>OFHG01000039.1_pt1 | contig 61415 bp, 57 predicted proteins | sample 1521931 | NCBI WGS metagenome assembly OFHG01 (sample SAMEA2468438, study PRJEB22500) | soil metagenome | biome: Glassland; feature: Farmland; material: Clay | place: Australia | collected 2013-01-31 | depth 0.55 m
AAAACGACCCCGGCGTCTGAAGGGTGTGGGTCCCCGCCGACCCCGCCGCCTACACCTCCCCCGCCCCCGCCGGCAGCGCCAGCGACACCGCCAAGGTCAAAATCCTCCCGGCCTCCATCGAACTGGTCGAACTGCTCTACCACCCGGCCAGCGACACCTTCTACGGCCTCTCCCGCCCCGAACTGCTGGAGCTGCTCGCCGACGCCAAGCCATTACAGCAAGCCGTCGAACAACTGAAGAGCGCCCAACAGGGCGGCGACCCCAAGGCCATCACCCAGGCCAAACAGACCCTCAACGACACCGTCAAACCCCTGGTGCACAGCGCCGAGGCCAGTGACCTCACCGAAGTGGTCCGGCTTGCGGGCAAGAAGTACACCTACATCCGCTCCGACAAGATGAAGAACCACTGGCGCGGCTACAAGCTCGATGCCGACGACAAGAAGCAGGCTGACCAGAGCGCCGCCGCTCTGAACTTCAAGCAGATCTGCAATGCCATCGCCGACAAGAAAAAGGAAGGCCCCGACTACAAATGGACACTAGGGGATAAGGAATACGCCGGCTACTTCAACCAATGGGCCGCCGCCGTCTCCAAGAAGCTCACCGTCGAGACCGCCAACAGCGACGACCCCCATCGTAGCTATGACGCCTCCGCCAGCGCCCAATTGCTGCGCTACTGTGCCGGCGCCTCCCTGGCCGCCAACTTCAACCCCAAGACGCTCAAAGGTGGCGTAAAAGGCAAACTCGACGGCGAAGTCGCCCTGGCCGAAGGCCGTGCCCAACTGCACGGCTACATCCCCGACGCCGAAGGCTTCCACGTGAAATTCAACGCCCCCGGCCTGCAGAACAAGGGGGTGGACCTGGGCGGCATGCGCGCCACCTTCGAGCTGGCCCTGGGCGGTTTCGCCGGCGCCTCGGTCCTCGCCTGCACCGACATCGAATTTAGTCCCGACGGCGGCAAACTGCGCGCCCGCGGCGCCAATGCCGAAGCCTCGGCCGGGGCCTCCGCCTTCGCCGGCGCCAAACTCGACTGTGATGCCAACGGCAAGCTGGAGTGGAAGAATCCGGAGGATGAGGGGGAGTTTAAGGAGTTTTGTACGGTGGGGTGTGGTGGCGCCATTGCCGCGGGTGCGGGTGCCGAAGCGGAATTTCGTATCGAATTCCACAAAGGAAAATTCTACATCCGTGCCAAGGCCGGCGTGGTGTGCGGCGTTGGGGCGACAGGTAAATTGGAGTATGAGGTCAATGCAGACCTCATATGGGAGTTTGTGCAGTTTGTCTATCACAAGGTGAAGGACCTGCGACAGGACTATGCGCTGTTGATTGAGGATGATGCATATCGTTATTTCTGTGCTGGTTTGGCTTGGTTCGCAAGCCATCATGGAGATGACCTTAGTGCGATATTTGGTAATACGGGTGAACTTAACGATTGGTGGTACTCAGGCAGCCACAGTTTGCAGGATATCCCCTCGTTAGCGGAACAGCTCGATGTGGAACACAGAATCGCTAAATTTGCACCGCCGCTGGTGCGAGGTCGGTTGCTGGAGATGTTGCGGCTGGCCGCCGAGGAGGCGCACAAGACTGGAAATGAAAGTCTACTTATTCGATGTGAATCATCGATATTGAAACTGCTCAATTACGTGCAGGACCGTGGTGCGGATTATATCGCCACACTTCGCTCGATGACGCTTGATGGAAGCCTTATCGCAGAAGCCGAGGGTGAACAGCAATTGACTGGGCTGGGTAATGCATGTCCTCGCGTCGTGGCATGGCTGGATAATAAGGACGACGCATTGCCCCAATACGCCGAAATTAATACACCGGTCAGGAACTACGATATAGCATGAAGAAATATTTATTAAGCATCGTTTGTTTTATGGGTGTGATTGCTGCTACGCCAACATTGGCGGCGGATAAGTTGCACACCAAAGATATACAAGACCTTATTAAGCAAACCATCGGTGAGTTTATGTTTGTCAAGGGCGGCACATTTATGATGGGGGATGTCGGAAATTACGTCACACATGCGAGCTATATTTCTGGGGATTATAAGTTGACATCACCAAACACCAAGGGTGCAGTGCATATGCCTTGGACTTTCGATAAAGACAACAAGCCTCCGGTCAAGGTGACGCTCACGGGCTATTCGATGGATAAATACGAACTGACTTTTGGTGAGTATGATGTGTTTACAAAGGAAACAGGAAAGCAGCCTCTCGACAAAGAAGACCTCGGTGACAAAAAAGCGCGTGGTCCTCGCCAACCAGCTGCTGCAAATTGGTATCAGGCCAAGGCGTATTGCCAATGGATAGGGAGGATTACCGGGTTGCCTTTCGACCTTCCAACCGAAGCGCAATGGGAGTATGCGGCACGTAGCCGAGGGAAGCCAGTAGGCTATGCGACCGATACGGGACTGATCGATGCGGGACACAACTACGCAAAATTTTCAGAGTACCCCGCGCCAGTAGGGTCATTTCCTCCAAATCCTCTAGGTATGTACGACATGTCTGGCAATGTTGCCGAATGGGTCAACGATTGGTATGCGCCTGGTTATGCTGATTTGGCTAATAAAACCGATCCGAAAGGACCGGAAACAGGAACCAAGAAAGTATATCGAGGCGGATATTATGGGCAAAGCCCATGGGGAAATGACGTATATACCAGAGTTGCCGAGCCACCTAATACTACTCATATCGGTATTGGTGTTGGCTTCCGCTGCGTTCTCAATGTCGACCATCCGGTAACGCTTAAAGACGTGAAAACACTGGCCCATTAGCACCATAAACGAGGTCAAAACACAGCTACCTCCCCGACGCTGAAGGCTGTCACGTGAAATTCAACGCCCCCGGCCTGCAGGACAAGGAAGTGGACCTAGGCGGCATGCGCGCCACCTTCGAACTGGCCCTGGGCGGCTTCGCCGGCGCCTCCGTCCTCGCCTGCACCGACATCGAATTCAATCCCGAGGGCGGCAAGCTGCTGGCGCGCGGCACCATGGACAAGGCATCCGCCGGAGTCTCCGCCTTCGCCGGAGCCAAGCTCGACTGCGACGCCAACGGCAAGCTGGAGTGGAAGAATCCGGAGGATGGTGGGGAGTTCAAGGAGTTTTGCACGGTGGGGTGCGACGGCGCCATTGCCGCTGGTGCGGGTGCCGAAGCGGAATTCCGTATCGAATTCCACAAAGGAAAATTCTATATCCGTGCAAAGGCAGGAGTCGTGTGCGGAGTCGGTGCGACAGGCAAGCTGGAGTATGAAGTTGATGCAGACCTTATTTGGGAGTTTGTGCAGTTTGTCTATCACAAGGTGAAGGACTTGCGGCAGGACTATGCATTGATTATCGAAGATGATGCCTATGAATATTTATGTGCGGGCTTGGCATGGTTTGCCAATCATTCGAGCGCCAATTTAAATGAGTCATATCAAAGTTTGGGCAACACCATGCGGTGGTGGCGACGCGCGCATTTGGATATGGATGATGTTCCGTTGCTGATTACCCAAATTGATACTGAACAACGGATCGTTAGATTTGCTCCTCCTCCAGTTCGTGGGCGGTTACTGGAAATGTTGCGGTTAGCCGCTGAGGAGGCGCATAAGACAGGAAATGAAGGTCTGCTTATTCGATGTGAATCATCTATTTTGAAACTGCTCAATTACGTGCAAGACCGTGCTGCGGATTATGTGGAAACACTTCGCTCGATGACGCTTGACGGCGGCATCATCGCTGAAGCCAAAGGTGAACAGCAATTGGCATCGGTTGGTGGCGCGTGCCCGCGTGTCGTGGCATGGCTGGAGAATAAGGACGATGCATTGCCCCAATATGCCGAAATCAATACGCATGTTAGGAACTACGATATAGCATGAAGAAATATTTATTAAGCATCGTTTGTTTTATTGGTGTGGGTGCTGCTACGCCAACATTGGCGGCGGATAAGTTGCACACCAAAGATATACAAAACCTTATTAAGCAAACCATCGGTGAGTTGGTGTTTGTCAAGGGCGGCACATTTATGATGGGGGATGTCGGAAATTACGTCACACATGCGAGCTATATTTCCGGGGATTATAAGTTGACATCACCAAACACCAAGGGTGCAGTGCATATGCCTTGGACTTTCGATAAAGACAACAAGCCTCCGGTCAAAGTGACGCTCACGGGCTATTCGATGGATAAGTACGAGCTGACCTTTGGTGAATATGATGTTTATACAAAGGCGACAGGAAAACCAACTCTTGATAAGGAAGATGTAGAAGAGAGTTTTCGTTCAGCACGTCAACCCGCGGCTGCCAATTGGTATCAAGCCAAGGTGTATTGCCAATGGCTCGGTAAGATTACGGGGTTGCCTTTTGATTTGCCTACCGAGGCGCAATGGGAATATGCAGCGCGTGATCGTGGCAAGCCGGTGGGTTATGCGACCGACACTGGGCTAATAGATAAACCGCGAAACTACGGTAAATTCATTGATCAACCTTACCCTATTGGATCGTTTCCACCAAATCCATTGGGATTGTACGATATGAGCGGAAACGTGGCGGAGTGGGTCAACGATTGGTATGCTCCCGGTTACGCTGATTTGGCAAACAAAACAGACCCCACCGGACCGAAGACTGGAACAAAGAAAGTCAATCGTGGCGGATCATATGCGCAAAGCTCGTGGGGTAACGATGTTTATAGCCGCGTAGTCGAAGTTCCGGATACCTCCAATATTGGCTTGGCCCAAGGGTTTCGCTGTGCCTTGAATGTTGAACACCCTGTGACGCTCTCCGATGTGAAGCCATCAGCACATTAATGAAATGCGTACCGTAAATGCTGTTTGCCTTGTTATGTCAATGGCAGCCATGCCTGCGTTTGCAGAAGATAAATCGTACGCTACCGCAATACAAACCCTTGTCAATCAGACAATCAATGAATTAGCCTTTGTCAAAGGTGGTACCTTCATGATGGGGGATGTTGGCACTTTCATCACTAAAGAGAGCTTTGCGGAAGGTGACTATAAGTTCACGTCACCGACCGCCAAAGATGCCATGCATTTGCAATGGACAAACGCTAAGGACAACAAACCACCGGTCAAGGTTACACTCACCGGATATTCAATGGATAAGTACGAATTGACCTTTGGTGAGTATGATGTTTTCACTAAGGCCACGGGAAAACCATTTTTGGATAAAGAAGACCTTGGCAAGAATAAGCTCCGAGGGCCACGCCAACCTGCGGCCACTAATTGGTATCAATCCAAAGCCTATTGCCAGTGGCTGGGGAAAATCACCGGCCTACCCTTCGATTTGCCGACCGAAGCACAATGGGAATACGCAGCGCGTAGCCGTGGCCGTCCGGTAGGTTATGCAACTGATACGGGTTTACTCGATATACCTCGTAACGATGGGAAATTTATTGGACATCCTTATCCGGTGGGTTCATTCCCCCCGAACCCTGTCGGAATGTACGACATGACAGACAACGTGGCAGAGTGGGTCAACGATTGGTATGCGCCCGGCTACGCTGATTTGGCAAATAAAACCGATCCGACCGGGCCAAAGACTGGAACAAAGAAAGTCAATCGTGGTGGATCAATTGATCAAAGCGCATGGGGCAACGATGTTTATAGCCGCGTAGCCGAGGTTCCGGATACCACCAATATTGGCGTCGGCATAGGATTCCGCTGTGTCCTCAATGTCGACCATCCTGTGACGATTTTCGACGTGAAAAACACATCCAAGTGAAGACGCGCACAAGACCGTAATGATTCCCTCTTATCCAATGTGAATCGGCTTTGCTGTCGCTGCTAAATTACGTGCAGGACCGTGGCGCTGATTACATCGCTACGCTTCGATCGATGACGCTCGACGGCAGTGTCATAGCAGAGGCCGAGGGTGAGCAGCAATTGGCGGCGCTAGGCAGCTCCTGTCCGCGTGTCGTGGCATGGCTGGAGAATAAGGACGACGCATTGCCTCAATACGCCGAAATCAATACACCTGTTAGGGACTACGATATAGCATGAAAAGGAATGCACTAATCGCCATATGGGTTAGCAGCCTGACGATTGTCGTACCCGCCTTGGCAGCAGATAAACCGCAACCGGCAGCTATACAAAACCTTATCAAGCAAACCATTGGTGAGTTGGTGTTTGTCAAGGGCGGTACATTTATGATGGGTGATGTAGGTTGTTGACGCCGGTTTAGTTTTGACCATTTAGAGGCAGTTGTGCCGGTTTAATTTTGACCAGGTAATCCACTTATCCTGCTCATTTTCTGAGCAGGAGCTACCGAGGGTGATTACCATGGCCATGTATGCAAAGATCCGGCGGATGCATTTCCGCGAACATCTGACCATCAGTGAGATCCAGCGACGAACCAGCCTGTCGCGCAACACCATCAAGAAATGGCTCAAGGGCGGCAAAGATCCCCAGCCGCAACGGCGCAGCCGTGACAGCAAGCTGACGCCGTTCGAGCCGCTGCTGAAATTGAGCCTGGAGACCGATGCGCACCGCCCCAAGCGGGATCGTCGTACAGCAAAGCAGTTGTTTGAGGCGATCCGACAGGAGGGTTACACGGGAGGCTATTCGCAGCTGACCGATTTCATCCGACGTACTCGCCAGCATGCGACGAGCACCGGTAAATCCGCTTTCGTGCCGCTCAAGTTTCAACTTGGCGAAGCCTTCCAATTCGACTGGAGCGAGGAGTGGCTGGTGATCGGCGGCATCCACCGCAAGATACTGGCGGCGCACACCAAGCTGTGCGCAAGTCGTGCCTTTCTATTATCGGGCTACCCTACGCAGAGCCATGAGATGCTGTTCGATGCGCATACCCGCGCCTTCACAGCCCTGGGTGGCGTGCCCAAGCGCGGCATCTATGACAACATGAAGACCGCCGTGGACAAGGTGTCCAAGGGCAATGGTCGTGTCGTCAATACGCGTTTTTTCGCCATGACGGCACACTACCTGTTTGACCCGGATTTCTGCAACGTGGCCTCCGGCTGGGAGAAGGGGGTTGTCGAGAAGAACGTGCAAGATTCCAGGCGCAGAATCTGGATGGACGCCAAGGCACAACACTTCGGCTCGTTCGATGAACTCAATGTCTGGTTAGAGGCGCGCTGCCGCGCCCTGTGGTCGGAGGTGCAGCATCCGGACGCCGGCATTAGCGTTGCCGATGCGCTTGAGCAGGAGCAGCTGTATCTGATGCCGATGCCCACGCCGTTCGATGGCTATGTCGAGGTGCTGGCGCGAGTTTCCAGTACCTGCCTGGTGACGGTGCAGCGCAACCGGTATTCCGTTCCCTGCCATCTGGCCAACCAGAAGGTGGCTGTCCACCTCTATCCGGGCCGGATCGAGGTGTCTGCCGAGAATGCGATCGTGGCGTGCCATACGCGGCTGCTGGAGCGGGAGCAGGTCAGCTACGATTGGCAGCACTACATTGCGCTCATTGAGAAGAAGCCCGGCGCCTTGCGTAACGGTGCCCCGTTCGCGGAGATGCCCGCACCCTTTGCCAAATTGCAAACAGCGTTGCGGCGGCGGGAACGACAACAGGGCGACCGAACCATGGCCCGTGTGCTGGCCGCTGTGCCGGCACATGGCCTGGAGGCGGTACTGGTGGCGGTCGAGCTAGTGCTGGAGTCGGGCGTACCCAGCGCCGAACATGTGATCAATGTGCTGGCACGCCTCAATCAGTCCCCGACGCCGGCGCAGGTCGAAACCAGTCTGAAGCTCACCGAAGAACCGCTGGCGGACACCTCGCGCTATGACCGCCTGAATGCGCAGGAGGTCTCCCATGTCTGACATCATCACCCAACTCAAGGCGCTCAAGTTACAGGGCATGGCGGACTGCTATGTCGAGCTGCAAAGCCAGGGCGCCTGCGGCGCCACGGCTTCGCTGGACGCCTCCGCATGGCTGTTGCGTCATCTGCTGGAGGCCGAAGCGAATGATCGTGGGATCCGCTCCCTACGCTATCAGATGAACGCCGCCAAGTTCCCTGTCCACCGCAATCTGCTGGGCTTCGACTTCGGACAATCCAAGGTGGATAAACAACTGATCAGTACGCTGGCCACCCTGGAGTTTACCGATGCCGCACAGAATCTGGTGCTGGTCGGCGGAACAGGCACCGGCAAGACCCATCTGGCGACGGCAATCGGTGTCGCCGGCATTCAGCATCATGGCAAAAGAGTACGCTTCTACTCCACGGTGGATCTTGCCAATACCCTGGAGCAGGAGAAGGCGGCTGGCAAACAGGGCAAGCTAGCTCTCAGCCTGATGCAGATGGACCTGGTCATTCTGGACGAACTCGGCTATCTGCCGTTCTCTCAGGCTGGCGGCGCGTTGCTGTTCCACCTGCTCTCCAAGCTTTACGAACGGACCAGCGTCATCATCACGACCAATCTGACCTTCGCGCAATGGAGCAGCGTGTTCGGGGATGCCAAGCTGACTACCGCACTGCTTGACCGGCTGACGCATCATTGCCACATCATCGAGACCGGCAACGAGTCATTCCGTTTCAAGGAAAGTAGTGCAACCGCCAAGGACCGCATAAAGTCACGCGAGAAAGCTCAACGCGCAACCGCAACCGAGGAAACAGAGTCATTCTAAAATAGCATGACCGGCGGCATTACTCTGCCGGTCATCAACCCCTCAACAACCCCACGAGGAGACCAAAACCACCCCGAGTCTGGTCGACTTATCCACAGTCGTGTAGTAGTCTCACGACGAATTCGCCTGGTCAATTTTAACCCGGCACAGGTGGTCAATTTAAACTCGGCACCAACATATCAGGTTATTCAAGGGATGTGCATGCGTGTTGCGGATAGGCTACAAATACTCATTGAGTATGATTCGAAGAAAGTCTAAAGCGAACAAAATAGGACATCCACCGAAACCGTGCGCAATTGATATCGTTGAGGGGGAGGAGGTCGATGCTGACGCATTCAAGGCACTCGTTTGTGCCGCGGCCACCCTTAATCTGTCTGGAAAAGCAAAGTAGCAGCACAAATAGAAATCGGTCACAAGGAGATCAGTCATGCACTATGAACTCTTCTATTGGCCAGGCATCCAGGGGCGCGGCGAGTTTGTAAGGCTGGCTCTTGAGGACGCGGGCGCCGAATATGTAGATGTGGCGCGCGAGACAGGAACCGGGTTGGGTGTGGAAGCGATGTTGGCGATGATGGAGCGAACCCAGCTCAAACGTCCGCCTTTCGCTCCGCCATTTCTACGCGCCGGAAAGCAGGTCATTGCACAGACGGCCAATGTCCTGCATTTCCTTGGGCCGCGTCTGGGGCTCGTTCCTAAATCGACAGAGAGCAGATTGTGGACCCACCAACTGCAGCTCACGGTCGAAGATCTGGTGGTCGATATCCATGACACCCATCATCCCATTGCAACGAGCCTCTACTATGAGGATCAGAAACCGGAGTCACTAAGGTGTGCCAGATTTTTCACGGCTGAACGTGCTCCGGAACTGCTTGGCTATTTCGAGCGGGTGCTGCAGCGTAACGGCGGCATATCGGGACACATGGTTGGGCGTGCGTTTAGCTACGTGGATTTTTCCATGTTCCAGATCGTGGCGGGCCTTCGTTATGCCTTTCCGCGAATGATGGCGGGTCTGGAGAATACCATTCCAGGACTGGTCGCTTTGCATGACCGCGTGGCGCGACGGCCAAATATCGCGGCGTACCTCGCCTCGGAACGGCGGCTTCCGTTCAATGAAGACGGAATATTCAGGCACTATCCCGAACTGGAGCGGTAGCGTGCATAGTGTTGCATCGAAAGACGGGCAGTACCCTTAACTGCAGTTTGGATACTGCCCCCCCCCCTTTAACGAGATGCGTGACTTAGGCCGCCAGGCACTTCGGACACGTGGACACTCTTAGATAACGGTTTGAGGCTTTGTTGACCGATGCTGCGGCATTGCTGAATGCCCCCAGATATTGCATGTCGTCTTTTGTCGGCATGGATGAGCAGGTTGATGAATGCACCCTATGCTCGCCGGTTTCACTGGCCTTCTTTTCAATGTAGAACTCAGCCATAACGATAACTCCTTGTGGTGTCGACGACGCTTTGTGTTGCCACGATGATTCGAGCTTGAGCGAATTTATCTGTTATCTGACCTTTGTAAGGCGTGTCTGCATCAAACCCGACAAAATTTCTATGAAAGGCGCTCGTCATCGTGGTCGTTATGACTGTCAACAAAATCCATTCCTGAACGACACTTGGGGAATACCCACACGGTAGTGCGGTCAAAAGAACATCCGTGTTTATATGGCTCGTCAGCAAAATTTGTGGGCGAACTGCGGTTCCGGTAGAGCGCCAAGGGCATGATACAAGGCGATCCCAGTGCCATGAAATATCCTAAAGCCGAAGAATTTTCTGGAGATCGGTTTTGCCTTGGCGTTGAAACCTGCCACGACACCGCGGGTCCAGAAATCGTCCCGTCCAGCGATGTAGGCCGGACTTAGCGCAGCGTGTCCGGCAAGCTCCGCCCGATGTCGCTGCGCTCTATCGGGCCTACGACTGCCCACAGATTCCGCGGAGGAGCCGTTTATATTAAATGCTTGAGGAGAACCCGGTGGTTGCCGAGAGCCTTTTTGGGGGTTAGGCGCATACCAACATCCGGTCCGGAGTGGGACGCAGAGGCCAGCTATGTTGGACAGGTCATGCGATTAACGGCGGAGTTGAACAAGCTTTTGTTCGGCGATGCGGTAAAAATACGGGAGCTGTTCAGCGAATTAACCGGCCGGAATGTCGATGAGACGTTCAAGCTTATTCCGCCGTTCTACACGTCGGGCGGACGTAACATCGGGGTTGGACGCAAAGTCTGTATAAACCAGTGCTGCACCATTTACGATATGGGCGGCGTCGATATCGCCGACCTGGTGATGATCGGCCCGAATGTGAACATCATTACCGCGAATCACCCCGTGGAACCATTCAAGCGCCGTGCTTATATCGAGGCAAAGCCGATCATGATTCAACAGAACGTCTGGATTGCGACAGGGGTAACCATCCTTGGTGGCGTCACTATTGGCGAAAACTCTGTGGTCGGGGCAGGTGCTGTAGTTACGAAGGACGTGCCGCCTAACTGTTTTGTTGCAGGTGTGCCTGCGAAGGTTGTTCGTTGGAGGAAGAGGGGTCTGGCGTATGACTATTGGGCATAAGCAGGCGTGTGTGCGCATGCCCAAGCCGCAATTACCGGGGTCAGAGCAACTGTCCTTGGTTTTTCCCGTCCAGGCGATATCGATGGTTATATCTTGCGGCGCGCTCTGACGGCGTCGGACAGTTCCCGCAGCAGGATATCGGTGGTTTCCCAGTTGATGCAGGCATCGGTGATGCTCTGGCCGTAGACGGGTTCCTTGCCATGCACGACATCCTGGCGCCCTTCCACCAGATTGCTCTCGAGCATCACGCCCATGATGCGCTTCTCGCCGCGGCGGATCTGGTTGGCGACGTCGCGGCAGACTTCGGCTTGGCGCCGGTAGTCCTTGTTGCTGTTGGCGTGTGAGCAATCCACCATGAGATTGGGATGCAGGCCGCCCTTCTCCAGCAGTGCGGCGGCGTGCTGTACGTTTTCGCTGTCGTAGTTGGGTTTCTTGCCGCCGCGCAGAATGACGTGGCAGTCGTCGTTGCCGGTGGTGGAGAAGATTGCCGAATGTCCCTCCTTGGTCAGCGACATGAAGACGTGGGGGTGCGAGGCGGCCTGCACCGCGTCGACGGCGATCTTGAGACCGCCGTCGGTACTGTTCTTGAAGCCGATGGCGCAGGAGAGGCCGGAGGCCAGTTCGCGGTGGCCCTGGCTTTCGGTGGTGCGCGCACCGATGGCGCCCCAACTGACGAGGTCGGCGATGTATTGCGGACTGATGAGGTCAAGAAACTCGGTCGCGGCGGGGACCCCTTCCCGGTTGAGGTCCAGCAGGAGGCTGCGGGCGAGACGCAGCCCCTTGTTGATATGAAAGCCCCCGTCCATATCGGGGTCGTTGATCAAGCCCTTCCAGCCGACCGTGGTACGCGGCTTTTCGAAGTAGACGCGCATGATGATGCAGAGGTCGTCCGCCAGCTCATCGCTCAGGGGCTTGAGGCGGCTGGCATAGTCGCGGGCGGCCTTGGCGTCGTGGATCGAGCAGGGACCGACGACGACCACCAGGCGGTCGTCCTTGCCGTGCAGGATGTTGTGGATGATCGCGCGGTGGCCGAATACCGTCTCGGAAACGGTTTCATCGATCGGAAATTCAGCGTGTATCTCTGCCGGAGGGCTGACCTCCTGAATGCCGGTGATACGGACGTCGTCTGTCTTGTAGTGCATGTTGTCTTCGTGCTGGTGCCGGTTGATAACTTTGCGGGGATTTATGGTCCGCGAGTTTAGCCGGCTCTGCTCCTCGACAACAATGATTGTTGTGGGATGTTTGCAAGATACCGTTCAGCTCTTTCGCCTCCCTCGCATTCCGGTGTGGCCGAATAAGCGGCGCAGACCAACGGTTTACGGTGTTGGGGCGGCAGTAACCTCACCCTCAAATAACAAAGGGGGCCTTTCGGACCCCCATTGTTTTGTACCTGACGGCGAGCCTTTAAACCGTCTGGTAGTAGAGGTTCTGCGGGTGGTTCGCTTGTGCGAAGAAGAACCAGCGTTCGAACAGCAGCCCGATGTACTGGGTGACGAAGGCCAGCAGCAGCGGGGCGGTGTTCCCGCTGGTCAGGCCCGCGGCGAGCAGCAATATCGGTAGCGGGAACACCAGCAGCAGGAATATCCACTTCACCGACTTGAGGAAGGCGGCGGTCTTGCCGTGGAAGTATTCGCGGGTGTTGTAGGAGCCGCCCATCATGCCCATCGCCTTCTGCGTCACCTGGGTGTGGCGTACGCCGATGGCGGTTTGCAGGGTGGATTTGTTCTTGATGCGGGCGTTGCGCAGCAGGGCGAAGCCGCGGGTGAAGAAGCCGGTTACGGTGAGGGCAATGGCCCACCAGCCGAAAAAGTGGACCAGTTGCGGTGCCGTGCCCTGCCAGGCGGCATAGACGGCGGCGCAGCTGAAGCCGGAGGCGGTGCCGAGAATGAAGTAGTTCACCACGGTGAGCGGGGTCGACCACTCCTGCAGGAACTTCACTGCGGCGTAGATCATGCCGGTGCAGATGAACAGGCCGACGGCGGCAATGACGCCGATGACGCCCACGGTCAGGCCCAGTTGGCCGGGCACCTTCCAGCCATACAGATCCGCGTCCCAGCCGAAGTACTGGAACAGGATGTAGATGAAGGTGATGCCGATCATCAGCGGCATGGCGATCAGCTCGCGCGACAGCCAGGAGGTGCGCCACTGGCTGATGCCGCGCCAGGCGCGGGTGAACATGTAGCTGGGCTTGCCCAGGTGAAATACTGCGGCCACCAGCCCGCCCAGCAGGAACAGCAGGGCGACGATGCCGCCGACGGCGAAGAAGCGGCCGTCCTCGGCCGGCAGCAGCTTGGCCATGCCGTAGGTTTGGGCACTGAACAGCGCCAGATAGAGGCCCTGGCCGACGCCGATGAGGGTGGTGAGGAAGATTACCGAAAAAGCGGGATGCATCGATATAACTCCGTTTTCCAAATTTCTCTTTTGCAGGAGCCCAATTCATCGGGCGATTCTCTTCTGGTCGTTCAATCGCCGGGCACGGCCGGGTTCCCACATCTTAAATTCCAGTTACAAGTCCCGAGTGAGGTTGTGTTATTTCTTGCAACCTGCCGCTTGTCACTTGCAACTGATTTACATCAGCCAGTCGTCCAACGTGAAGTCGTCGTTGGTGCCGTGGCGGATGTCTTCCTTCTTCAACGGGTTGTCGGCGCGCACCAGTTCGTCTTCGTGGATGTGCATGCGCGTCTTGCGCCGCGGCAGATAGTGGTTGGCCGGCTTGGTGCCCCATTCGGGCATCAGCTGGTAACCGCCGTTCTCGCGGATTGCCACTGATACCTGCGACTCCGGGTCGTGTACGTCGCCGAACAGGCGCGCGGACGTCGGACAGGCCAGCACGCAGGCGGGCTTGCGCTCGGACTCGGGCAGCGTCTGGTCGTAGATGCGGTCGACGCACAGGGTGCACTTCTTCATCACCTTCTGATACTCGTCGAGTTCGCGCGCGCCGTAGGGGCAGGCCCAGGAGCAGTACTTGCAGCCGATGCACTTGTCGTAGTCCACCAGCACGATGCCGTCCTCGGCGCGCTTGTGGCTGGCGCCGGTGGGGCAGACCGGCACGCACGGGGCGTCTTCGCAGTGCAGGCAGCTCTTGGGAAAGTGCACCGTCTCGGTATTGGGGAAACAGCCGACCTCGTAGGTCTGCACGCGGTTGAAGAAGGTGCCGGTCGGGTCTTCACCGTAGGGACGGTCGTCGAACAGCGGGCCGGCCTTCTCCGACGAGGTGTTCCACTGCTTGCAGGACGTCACGCAGGCGTGACAGCCGACGCAGACGTTCAAATCGATTACCAGTGCCAGTTGAGTCATAGCTTCAAAAACCTTTGTTTAACCACGGGGAGCACGGGGGACACGGGGAAACCTTATTAGTCCCCGTGCGCCCCGTATCCCCCGTGGTTGATCTTCATTTCGTTGTTTCGCCCGGGCTGTTATGGACCCTTCTTCTGGAACCTGCCCGCAAAGTAGTTCTGCCACGGCCGGCGCGGTGGCGTGCCGGGTGCCGCCGGTACGGCGTCGAACTGCGGGTAGGTCTCCTGCGGTTCGTCGGCGCCGGCCTTGTAGACGCGCACGCGCACGTCGTACCAGGCGGCCTGGCCGGTGATCGGGTCGGAGTTGGAGAGATGCTCGCCGGCATCGTGGGTCGGCAGCTCCTCGCTGATCACGTGGTTGAGCAGGAAGCCCTGCTTCGACTCGTTGGCCATCGGGTCGAGGTTCCAGGCGCCGGCGGCCTTGCCGATGGCGTTCCAGGTCCAGACCGTGCCGGGCTCGACCGCCTCGGAGAAGCGGGCCATGCAGCGCACCTTGCCCCACTGCGATTCGACCCACACCCAGTCGCCGTCGCCGAAGCCGTTGACGTTGCCCACGCTCGGGTGCAGATAGAGGTGGTTGTAGGTGTGGATCTGGCGCAGCCAGGCGTTCTGGCTGTCCCACGAGTGGTACATCGCCATCGGCCGCTGGGTCACCGCGTTGAGCGGATACTTCTGCTTGTCGGTCAGCTGCGACTCCAGCGGCTCGTAGTAGAACGGCAGCGGATCGAAGAAGGTCTCGACCCGCTTGCGCAGGTGTTCCGGCGGCTGGCGGCCGGTGGTCTTGCCCTGGGCGGCGAGGCGGAACTTCTGCAGCACCTCCGAATAGATGTGGCAGTTGATCGGCTCGGCGTAGCGGGTCATGGCGTTGGACTGGGCCCACTGCAGATAGCCCTGGTTCCAGTTGCGCATGTACTGGTAGGACTTGGGCATCTCGTGGTGGAACACGCAGTTGTTCTTCTCGTACATCGTCCACTGGTTGGGGTTGGGCTCGCCGCGCATGGATTTCTCGCCGCCCTTGCCGCGCCAGCCGGCGAGGAAGCCGATGCCGGAGCCGGGGGCGGTCTCGAAGTGGGTGATGAAGTCCGGATAGTCGCGGAACTTGCGCTTGCCCTTGTCGTCGACGAAGGCCGGCAGCTTGAGGCGCGAACCGAGCTCGATCAGCACCTCCTGGAACGGCTTGCACTGACCGGTGGGCGGCAGCACCGGGATGCGCACCGAATCCACCGGGCCGTCGAACTCGGAGATCGGGCGGTCCAGCATCGACATGGCGTCGTGGCGCTCCAGGTAGGTGGTATCCGGCAGCACCAGATCGGCGAAGGCCACCATCTCCGACTGGAAGGCGTCGGCGACGATCAGGAACGGGATCTTGTACTCGCCGTTCTCGTCCTTGTCGTTGAGCATCTTGCGCACCTGCTCGGCGTTCATGGTGGAGTTCCACGACATGTTGGCCATGAAGATCAGCAGGGTGTCGATGGTGTACGGATCGCCGCGCCAGGCGTTGGTGATGGCGTTGTGCATCAGGCCGTGCACCGACAGCGGATACTCCCAGGAGAAGCCCTTGTCGAGGCGCACCGGGTTGCCGGCATCGTCGACGAACAGGTCGTCCGGGTCTGCCGGCCAGCCCAGCGGCATGCCGTTGAGCGGGGTGTTGGGCTGCACGTCCTCGGGGCCGGTCGGGGTCTTGGGGCAGGGCGGGATCGGGCGCGGGAACGGCGGTTTGTGGCGGAAGCCGCCCGGGCGGTCGATGGTGCCGAGGATGGTCATCAGGATGCCCAGGGCGCGGATGGCCTGGAACCCGTTGGAGTGGGCGGCCAGGCCGCGCATGGCGTGGAAGGCCACCGGGTTGCCTACCACGGTGTCGTGCTCGTTCTCCCACACGTCGGTCCAGGCGATGGGCAGCTCGATCTTCTGATCGCGGGCGGTGACGCCCATCTCGTGGGCCAGACGGCGGATGGTCTCGGCTGGGATGCCGGTGATGTCGGCGGCCCACTCCGGGGTGTACTGCTCGACCCGTTCCTTGAGCAGCTCAAACGCCGGCTTGACCGGGGTGGCGTCGGAGAGCTTGAACTCGCCCAGCAGACGCGGATCGGCGCCGGGGGTGTGGGTGGAGATGGGCTTGTTCAGTTCGCGGTCCCACCACAGCTTGTTCTGTGGGTCGAAGCAGCCCTCTTCGGGCGGCACCTCGAAGCGCACGAACATGCCGTATTCCGGGTCGTCGGGATTCAGGTTCACCAGCTCGGCGGCGTTGGTGTACTGGGTGAGGAAATCGCGGTCGTACAGCCCCTGCTTGATGATCTCGTGGATCAGGGCCAGCAGCAGGGCGCCGTCGGTGCCGGGCTTGATCGGCACCCACTCGTCGGCGATGGCGGAGTAGCCGGTACGCACCGGGTTGATGGAGATGAAGCGGCCGCCGTTGCGCTTGAACTTGGCCAGCTCGATCTTCATCGGGTTGGAGTGATGGTCCTCGGCGGTGCCGATCATCACGAACAGCTTGGCGCGTTCCAGGTCGGGGCCGCCGAACTCCCAGAACGAACCGCCGATGGTGTAGATCATGCCGGCGGCCATGTTGACCGAGCAGAAGCCGCCGTGGGCCGCATAATTCGGCGTGCCGAACTGCTTGGCGAACAGGCCGGTCAGGGCCTGCATCTGGTCGCGGCCGGTGAACAGGGCGAACTTCTTCGGATCGGTGGCGCGGATCTGGGTCAGCCGCTCCTCTATAGTGGCGAAGGCCTCTTCCCAGGAGATCGGTTCGAATTCCCCGGCGCCGCGCTCGGAACCTGCCTTGCGCTTGAGCGGCTGGGTCAGGCGTGCCGGCGAGTACTGCTTCATGATGCCGGAGGAGCCCTTGGCGCAGATCACGCCCTTGTTAAGCGGGTGATCCGGGTTGCCCTGGATATAACGGACCTCGCCATCGCGTAATGTGACGCGAATGCCGCAACGGCACGCACACATGTAGCAGGTGGTATTTTTGACTTCGATGCGGCTGCCGGTCGCGTTGCTGCTGGATTCGCTCATATATTTACTCGTGCCTGCTTCATATCGAAACGTTGGTACTCTCCGCCGCCCCGTCCGTCCCTGCACCCGCAGCGCATAAAGCCTTCGCGGGTATAAGTCCGTCTCTGGACAAAAAAACAAGAGGCCCGCTGGGGGGGCGGACCTCATGGGGTGTTCTTTCCGGATCGCTTATTTTTTTATTTAAGGGCCAAGCGGAGTTTGATGAATATCATTTTTTCCTAATATACCAACTCCTGAGTTATTCGTTATACCCCAGTGAATATAGTTCGTGATCGCCTTTCTATCCCATTTTGTATAGATTGTGAACGGATTCCCGCGCCGTGAATCATACAATAAAGGACATTTATACCAGCTAAAGATAGTTCTGTTTGGCACCCCCCCGATAAGCCTATATGGTACGAGACCCTAGAAACTGGCGCATCCCTATAGATGGGGAGGCCGCGACGTCGTTAAAGCGTGCTTGTTCGCTGCCGAATCAAGCGGTTGAGTTTGAGACTGGCGCCAGCGGATTCGCCCTGGCCGAGCGCCCGGGATGGTCGGTGATCGAAAGAAAGTAGGTCACGATCCAACTGGATACCGCAACGCGGTGTTAGGTTCATAACTGCAGTTAAAACAAAGGAGCTACAGCAATGCCGACATTTGTACGTACCGACAAATGCGATGGCTGCAAGGGTCAAGATAAGACCGCTTGCATGTACATCTGCCCGCACGACCTCATGAAGCTGGACAAAGATGGCTCCGAGACCGGCCACGCCATGCGCGCCTTCAATCAGGAGCCCGAGCAGTGCTGGGAGTGCTATTCCTGCGTGAAGATTTGCCCGCAGCAGGCCATCGAAGCACGTCACTACGCCGACATCGTCCCGCTGGGCGGTTCCGTGCAGCCGCTGCGCGGTTCCGATTCCATCATGTGGACCATCAAGTTCCGCAACGGCACCATGAAGCGCTTCAAGTTCCCCATTCGCACCACTCCGGAAGGTTCCATCGAACCGTACAGCGGCAAGCCCGCGGCCGATATGGCGAAGATTGCCCAGATCGGGTTCTTCAACCACATGGAGCAGAATGGCTACCGCGTCGGCAACCCCGCCGAGCTGATCCGCAAGTAAAGCCACGGACCCAACGAATTTTAGGAGTGAACAATGGCTGGTGAATTTGGTAATCCGGAAGTAGTTCAGGAAGAGGTAGACATCCTGATGATCGGTGGCGGCATGGCTTGCTGTGGCGCTGCTTACGAAATCATGCCGTGGGCGAAGGCTGCCGAAGCGCAGCTGGGCCGCGAGTTCAAGATCAAGCTGGTCGACAAGGCCGCCATGGACCGTTCCGGCGCCGTGGCTCAGGGTCTGTCCGCCATCAACACCTACATCGGTTCCGAGCAGGACCCGGCGGACTACGCCCGCATGGTCTCCAACGACCTGATGGGTATCACCCGTGACGACCTGGCCTACGACCTGGGCCGCCACGTCGACGAGTCCGTGCACCTGTTCGAAGAGTGGGGCCTGCCCATTTGGAAGACCGACGAGAACGGCGAGCGTCACGACGGTTCCAAGGGTCTGCCGGCACTGAAGGACGGCGGCAAGCCCGTGCGTTCCGGCAAGTGGCAGATCATGATCAACGGCGAATCCTACAAGTGGATCGTCGCTGAGGCCGCCAAGAAGGCGATCGGCTCCGAGCGTATCCAGGAGCGCGTCTTCATCGTCAAGCTGGTCAACGACAAGAACGACAAGGGCCGCGTCGCCGGTGCCGTCGGTTTCTCCGTCCGTGACCACAAGCTGTTCGTCTACAAGGCCAAGGCCATCCTGCTGGCCGCCGGCGGCTGCGTAAACATCTTCCGTCCGCGTTCCGTGGGCGAGGGTCAGGGCCGCGCTTGGTACCCGGTATGGAACTCCGGTTCCACCTACTCCATGGCTGCCGAGGCCGGTGCCGAGCTGACCATGATGGAAAACCGCTTCGTTCCCGCCCGCTTCAAGGACGGTTACGGCCCGGTCGGCGCCTGGTTCCTGCTGTTCAAGGCCCAGGCCACCAACGCCAACGGCGAAACCTACATGACCAAGAACAAGGACATGTTGAACGACTACCCGCCGTATGGTCAGGCCGCCGTTCCCGCCTCCTGCCTGCGTAACCACCTGATGCTCAAGGAGATGAAGGAAGGCCGCGGTCCGATTTGGATGGACACCGTGTCCGCCCTCGCCCGCTTGAAGGAAACCCTGTCGCCGCGCGAAGTGAAGCACCTCGAAGCGGAAGCCTGGGAAGACTTCCTCGACATGACCGTCGGCCAGTGCGGTATCTGGGTCGGTGAGAACGTCGAGCCGGAGAAGAAGAACTCCGAGCTGATGCCGACCGAGCCGTACCTGCTGGGTTCCCACTCCGGCTGCTGCGGTATCTGGACCTCCGGTCCGACCGACGTGGGCGCTCCCACCGACGAGGCGCTGACCGGCGCTCCCGACCACCTGCCGAAGGGCTGGAACTGGGGCTACCGCGGCATGACCACCGTCAAGGGTCTGTTCACCGCCGGTGACGGCGTTGGCGCTTCCGGCCACAAGTTCTCCTCCGGTTCCCATGCCGAAGGCCGTATGGCCGCCAAGTCCATGATCCAGTTCGTACTGGACAACAAGGACTGGACCCCCGAGCTCGACACCTCCGTGGACGAGCTGGTGGAAGAGATCTACAAGCCGGTGCGTACCTTCCTGCAGTTCAAGGACTACTCCACCGCCATCGACGTCAACCCCAACTACATCACCCCCAAGATGCTGCAGTTCCGTCTGCAGAAGATCATGGACGAGTACGTTGCGGGCGTCGCCACTTACTACATCACCAACGAGCACATGCTCAAGGTGGCTGAAGACAAGCTGGAGATGCTGAAGGAAGACGCTCAGAAGATGCGTGCCAAGGACCTCCACGAGCTGCTGCGTGCGTGGGAGAACTACCACCGCATCCTGACCGCGGAAGCACACATGAAGCACATCCAGTTCCGTGAAGAATCCCGTTACCCGGGCTTCTACTACCGCGCCGACAAGAACTTCGTCGACGAGGAGAACTGGCACTGCTTCGTGAACTCCATCTATGACAAGAACACCAAGCAGTGGACCGTGTTCAAGCGCGCCCACGTGGACCTGGTGGACAAGTCCAAGCTGTTCAAGCCGGCTGCTCACTAAGAGCCGACCTGGCAGTAGATGGCAATACGAACCGGGCGCCGCAAGGCGCCCGGTTTGTTTTCCGAATCTGCTGTTTGTAGGAGCGGCCCTGCCGCGATGAGCTGTTTTCGCGGCAGAGCCGCTCCTACAGCCTGCCGAAACGTATCTATCCAATCAGTAAGGTGGCGCCGGGGCCGCTTCATGAGTATCCTTTCCCGGCTGTTTTTGTGAGGTAAAACCCCATGGCCGACCCGAATATTGCCGAATCCCCGTTTCCGTCCATCCCCGTAGCGCCGAAGATGTACGACGGCAGCAAGAACATCAGTTTCCGCTGCTACAAAGGCATCAGCTGCTGGAATGCCTGCTGCGCCAACATCGACATTACCCTGACGCCCTACGACATCGTGCGGCTGAAGACGCGCCTGGAGATGGAATCCGGCGAGTTCCTGCGCCAGTACACCGAGCCCTACGAGCTGGAGAAAGACGGCATCGCCGGGGTCAAGTTCAAGCCGGTCGAGGGTGGCCGCGCCTGCCAGTTCATGACCCCCGAGGGCTGCTCGGTCTACGAGGATCGCCCCACCTCCTGCCGTTACTATCCGGTGGCGCTGGTGTCGATGCGCAAGCAGGACGAATACACCGACAGCGCCGCCTATGCGCTGGTCAAGGAGCCCCACTGCAAGGGCCACGAGGAAGACCGTACCCTGACCATCGACGCATACCGCCAAGAGCAGGGCGTCGCCGGCTACGACGAGCAGGATCGCGGCTGGCGCCAGCTGATCCTGAAGAAAAAATCGTCCGGCCCCACCATCGGCAAGCCCTCGCTGCGCAGCCGCCAACTGTTTTTCATCGCTTGTTACGATGTGGACCTGTTCCGCCAATTCGTCGCCTCCGATGGGTTTCAGCAGTCGTTCGTGTTGGAGGAGACCGAGTTTTATCAGCTGATGCGGGACGACGTGGCGATGATGCAGTTCGGCATCCGTTTCATCAAACAGGTGATGTTCGGTGAAATGACCATCCAGACCCGCGAAGAGGCGGTCAAGGCGCGCGAAGCGAAGGTGCTGGCGCAGCAGCAGGCGCAGATCGAGCGTCGTAACTACGACGCTGCGAACGAGCCCGCCGATCTGACTTGATCGTGCGGCGATGAAGCGCGCGCCGGCGTTGCGCCAGCTCTCCAGCGAGCATCATCGCGCGCTGGTGCTGGCTCAACGGCTGCGGGCGGCGGACGGCGATAATACGCAACTGCGCGCAACCGCCCAGGCGGCGCTGACGCAATGGCGCAAGGAAGTGACGCCCCACTTCATCGTCGAAGAGGAGCGGCTGCTGCCGCTCTATGCCCGCTTCAGCGCACCCGACGCCCCGTTGGTTGCCGAGACGCTGCGCCAGCACACGGCGATGCGCGCCTTGCTCGATAGCATTGATGAACAGTGTGCCGCCGGTAGCGTTGAAGCAGCGCCGCTGCACCAGCTGGGCGCTGCTCTGCGCGACCATGTGCGCTTCGAAGAGAACGAGCTGTTCCCCGCCATCGAGGCGGCATTGCCGCCGGAGCAGTTGCAGCGGCTGCAGGACGCCCTCTTATCCGATTGACAGCAAAGGCCTCTCTTTCCTTTGCGCGCCTGGCGTCTTGGCGAGAGTATTGGGTCTTGGTTTGCAAAAGGATCGTTGATTCCGCCAAGACGCCAAGATCGCCAAGAGGGGATCCGGAAAATTACCGATTCGAGTGATAATTAAGCACGTAAACCAACACAAATCAGGAGACAAACGTGTTCAAGGTCAACGAATATTTCGACGGCAAGGTCAAATCCATCGCCTTCAGCGAGAGCGACGGTCCGGCCACCGTCGGCGTGATGGCGCAGGGCGATTACGAATTCGGCACCGGCAAATCGGAGATCATGCACATCGTCTCCGGCAAGGTCTCGGTGCTGCTGCCGGGCGAGAGCGCTTGGCGCGAGGTGAAGGCCGGCGAGATTTTTTCCGTCCCGGCCGACAGCAAGTTCGGCATCAAGGTGCTGGACGAGACGGCCTATTTCTGTCAGTACCGCTAAGGATCTTTAACCACGGGGGACACGGGGCGCACGGGGGATTTAACTGCGGAAGCATTCGGTGTTATCAATTCCCGTAGCAGCATCGGTAGATTCAATTTCCAGCACCCGCTGTTCCCCATGGTTCAATCTTCCGGTTTGAGAGGTCGCTGTCGTGAGTGGTGACGAACAACCGCAGCGTTTCACCTTCGGTGCCGTCGGCGTCATCCATTCGCCGTTCAAGGAGAAATTCGGCATTCCGCGCCAGCCGCGGTTGATGAAAACCGCACCCGCCACGTTGGAACTGCTGCCGCCCTATGATCGCGACGAGGCTCTGCGCGGGCTCGAAGGTTTTTCCCATCTCTGGCTGCTGTTCGTCTTCCACGGTGTGCGCCGGGGCGATTGGTCGCCCACCGTGCGGCCGCCGCGCCTCGGCGGCAACCAGCGCGTCGGCGTGTTCGCCAGCCGCTCGACCCACCGTCCCAATCCCATCGGCATGTCGGTGGTGGAATTGATCGACATCAAACACAACGGGGGGCGTCTGCTGCTATACCTGAACGGCGTGGATCTGCTGGACGGCACGCCGGTACTCGATATCAAGCCCTACGTGCCCTACGCCGACAGTCTGCCCGAGGCGCGTGCCGGTTTCGCCGCTACGGCGCCCGAGCCGGCGCTGGCAGTGGAGTTCTCAGCCGAGGCGGAGGCCGTATGCGTCGTCTGCCGCGGCGAACTGCCGCAACTGCGCAGCTTCATCGAACAGATGCTGCGGCTCGATCCACGCCCGGCCTATCGTGACGATAGCGCCGGCGAACGCACCTATGGCGTGCAGGTCTTCGACTGCAACGTGCGCTGGCGGGTGTATGGCACAACGGTGCGCGTGATCGCGATCGAACGGTTGACGGAGTAGTCCCATGGCTTTGCTGGATATCAACGAGCCGCGGCCTGTAGTGCGCGGTTGGGCCCCTTTCGCGCTGGGTTTTCGGCCCTTCTTCCTGCTGGCGGGCATTGCCGCGGTGGTGCTGTTGGCGGTGTGGGGGTGGGCATTCACTAGCGGCCGCCTGCCGCACAACTACTACGGCTACATCGGCTGGCATAGCCATGAGATGCTGTTCGGCTATGTCGGTGCGGTGATCGCCGGCTTCCTGCTGACGGCGGCGCGCAACTGGACCGGCGTGCAGACCTTGCGCGGGGTGCCGTTGGCGCTGCTGGCGCTGCTATGGCTGTCGGGACGCGTTGCACCGTTTATCACTGCGCTACCGCACTGGTCGGTAGCGCTGATCGACCTCTCTTTCCTGCCGCTGTTCGCCATCGCGTTGGTCGTCCCTCTGTTGCGGGCAAAGCATTACCAGAGCCTGGTATTCGTCGCCATCGCCACGGCCCTGTTCTGCGGCAATCTGCTGATCCACCTGCAACTGCTCGGCATCACCCGTGATACCGCACATCGCGGCACTTACCTGACCGTCGATCTGATCCTGCTCACCATCGTGGTGATGGGCGGCCGGGTGATACCGTTCTTTACCGAAAAGGGAGTGCCGTCGGGATTCGTCACGCGCTCGTGGCCGTGGGTGGAAAAGGCAGCGCCGATCAGTGTGCTGCTGCTCGGCCTGTTTGAAGTCGGGTGGCCCGAACCGTGGGCCGTAGGTTTGGCCGCAGCGGCCGCCGCCATCGCCAACGGCGTGCGTCTCTACGGTTGGCATACCCGCGGCGTCTGGCGCGTGCCGCTGTTGTGGGTGTTGCACGTCGGCTACGCGTTCCTTGTGCTCGGCTTCGCCCTGCGCGCGCTGGCCACGGCCGGCCACTTTCCGCCGCTGCTCGCGCTGCACGCCCTCACCATCGGCGGCATAGGCGGCATCTCGTTCGGCATGATGGCGCGCGTTACCCTGGGTCATACCGGCCGTACCTTGATACCGCCGCGCCGGATGTCGTGGGCCTTCGCGTTGATCTACGGCGCTACCCTGGCGCGGGTGTTTCTGCCGTTCATGGTGCCGTATCAAGTCGCGGTGGGTATTGCCGCAGCGTTGTGGGTGCTGGCCTTCGGGATCTTTGTCGTTATCTATGCGCCGATGCTGCTGCGATCGCGGGTGGATGGGCGGCCGGGATGAATTGCAATTGATGAAATGAGTGTTTCACACGACATGCCGGTCCGTACTGTTCCGCCGGTAGAGTTCATCTTTCAATGTGCGTCAGTCCTGAGCGCGCCTGCGGCCGCCGCTCAGAAACTCCCGCCGCGATATCTCTTTCTGCATCGGGCAGTGTTTGTTCATGCGTTTCATGTTTTCGTCGCGCGTCCTGATCACCGTGTCCCACGCGGCGAACACTTCGTCGGCGTCGGTGTAGCGCTCCATGGCCAGTACCAGCGGTTGCAGCGCGTAGTGGCCGAGTAGCGGATGGTGGTTCAGGTGGGCCTTTTGCGCGCTTTCCATCAGCGTGAACGAAACGGCGGGGCCGATGCCGACGTCATCGCTTGCGCCGCGGGTGGCGGCGGACCATTCGGCGGGCACGTCGATCGGTGCCGTGCCGTCGTGGAACAGCAACCGCGCCAACATCCAGGGCGTGAGCAGCAGGAACAGCCGCCAGGGACCGATGCGGCGCAGGGCGCGGGTCTCCACCGGTAGCCTCGGGTTGACGTTTAAGCCGTCGGCGAAGTGGCGCCGGTAGCTGTCCATGTAGACGGCAGCCACTGTGCGCAACAGCGCATCATCGTCCGCAAGTTCGACGGGCGTGAGCTGCCACTCAGCGTGATTCATCGCACAACGCCTCCAGCCGCGTGCCCAGCGTGCGATAGAGCAACAGCGGGCTGTGTTGCCGCAACGCCGCGGCGAAACGCGGCAGCCACGGTTGCAGCTGTTGGTCCCACAGTTCGCGCTGCAGGTCCGAAGACCTTTCCGACGGCTCCATTTGCAACAGCGCCGCGCATTCGAGCAGGACGCCAAGGTAGTCGGGCGGTACCTGTTCGCTTGCCACGCCGATGCGAGCCAGCAGGTCATTCAGGTCTTCCAGAAGTGGGCCGTGCATGATCCCGTTGCGCCAGGGCGAAGCGAAGGGCAGGCAGGGTGTGGTGGGATAGCCGTTGATGAACAGCGCGGTGTGTTGTGCCTGCCACTGATCGAGCGGCAACTGTTCCAACTCCTCCACCGCCGGCTGCAGCCAACGATGGGCCGCGGCCACCTCGCGCAGCAGCGCCAGCGACTCGTCGGTCGGCGTGCCGAGCAGCGCCGCCAGTAGTTGCAGTTCGTTGGCTTCTACCATGGGTAGGCGTAGACGCCGGCGGCGAGGAAGTAGTGGCGCAGCAGATAGCCGCCGAACAGTACCAGCACCGAGGCGGCGACCACCGGCACATGATTCATGGAGCCGCGCAGCACGCAGCGCAGTTCGAGCAGGAACGGCACAATCAGCCCGAAGCCGATGAAGCCCACCACCCAGCCGAAGCTGTCCCACAGCAGCTGCGCCGAATGGATCGCCGATTGCGGTCCGCTTCTCAGGTAGAAGTAGAAGGAGAACAGGATCACCAGCTCGGCGGCGATCAGCATCACGTCGGTGCGTTCGTAGAACACACGGATCGGCCGGTCCTCCTCGCGCTTGATCACCAGATTGAGGATCAGCAGCAGGTAGGCGAGGGCGGTGGAGAAGGCCGAAACCGTGAACAGCAGCGGCACGCCGGGGTTGTGCCATAGCGCCACCGCCGGGAACGATTGCAGCAGCAGGCCGGTGTAGACGGCGGTGCCGATGCCGTTCACCGTGGCCAGCCAGCCGATGGTCTTGTGGAAGCGCAGGCAGCACTTGTTGGAGATGTTGCGTGCCATCGGCAGCTTGAGCAGCAGGTTGAGCACGGGGATGCGCTGGAACACGGGCGAATCGACCATGTAGGGCAGGGCGTAGAAGATGCCCCACCACATCATCCAGATGATGAACTGCGTGCCCCAGGCGATCCAGGCGTCGGGTTTGCGCAGCAGCACCAGCGGATTGAGCACGTGGATCACGGCCATCGGGTGCAGCAGGTGCAGGAACAGCATCAGCGAGCCGAGGCCGAGCATGGCGATGCCCGAAAAGGCGCCCCACAGCACCAGGTCGCGGTGCGGCTTGAGGTACATGTCGGTGAGAAAGGTGACCACCAGGGTGGCGGCGCCGAGGCCGCCAAGATAGAGATAGACGGCGATCCACCAGGTCCAGATATGTTGCGTGGCGAAGGTCATGGTCGTGTCCATCATCCTTTCCTCTTCAGGTCGCCGATGTAGTAGATGTTCGGCTTGGTGCCGAGGTGCGGCATTAGCGGCTGCGCAATGCCGCTGGCCACCAGCTGCGCCACCGGATCGTTGGGGTCGTGCAGATCGCCGAACTGGCGCGCCGAACCGACGCAGGTCTCGACGCAGGCCGGCTCGCGTCCTTCCACTACGCGGTGTTGGCAGAAGGTGCACTTGTCCATGCTCGGCACGTCGCGCCGGTAATCGTTGCCGTAGAACTCGCGGCCGATCGCCACATCCGCGGAGGTGATCTCGATGCGCGCGTTGTAGGGGCAGGCCATGGCGCAGGCGCGGCAGCCCATGCAGATCTCCGGATCGATCATGACGATGCCGTTGTCGAGCCGGTAGGTGGCGCCGGTGGGACAGACGGTGAGACAGGGCGGGTTGTCGCAGTGGTTGCACAGGCGCGGGAAGAAGCGCCTGTGCACGTCGTCGGTGGTGCCGATCTCCTCGTCGTGCACCCAGGTGCGCCACTGGTCTTTCCATACCGGCGTCTGGTTTTCCATCGCGCAGGCGGCCATGCAGGAGTTGCAGCCGACGCAGGTGTTGAGGTCGATGACCATGGCGTAGCGCGTCATAGCGCACCTCCATATGCGCTGCCATTACGGGCGCGCTGCGCGCGCGCAAAGCGCCAGTCCTGTCGATTTGTCATGCCTCACCTCCCACGTTTTCGATCTTGCTCACCTTGATGGTGAACTCCTGGGAACGAAAGCCGGCCACCACCGGCTCGACCTGGTAGGGGATCAGCTTGCTGGTGGCGGTGCCGAAGCCGTAGGCGCGCGTCAGCATCTTGTTCTCGCAGCCGAACGACGATTGGATGAACAGGGTGTCGCGCCGGATCATGCGGGTGACGTAGGCGGTGCCCTCGGTGTGCTGGCCGCTCACCGTATTGGTGAGCCGCAGTCGGTCGCCCTTGCTGATGCCAAGCGCGGCGGCGCGATCGGGGTGGATCCAGACGCCGCCATAGATATCCGCCTTGAACCGGTTGATCGCCGCCAGCACCGGGTTGTTGCTGTTGGTGGAGGCGTAGGAGACTGTGGGTGTCTTACCGTAGGTGAAGTAGAACTCGTCGCCGGCCAGCGGCATGTCCATCGGTGCGTCGGCGCGGCACTGGGCGTGGAACGGCGTCACCAGTACGCCGAAGTTGGGCGCGGTGTAGCCCTCCTTGCGCAGCGCGTGCAGCCGCGGCGCGAAGAACTCGATGCGACCCGAGCTGGTCGTCGCCGGCATCTTCCACGGCACGGCGTGCCTCGCCAGCAGCGCCTCGTGTTCCTGGGCCATGTAGATGCCGCGATCGCGCAGCGTCTGGTCGAGGGTCTGCGGCGTGGTGCCAAGCTCCTCGGCGGTGAGTGCGAAGCTCACCTCGCGGCAGGCGGCGGAGAAGGCGCCGTGTTGCACTTTTTCGCGCTTGGCGGCGTAGCGATCCTTGATCTGCTGCGCCGACAGGCCGCCGAGCTTTTCTATCCATTGCAGCAGGGCGTAGTCGTTGCCGCCGATGATGTTGCTCATGCGCAGCAGGATGTCGGGCGTCTCCTCGGTGTCGTAGAGCGGTTCGATGGCGGCGTAGCGCGTGGTGTAGGCGTAGTCGTGACAGACGCCGTTGGCGTAGAGCGTCGGCTCGTCGCGTTCCAGGTAGCAGGAGTTGGGCAGGATCACGTCGGCCCACAGAGTGGTGTCCGAGGGCAGCACGTCGATGGCGATCACCAGCGCCATGTCGGGATGGCTGAGAAGGTTCTTCCAGCGTTGATCGGGATAGTAGTGGCGCACCGGGTTGGCGGCGTTGATCAGTATCGCACGGGTCTTGTACGGCTCGCCTTTCCATTGCAGTTTTCCGTCCACCGACTCCTTGAGGCCGGTATCGGCCATCACCGGCAGCGCCACATGGTCGCGTCCCGCGGCCTTCTCCTGGGCGCTGAAGGCCCAGGCCCAACCGGGCCGGCCGTGGGCGAAGTTTTCGCCTTTGGAGAAGGTGTCGATGATGAACTGGGCGAACGGCATGCCGGCGAGCCCCAGGAACGGCGGACCGCTGCTCTGGCCCTTGCGCTTGGCCGCGATCATCTGCGCCGCCTTGTTATGGAAGTCGCCGCTCATGATCCAGCCGCCTTTCTTGTCGACACCGCCGGTGAGCATCTGGATCATCGCCTGTACCCGGCGCAGGGTCAGCACGGTCTGGTAGCGGGCGCCGTGCCAGCCGGGGTCGACGATGGCCGGGCGGGTGGTGCCGAATTCGAAGGCGATGCGGCGGATGGTGGCCGCGTCGATGCCGGTGGTCTTGGCCGCCCACTCGGGCGTGCACTGCGCCAGCTCCAGCAACTGCGCCTGGAACACCGTCATCACCGCGTGGCCGTCCACCTTCAGCCCCGCCGGGGCGTGCAGCGCCGGGTCGACGGTGTGGCCATGCACGTCGTTGGTGTTGAGGTTGTTGTAGGCCGGCAGCACGTGGATTTTGTCGGAACCCTCCGCCACCACCCGCGGCCGACCCTGGGCGTCGGTGAGCGGCTGCCACTCGCCGGCGGCGTCGCGGTAGATGAGGAACGGCATGTTGGTGTGCTGCTTGAGGAACAGCGTGTCGTAATAACCTTCGCTCATCATCTCGCGCAGCATCGCCAACATGAAGTCGAGGTCGGTGCCGGGCCGGATGGCCAGCCACTCGTCGGCCTTGGCCGCGGTCTCCGACTGGCGCGGGTCGAGGGCCACGACCTTGGCGCCGCGCTTGCGGCCGGTGGCGAAGCGAACCATGCGGCAGGTGGAGACGGCGCCGATCGAGGAGTTGTTGGCCACGAACAGGATGTACCTGGCGTTGTCGTAGTCGGGCAACACCTCCTCGTGGATGTTGAAGTTGCCGGTAACCAGGTCGGTGCCGATGTGGCCGGTGGTGACGCAGTGCTGCATCGGCGAGGCGATGATGTTGGGGATGCCGTTGGCCATGGCAAAGGGTACCGCCCAGCCCATGTAAAACACGCACGAGGTCCAGCCGCCCACCATGGTCCATTCGTAGGGCTTGAGGTCGGCTGCCTTGCTCTTCTGTTCGATGTAGTTCCAGGCTTCCTCCCAGCTCACGGCACGGAATGCCCATCGGCCGCGCGTGCTGCCTTCGACCCGTACCAGCGGCGACTTGATGCGGTCGCTGTCGTAGATCTGGCGCAGGCCCGCCTGGCCGCGGGCGCAGATCTTGCCGCGGTTGAGGGTGGAATGGGGATTGCCGTCCAGCTTGACGATGCGTTTGATGCCGTTGCGGGTGCGCGAGGTGACCTGCAGATTGCACACCGACGAACAGAAGTTGCAGATGCTGTAGCTGTACTCCGTCTTATCCCCGGTGCCGGCGTTCTTGCCGAGCAGACGGGTGGGAGACAGCAATGATAACGATACGCCGCTGCACCCGGTCGCCTTGAGAAAGGCGCGACGGGTCAGGCGTGGAAACGACCAAGCCATATCGACTCCTCCGCTGGTCCGCGGTCGCGTGCGCCGCAAACGTCTTTATTGATCTTGCCCCCGATCGACGGCCGCCCTGTGTCGGGTCTTGTCCGTCGACAATGCGGGAGTGAGCATAAGAGGAAAAAGCGGGTATGGCGTTGCGAATTATCAATCGTCCTGGCGTGCCCCCAAGCCATGTCGTGCCCGGCCGTTGCTTGTGAACGGCACGTATACCAGAGAGACATATATGGCACCTGCTTCATCAGGTGATGCCATAAATGGCGCAACCACCCCTGTTTCATGCGACGTCATGGTGGTGTGATAGGCGTATTGGCATATGTGCAGCCGCTGTTTACCGGGAAAATCGGCCGTCTGGTACAACAGTTGCTTGGTATCCCTCGCGCAATCGGGTTCCCTGCCGGCGACGGCAATAGGCTGGTCGTCACCGGGTTCCCGCTCGCATGCTTGGCAAGGCCCTCCGGAAGAAGGCTCATCGTCGCTCGCAATACGGACTGCGGACGCAGTGCGGAACGAGCGTGCGCGCCGTTTCAACGATCAACTTTGCGTATTGGTTATGCCGCCACAGGCGTGGCGGGGACCTTATTGAATTTCGAGACGAAGAAATGAAGTGTTTTATCGACCTGATTGCCGGCATCGCCGGAGCCGGGATGAAGCGTTTGGGCTTACGCGACGGATCTACCTGTCTGCAGCTTCGGCGCAATCGCCGATGGGGGATGCAGCAAGACGCAACCGGTCAGTTACCTGTTCCCGTCACCATCGGCATCGACGCGGCCGGCCGTCGGCCGCACCCGAGAACGCGGCTATGGCCGTGACATCCATCCATGCCTACCGTCGGGCGTGCGCCATGATGTCCGCCGCAGGGTTGCCGGACGCGGCGCCGCTGCGTCGCTGCCGTGTCATCGTTATGATGCTTGCGTTGGCCGCGTTCAGTCCGCCGACCTTCGCGTCCGCCCCGGCGAATCCCGCAGCGACGGCAGCATCCGGCGAACTGCTGCACTGGCATGTCGTGCCGCAAACCCGTGGTCCGTGGACGCCAACCGATCACCGCAAGTTCAAGCAGCTGGCCGGACCGTTCAAGCGCCCGGAAGACGTTACCGCCGCGTGTCTCAGCTGCCACACCGATGCGGCCAAGCAGGTGAAATCGACCATCCACTGGAGCTGGTCGAAATTCGATCCGAAGACGGGACGCATGGTCGGCAAGCGGCATGTGTTCAATACCTTCTGCGCCAACATCACCAGCAACGAGCAGTTCTGCACCACCTGTCACGTCGGCTACGGCAATTCGAAACCGGGACAGTTCACACCGTTCGAGAAGCTGGGCGACAACCACGTGGACTGCCTGGTCTGCCACGACCAGTCGGGGACCTATCACAAGATCCCGTTCACCGGCGGCAACCCGGCCATGACGCGCACGCCGGTCCGTCCCGGCTGCGGCGAGGTCTACGGTACCGACAAACCGTATGTGGAGCCGGCCGACCTGGCGTTGATTGCGCAAAGCGTGGGTGCACCGAAACGCGAGAACTGTGGCGTGTGCCATTTCTACGGCGGCGGCGGTGACGGCGTCAAACACGGCGATCTGGACAGTTCGCTGCTCAATCCGCCGAAGAGTCTCGACGTGCATATGGATGCACACGGCCTGAACTTTACTTGCGAAAAATGCCACCTGACCAGCGATCACCGTATGGCCGGCGGCCACTATGAGGTCGACGCCAAGCCGACCGCCCTTCGCTACATGCGCGGCGCCATGCACGGCGGCAACCCGGCCACGTGCCGCTCCTGCCACGGCGCCGCGCCGCATCACGATGGTGATCTGGGTTCGACCATCAACATGCACACGCGCGCCATCGCCTGTCAGACGTGCCACATCCCCCAATTTGCCCGCGGCGGCCTGCCGACCAAGCTGAGTTGGGACTACTCCAGCGCCGGCAAATTCGGCCCCAACGGTACGCCGCTGGTGATCAACGACAAGCGGGGCTGGAATATCTATTGGGGTGTAAAGGGCAGCTTCAAATGGGGCGAAAACGTTGTGCCCCAATACCGCTGGTTCAACGGCACCGAAACCTGGATGAACACCGGCGACAAGATCCATCCGGACAGGAACGGCATCGTCGATGTCAACCGGATCGCAGGCAGCCCCAGCGACGGAAAATCGCGCATCTGGCCGTTCAAGATCATGCACAACAACCAGCCCTACGACACGGTCAATAAAACCCTGGCCGTGTTCCATTCGTTCGGCTTCGACGACGCGGCCTTCACCATCACCGGCAACTGGCAGAAGGCGATCAGCACCGGCATGAAGGCGGCGCACCTGCCCTATTCAGGTCACTTCGATTTCGTGCCGACGCAGATGTACTGGCCCATCACGCACATGGTGGCGCCGGCCGAGAAGAGCCTGCGCTGCGCCCAGTGCCATACGGACGGCGGCCGCCTGCAGAATATACCGGGCGTCTACATCCCCGGGCGTTCGGCCGACCATCAACCGTGGATCGAGCGCATCGGCCTGCTCGCGGTCGTAATGGCACTGCTGGGCGTCCTGGGCCATGGGGCCATTCGCACCATTCTGTGGCTGCGCCGTCGCAGCCGGACACAGGAACATTGAGGAACGCGGCCATGCCGGCACATCGCATCTATCTGTTCAAACGTTTCGAACGTTTCTGGCACTGGAGCCAGGCGCTGCTCGTCATTACGCTGATGCTCAGCGGCTTCCGCATTCACGGGCTGTACCGCGGCGTGGATTTCGTCAGCGCACTGCGGCTCCACATCTATGCCGCCTGGGCATTGGTGTTGTTGTGGGTGTTCGCCGTCTTCTGGCATTTCACCAGCGGCGAATGGCGGCAGTACATCCCCACGCTGAACAATATCCGGCAGGTGATGCGGTACTATGCGTGGGGCATCTTCCTGGGTGAGCACCATCCCTATCAGGTGACGGCGGCGCGCAAGCACAACCCGCTGCAGCGTCTCGCCTATTTGTGGGTCAAGTTGATGATCAACCCGATCATCTGGATCAGCGGCCTGGTGCTGCTGTTGTTCGCCTACAACTGGACCACGGACATCAGCCTGCAGGCGGTGGCCTGGCTGCATACGGCCGGCGCCTACATGATGCTGCTGTTCTTTGTGCTGCACGTCTATCTGACCACCACCGGCGCCACGCCGCTGGCGCACATCAAGGCCATGATCAGCGGATGGGAGAGCAGCGAAGAATGAAACGAAAACAACACTTGCCTGTCATCGCCGGCCGGATGGTGTTTGTCGTATTGCTGCTCGTGCTGGCGATACTGTTTAGCGGCGGCCCGCTCCACGGGGAGGAAAACGGTGACGCCGCGCCGCCGACCCCATCGTTGCCGTCCGGCCATGTGGAGCTGCACGACGCCTTTCAACTTAAGGCCTATTATTACGCCTATTCGCACGCAAAGATCGACACCAACGAGTTTGTCCGCTATCCCGGTGACGCGGCCGGCGCACCCCAGGACGCTGTGCTCGAACGGGCGGTCGATGGTGCGGTAACAGGGGCCAGGGCTCATGCGAATGTGGTGCTCGATCTGAAGCCGATTGCATTGCAACGGTACGACACCGCGCGCCGAGCCTTTCCCATGGACAACCGGTTGTTTGTGGCGGGCATGAAATATTACTTCGACGTATCGCCCTATCACTACAGCTACGAAGCATCTGGAGTGAGCAATGCGATACCGTGCCGCAATCCACGCACTGTGGCGTCAATAGAGAAGATGGTGCAAGGCTATCGCCAGTTCCACCTGCGCATATACGGCCGAGTCGCTTCAGCCGATGCTGCCAGCAAAGGTATCGCGATACGCGTGGTGAAGGTTCAGCTGTTCGACGATACGGGGCGGTTGCTGACTGCGCTGGCGTTGAGTCACTGATGCCGTGTATCGAATCTTATGCACGATTACGTATGTGTACCACGTGGGCCAAGTCCGGATCACTGTTCGCGGCGAAAAGATGGCGTAAAGCGACTCGGGTTTTTGCGCGATTCAACCTTCGATATGCCATCCCTCACGAGGAAGCAGCCGAGATGGGGGGCTGGCAATCCAATACTGCTATAGAGGAAATATCAATGTACCAATCATTCGGATGCGGCCGCAGGGGCCAGAGGAATAATCGCATGTGTGGCGGGCATCGACAAGCGCATTTGGCGCAGCTGCGTACCGCAATCACAGCAAGCGCGATAGTGCCGCTGAGCCGGGCTGAACGGGACGATCTCCTGCAAATGCGCGAAGAAGAAAAAATCGCGCGCGATGTTTACCTGCGCCTGTTTGACCGTTGGGGCCTGCCACCCTTTGCCAACATCAGCGGCTCGGAGCAGATCCACATGGATGCCATTCTGTCGCTGATTGAGCATTACGACCTCAGGGATCCTGTGCAAGAGTTGGATATCGGCCAGTTTTTCAACCCGGACATGCAGAAGCTCTATGAGCAGCTGGTGGCTCGCGGTTTGCGAAGCCTGGAGGATGCCGTCCAGGTCGGCCTGCTCATCGAAGAACTGGACATCGCCGACCTGCGCGCCGCTGCACAGCGTACCGATAAAGTGGCGCTTCTGACGGTCTACGCGGATTTGGAACGAGGCTCGTGCAATCATCTGCGCGCCTTCCATGGCTGGATGATGCGCCTCGGCATGAGTTATGTGCCGACCCATATCAGCCAGGCGGACTTTGAATCGATCGCCAGTTCCCGACATGATGGCTGTCGCTGATCTCCGGGTCTGATTTACCCGGCATCAATGGGGCTGCGCCCGATAGCGCTGTGCGCGATCGGGTCTACGGTGACCTCCATTTGGCGTCCACCCGTCTGCACGGCATAAGGCCATCCCTGTCAAAGCCGCTCCTGGCCATCCCTGACCTCCGCGGCATAAGGCCATCCCTGGCCAAAAAAAAGCCCCGCACTAAGCGGGGCTCAAGCCAGTCTTGGTGGACGGCTTGTTGTTATTTCTTCGCGATCTCTTCCAGCCGGGTGGCGCGGATCATCTGCCCGTCGAGGGCGGCGTCCTTACCGTTGCGGCCGAAGGCGACGGCCATCAGCGTGGAGTAGTAGACCACCGGGATCTTGAACTTGGTGCCATAGGTCTTGTTGATGTGACCCTGATAGACCTCCACGTTCATTTGGCACACCGGGCACGGGGTGACGATCATGTCGGCGCCGCCGTCGTAGGCCGCTTCGATGATGTCCTTGACCAGCGCCTGGCTCTTCTCCGGCTCGGAGAACATCAGGGCGCCGCCGCAGCAGGAGGCCTTCTTCTCGTACTTCTCCACCGGCTCGGCGCCGACGATCTCGATCATCTTGTCGAGGTACTTGGGATTCTCGTAGGACTCGCCGTCGATGCCGAACGGGCGGTTGGTCTGGCAGCCGACGTAGCCGGCGATCTTGAGACCCTCCAGCGGCTTCTTGACCTTGGACTGCATCTCTTCGTAGCCGACGTCTTCGATCAGCACTTCGACCATGTGGCGGGTCTTGGGCATCTCGCCCTCGATCTTGATGCCGATCTCGCCCAGCGCCGCGTCGATGCCGCTCCTGACCTCGCCGTCGTGCTCGATGCGCTCCTTGGCCTCGCGCGTGGCGAGCCAGCAGGCGGCGCAGGTGGCGACGATGTCCTGCTGGCCGTGGGCCTGCTGCGACAGGGCGATGTTGCGCGCCGACAGGCTGATGCGCGGCAGCTCGCCGCCGCCGCCGTAGCCGATGGAGGCGGAGCAGCAGTTCCAGTCCGGGATCTCGTTGAGCTGGATGTCCAACTCTTCGCAGATGGTCTGGGTCGACTTCAGATAGTTAACGGAGGATGCCTTCGACTGCGAAGAACAACCGGGGTAGAAGGAATATTCACGCTTCGCCATGGGAATCTCCTCAGCCTTTATACTCGGCGATCTTGGCTTCTTCGATTTCGAAGGCCTTCTTCAACATTTTCTGCAGCCCGCCCGTATCCTTGATGCTGTGGCCACCCAGGATTTCCAGCGGGTTGAGCCGCCCGGTCTTGTACATGCCGAGGCCGACATCCTGCATCTTCAAAGCGGTCTTGATGCCGTTGGCGAAACCGTTCATGAAGTAGAGCGACAGGCCCAGCTTCAGTTCGTTGACGCGGCCGGTCTTGGTCAGGTTGCTCCAGAACAGCTGCGAGAACTTGGCGGTCGGCTGCGTCTTCGGCTGCAGGCCGAGACGTTTCGCGTAGGTGGCCAGGCCGTGCATGATGTGGGTGATCGGCAGACCGCGCGGGCAGCGTGCGATGCAGTTGTAGCACGAGGTGCACATCCACATGGAGCTGGAGCCGAGCACCTCTTCGCGCTTGCCGGCACGGATCATCATGAAGATCTCCTGGGGCGGATGCTCCCAGTGCGGACCGAGCGGGCAGGAGCCCGAGCAGACGCCGCACTGCATGCACATCTTGACCCAGTGGCCTTCCTCGACATTCGCCTCGACTTCCTTGAGGAAGTTGGAGCGGTACTTCTCGACCATCGCCTGATTCGGATTGCTCATCGTGGTCTCCTCAGAACTTGAACGGGCTCATGCCGATCTCACCGATCAGCTTCTCCATATCGTTGATGATCTGCGGAATGCGCTGGATGTCGGTAATCGACACCTCGTACGTCTGCACCCGCTCCTTCTCCAGATTGAGCTGGGTCAACGTGTCGTCGATCTTGCTCATCCGGTAGTGGGCCATCTCGGAGCCCTTCACAAAGTGACACTGGTAGTTGTCGCCCTTCTGGCAGCCCATCAGCATGACGCCGTCGTAGCCGCTGTTCAGTGCGTCGGTGATCCAGATGGTGTTGACCGAGCCGAGGCAGCGCACCGGGATGATACGGGCGTAGGCGCTGTACTCCTGGTGGGTCATACCGGCCATGTCGAGCGCCGGGTAGGCGTCGTTCTCGCAGGCCAGCACCAGCAGGCGCGGCTTCTCGGAGAATTCGTCCGGCATGTCGACGGCCTTGAGCTGCTGGCCGACGGTCTCGACGGAGTAGTTCTCGAAGGAGATGACGCGCACTGGGCAAGCGCCCATGCAGGTGCCGCAGCGGCGGCAGCGCGCTTCGTTGTATTGCGGATAGCCCTTTTCGTCCTCGTTGATGGCGCCGAACGGGCACTCCACGGTGCAGCGTTTGCACTGGGTGCAGCCTTCCACGCGGAAGGTGGGGAACGACAGGTCGCCGGAGCGCGGATGCGCGGCGCGGCCCAGGGCGGCGTTCTCGCAGGACTGGATCGCCTTCAGCGCGGCGCCGGTGGCGTCTTCGATCGCCTGATGGGCGTCCATCGGGCGGCGCACCGGGCCGGCGGTGTAGATGCCGGTGCGGCGGGTCTCGTAGGGGAAGCAGATGAAGTGCGAATCGGTGAAGCCGTTCTTCAGGTGCGGGACGTCGGTACCCTGGCGGTACTGCAGGTTGAGGATGGAGGTGACGGGCGCCTCCTGCTCGGCCTTCAGCTTGGCCGTCAAATCGGCGTTGCCGTCTTTCTCTGCGGCTTCGATATCCTGCGCGATGTAGGGGTTCGGGCCGCTGGCCGGCACCATGCCGGTGGCCAGCACCACGATGTCGGCATCGATGGTGGTGTCGTCGGCCAGGATCTTGTCGTTATAGCTGACCTTGAGGCCGCTGCCGGCCGCTTCCACTCCCTTCACCGTACCCTTGGAGAAAGCGACGCCCGCCTCTTGGCCGCCGCGGTAGACGTCTTCACCGTCGGCACCGGGGGTGCGCAGGTCGTCGAAGATCACCGTGGCGTCGCCGCCGGCGTCCTTCACGTAACGGGCCTGCTTGATGGAGGTCATGCAGCAGTGGCCGGAGCAGTAGGGCAGGTGGCCCTCGGTGTCGGAACGCTGGCCGGCGCACTGCACGAACACCACGTTCCTGGCGTCGGAGCCGTCGGCCTTCTTGATGGCGCCGCCGTTGGCCTTGACCATCTTCTCGAAGGCCAGCTGGTCCATCACGTCCGGGCTCTTGCCGCCGCCCAGTTCCGGCAGCTTGGCGATGTCGTACGGGTGGAAGCCGGTGGCCTGGATGATGGCGCCGACCGTGATGTCGTTGCTGGAACCGCTCTCGGTGGCCAGGGTCACGCTGAAGCGGCCCGGCGCGCCGTCGGTGCTGGCGACGGTGGTGTTGAGGTGCACGGTGATGGCGCTGTTGCCTTCGACCGCCGCGATCATTTCGCCGGTGGTATTGTCGGCCAGCACGTCGTAGGGGGCCTTGGCGGGATACTTCTTATACATCTCGCCGGCCACGCCGCCGAGCTTGCCGCTCTTCTCCACCAGGTCGACCGTATAACCGGTCTTGGCCGCTTCCAGTGCCGCGGTCATGCCGGCGATACCGCCGCCGACCACCAGCAGGTGGCGCAGCAGACCCTGCTCGCCGGAGGCGGCGGGCATCTTCATGTATTTGGATTCGGCGCAGGCCATACGCACGTAGTCGTCGCCCATCTCCTGGGTGGTCTCGCGCGCCTCGTCGGTGTCGGGCCGGACCCAGATGACGCCTTCGCGCAGGTTGGCGCGCGACAGGGTGACGCCCTCGAAGCTGAATGCGTCGGTCTTGGCGCGGCGCGAACAGGCGGCGATTACCACGTGGTTGACGCCATCGTTGTCGATGTCGTCCTGAATCATCTTCACGCCTTCGGCATTGCACAGGAACTCGTGTTCCTTGGCCACGGCGGCCTTGCCTTCGCGCTTGGCGACGTTGGCCAGCTGTGCGGTATCGAGGCGATCGCCGATGCCGCAACCCTGGCAGATATAGGCTCCAATCTTCATGTCAGCCACTGTTTAACCCTCCTGACCCGCGACTCGAGTGACCACCTGGATGGCGCGCAGCGCCGCCGCGGTGGCGTTCTGCGCGGCACGGTTGACGTCCAGCGCATCGGACGAGCAGCCGGCACCGTAGATGCCGCTGTCGCTGTCGAGTTCGATGAAGTTGTGTTCGTTGATCTCCACGCCGGTGGGCAGCACGCCGGCCGGTACCGTCGACTCCATGCCGGTGGCCAGCACCACCAGGTCATGCTCGTTGCGGTAGCGGTGGTAGCCCTCGGTGTCCACGCCGTTGAGCAACACGTTGTCGTCGGCGCCGCCGGTGATGTTGGCGACCTTGGACTTGACGAAGGTGACGTTGGGGTCGGCCTTCACCATGCGGTGGAAGTCGTCGATGCGGTCGATGGCGCGGATGTCGATGTAATAGACGGTCGACTTGCAGTCGTCACCCAGCTGCTCTTTGATGTAAGTCGTCTGCTTCAGCGTCGCCATGCAGCAGATGCGCGAACAGTGCTTCAGGTGGTTCTGGTCACGGGAACCGGCACACTGAATGAAGGCGATGTTCTTCGGCGCCTGGCCGTCGGAGGGACGCACGATCTTGCCGCCGGTGGGACCGAACGGGTCCAACATGCGCTCGAACTCGACGTTGCTGATGACGTTGTCGTAGCGGTCGTAGCCGTAAGGCTGAATCTTGGCCGCGTCGTAGGGCTTCCAACCGGTGGCCCAGACCACGGCGCCGACGTTCAGACTCAACTCCTGCTCCTGCATCTCCAGGTCGACGGCGTTGTACTTGCACGCCTCTTTCGCCTTGGCGCCGTCGTCGCCGGCGACGATGCGCGGGTCGATGACGTAGCGCTGCGGGTAGGCCATGGCGGAGGTGAGGTAAGCGCCCTTGCGCTTCTTCATGCCGTAGTTGAATTCGTCGTCGAACTCGGTGCTGACGGCCTTTTCGCATTCGCCGCAGGCGGTGCAGTTCTCATTGACGTAGCGCGGAGAGACCTTCACGCTGACGTTGAAGTTGCCGGCTTCACCCGTGACGCCGGTGACTTCCGCCATGGTCAGCAGGCGCACGTTCTTGTTGGCCTTGAGACGGCGGTACTGGATCTCCAGACCGCAGGTGGGGAAGCACAGCTTGGGGAAATATTTGTACAGCTGGCTGACTCGGCCACCGACACTGGGTGCTTTTTCCAGCAGGATGACCTGCTTGCCGCACTCGGCCGCTTCCAGGGCCGCCGTCAGGCCGCTGATGCCGCCACCCACGACCAGTATGGTCTGGTTGGTTGCGATTACCTCAGACATTGAATTTCCTCCATCAACGGATGAATACGTCGTTCTGCTCTGCGCATGGCGCAAAGCGACCGGCTCGCGGATACGGGACGGCCGCCACGGATAGAGAGTCCTTTCGGAGTAAGGTCGACACGATACCTGCTCTCCGGGCGAATTTACATAAGCACAACATCGAATTTTCCGATGCGCGAATAGATTCGATGTATGTATGCGCATTCATTGCCGTTGTGGAACAGCGAGAATTTACATAAGCTTTTTAATCAGGATTTAGCTTAGACCGAGGATGACGTTGTGCAAGTGAGCGAATTGAAACCGGAGCAGCATTTCATCACCGACGAACCCTATTACGTTGCCACCGGCAGCGAGATCGCAGTATTCGAGGCGGCCTACCGCAATCGCTTACCCCTACTGCTCAAAGGGCCTACCGGTTGCGGCAAGACCCGTTTCATGGAGTACATGGCATGGCGGCTCAAGCGGCCGTTGATCACCGTCTCCTGTCACGACGACCTCACCGCCTCCGATCTGGTGGGACGTTATTTGGTAAAGGGCGGAGAGACCGTGTGGGTGGACGGGCCGCTGGCGCGCGCAGTGCATGCCGGCGGCATCTGCTACCTGGACGAGATCGTCGAGGCGCGCAAGGACACCATGGTGGTGATCCATCCGCTGGCCGACGACCGCCGCGTGCTGCCGATGGAAAAGCTGGGTACATTGTTGCAGGCCGGTCCCGAATTCTGTCTCGCCATCTCCTACAATCCCGGCTACCAGAGCGTGCTCAAGGATCTGAAACAGAGCACGCGCCAGCGCTTCGTGGCGCTGGAGTTCGACTATCCCTCGGCGGAGCTGGAGCAGCGCATCGTCGCCAGTGAGGCGGCGGTGGACGCGGCGATGGCGGAGAAGCTGGTGAAGTTTGCCCAGATGACGCGCAACCTCAAGGGCAACGGCCTGGAGGAGGGCGCCAGCACCCGCCTGCTGGTGCATGCCGGCAAGTTGATCGCCGCCGGCATCGCCCCGGTCACCGCCTGCGCCGGCGCCATCGCCCAGGCCCTCACCGACGACCCCGAAATGCTCGCCGCCATCAACGAGCTGTCGGCATCGTTGTTTTAATAAATATTCAACCACGGGGAACACGGGGTGATGAATGTGAACACATCGTCCGGTGCCGGAGTTAAGTCGCTGTGCGGGATGTTGTGACGGCGTACGAATGTGCGGAGAGGGTTTTTCCTTTAATTCCCCCGTGTTCCCCGTGCCCCCCGTGGTTAATTTTTGTGTGTGAGTAGTGAACCATGCCGACATCAGAACAGATAGCCGCGCAGCTGGACGACACCCTCGAAGCGGAGTTCACCTTCATTCGCAGCGAAGAGCTGGTGCCGTTGCTGTCGCCGTTGAGCGAAGAGGAGCAGTTGTTCGTCCTCGACTGGACGCGGCGCATCGCCAGCACCAATGTCGAGATCGCCCATCAGTTCGCGCGCCGCGCGCCGCAGGCGCTGGCGGCGCTGGAACCGCGGGTGCTGGAGGCGTGGGCGCTGCACGCCATGGATGTCTACGATCGCGGCGGGCTGCGGCCGGCGCTGGAGGTGATCCGCGATGTCGACAGCTTCATGCGCCTGGCCCACGAGCGTACCGCCGGGGCGCTGTTCGACGAGGTGAGCGGGGTGCTGTTGCCCTTCGTGCGCGGTCTGTCGGGACGCCGGCTGCTGCTCGATCAGGCCGGCACCATCTACACCGACAGCGAAACCCTGTTTCTGCCGTCGCTGATGGCGCAGCTCGCCAGCCGCGAGGACAACTTCCGCCTCTATAAGGTTGCCGTGGCGCTGCTCTGGGCACAGACCCGTTACGGTACCTTCCGCCAGCCGTTGCAGGCGGCGCTGGCCGGCTATCCCGACCCGCAGCGCGCCCTGGCGCTGTTCAATGCCCTGGAGACGCGGCGGCTGGAGGCCTGCATCGCCCGCGAGCTGCCGGGGCTGTACCGCGAGATGGGCGCGCTGCGGCGGCAACTGGGCGAGGCGGAGGAGCCGGCCGCGTGGGGCGAGGCGCTGGCGCAGTTGCAGGCGCCGACAGCAAGCGCCGCCGATGCCCTGGCCCTGGTGGCGCGGCTCTACGACGGGCCGCTGCCGCCGCCGCGCTGTTACCAGGGTGAGCTGCAACCGGAGGCGGTGGCCGCCTGCATGGCGGCGCGCATCGAGCGGGAGAAGATGCTGTTCCGGGTGCGCCTGGCCCAGATGCTGGAGGAGCACAAGGCGAAGCGGCGCGAGCCGGACGGACCGACCCAGCGGCCCGGCGTGCGCGAACGGGCCGACCCGCAGCAGCCCGAGGGCCGCAGCTTCGAACTGACCCTGGACGAGGTGCCGGTGGCACCGCCGGAGCCGGTCAAGCAGCTGATGACCTCGATCATCCTCGACCTGGGCGAGATCCCCGACGAATACCTGGTGCCCGCCGGCCCCGGCGAGTACGACCCGAGTCTCTACCAGGAGCAGCCGCCCGATCCGGAGGCGGTGTGGCAGGGGACCTATCACGAGATCGGCGCCACCTTCTACAACGAGTGGGACCACGGCCGGCAGCACTATCGCAAGGGCTGGTGCGTGATGCGCGAGAAAGATGTGGTGCCGGTGCATGACGGGTTCGTCGCCGCCACCCTGGCGCGCTACGGCGGCCTGGTGAAGCATCTGCGGCGCAGCTTCGAGGCGTTGCGCGACGAGGAGCGGCTGCTCAAGCGCCAGACCTTCGGCGACGACATCGACATCGACGCCCTGGTGGAGGCGCTGGCCGACGCCCGCGACGGCCGCGAGATGAGCAACCAGCTGTTCACCCGCCTGCACCGGGTGGAACGCAATATCGCGGTGGCCTTCATGGTCGACATGAGCGGCTCGACCCGCGGCTGGGTCAACGACGCCCAACGCGAGGCGCTGCTGTTGCTGTGCGAGGCGCTGGAGGCGCTGGGCGACCGCTATGCCATCTATGGCTTCTCGGGGATGACCCGCAAGCGCTGCGAACTGTACCGGGTAAAGCGGTTCGACGAACCCTATGGCGACGAGGTCAAGGCGCGCATCAGCGGCATCCGCGCCCAGGACTACACCCGCATGGGCTTCGCCATCCGTCACCTCAGCCAACTGCTGCAGGAGACCGAGGCGCGCACCCGCATCCTGATCACCCTCTCCGACGGCAAGCCCGACGACTACAGCGACTACCGCGGCGTCTACGGCATCGAGGACACCCGCCGCGCCCTGATCGAGGCCAAGCGCGCCGGCATCCATCCCTTTTGCATCACCATCGACAGCGCAGGTCCGGACTACCTGCCGCACATGTACGGATCGGTCAATTACGCCGTCATCGACGAGGTGCGCGCGCTGCCCTACAAGGTGGCCGAGATCTACCGCCGGCTTACCTGTTAAGAATGCCGGTGTTAAGAATGCCGATAACCACCGAGTACACACCGAAAGCACCGATTTAACGCATTGGCGTGCATTTAATGGGTTTCTTTGCGCGCCTGGCGTCTTGACGAGAGTCCGGTCTTGGGGTTGGTAAAAGAGGATCAATCTCGCCAAGACGCAAAGGCCGCCAAGGGGAAAAAGCGGGAGTAGAACCGTAGGATGGGGTTCGCCGGCCTCACCACGCCTTACTTACTCTGTACCGAACAATTCTTCAGGCTTTGCTACTCGGTTTCGTCCGATATTTTTACTTTTTGGGTCGCCAGCAACCGCATTACCACCACTTTGGCCACCAACGCCAGTCCCACAATCAGCACGCCGGACAGGATTGCAATCGTCTGAACGCTCATGAGTAGTTACCTCCAGGCACAAAGGCATCTCAACACCGGTCGAAATGCTTTGCGCCATGCAAAACCCGACAAGGCCTTTGTTTATACAGGGTAAAGGGCCTGTTTGGAACAATCGGCGTTTTGGCGGGAGCACAGATTTGGATGGAAAGACGCATAAAAAAACCGCTGTCCCTTGCGGAGGCAGCGGCTTCAGTCGCGGATGTGGGTATGACGACTGTTTCCAAGGACCGAATCATTACCACTTCGGTGAGTATAGACAGCGGTATCGAACGATTGGTTCAGGCGGCGTACTTGGCCTTCGCCTCCCGGGCCAACTTCGCCTCCGCGGAAGTATAGGCGGCCCCGGACCAGAGCATCTCGTAGGCGATCTCCTCGTTGCCGTTCTCGCACAACTCCAGCACCTGCTGGAACAGCGGCTGGAAGGTGGCGGACTTGTGCGACTCCTCGTGTTCGGCAAAGGAGTTCCAAAAGGTGATGATCAGCGCCTCCCTGCCCTTGAGCGGACTCTCCACCGCCTGGCCCACCGTGGAGCCTTCGTTGGAGACGGCGCCGCTGTTGAGGGAGACGAAACCGCCGACGAAGCCGGTGGTGGAGTGGTAGGTCTTGACGTTCTCGCACAGCAGCGCCACCCGCTCTTGCAGGTCGTCCACCGAATACTGCGGCTTGAGGATGACCCGGTTGACGGTGACTACGCCGTTGTGGGAAAAATTGTTGATCAGGTTGCCGGCCATGGAGGCACCTCCGTATCGATCGTGAATTGCGCCGGTCGCCGCAGCAGGTATATAAGCGACCGCTTAAATACAGATATATATTCCTTATAGAAATAATCAAGATATATATAGAAATATTTTTGTTTGAACGAAATATCGGGTAATTTACTGATTTAAAAGGGTTATAGTAACGACTTGGTCCTGTTTTTAACTGAGCGAGGTTACCGATGTCCACTCCCGACTGGCTCCCCGGCCTGTTTCAGGCGATCGATCGCAACGACGCCGACGCCTTTGCCGCGCATCTCGACGAGCAGGCCCTGTTTCGTTTGGGCAACGCGCGGCCGGTGACCGGCGGCGCCGCGATCCGCGAAGCGGCAGCCGCCTTTTTCGCCGCCGTGCGCTGCCTGATCCATCGTGAGGAAGAGCGTTGGAGCGCCGGCGACGCCGTCATCTGCCACGGCACCGTCACCTATGGTAGCCACGGCGGGAGCAGCCTCGCGCTGCCCTTCGCCAACAATTTCAAGCTGCGCGGCAGCCTGATCGGCGAGTACCTGGACTATGCGGATATCTCTCCGCGGTTTGCCGCGGCGGGGTGATGCCATGAAATACGGATGGTTGGCGGCGTGGTTTCTGCTGCCGGGGCTGGCGATGGCGGCCTGCAACGAGGGTGCGAACGAGGGCCTGGGTCCGGTGATGGTGCGTTCCGAATCGCCGGCCCAGGCGCTGCGGCTGACGCCGATGCCGCGCGATCCCTATCTGCTGTGTGCCGGGCAACAACAGTTCCGGGCGATGAGCAGCGTTGTCGCCATCTGGAGCAAGAGTGCGGCGCCGCCCGACTACCTGTTCAATTATGAGATGCTCGACGTCCACCTGGCGCTGGCGGGCGGTCTCGACGGCGGCTGGGCCTACGAGTTCTCCTACGACGATCGGCGGCCGGTGGTGGCGGGGCTGCGGCCGCTCGTCATCGCCTTCCACAATGCGCTCGGACTGAGCAACGACGGCCGCGGCCAGCGTTCCACCAGCGAAACTCTGATCGACATCCCGTCCTACGGCGTTCACCTCGACGGCCACAATGTCTCGCTGTTGGCGCGCGCCTTCCAGATCACGCTGTCGCGCCAATTGATACGCAATCACGCCTGGCTGCCGACCACGGCGCTGTCCGTCACTGTGCGCAAGGCCCTGGTCAGCGACAGCCCGTTCGAGAACGGCGCGGTCGACGTCGACGGCGAGCTGAGCATGGCGCTGCCGTTACGCAACGATTTCGTGTACGGCGACCTGGCCTACACCGAGTTCGGCAACAATCATCTCATCAATGTCCCGCTCGAATCCCATGAGTTCGTCGGCATGCTCGGTTACGAATGGACGCTGGCCGGTAACAGCGCGCTTATCGGTCAGTATCTATACTCCCAGGGGGTGGTCAAGAACCTGGGCGATTTGAGCAACTCGAGCCATGAGGTTTATCTCGGCTACAAACGTCGCCTGACCGCCATGACATGGGAGTTCGGCATCATCGAAAATTTAGCGCCGTATAACAACAGTCCGGATTTCGGTTTGAATTTTGGCCTGACTTACGACCTGTGACCAGCTTCAAGGATCACTTCTCGGGCCACTCCGCGGAATACACACGCTACCGTCCGTACTATCCGCGCGCCCTGTTCGCCTGGCTGGAGGCGCAGGTCGGCCGGCGCGCACGCGCCTGGGATTGCGCCACCGGCAACGGCCAGGCGGCGCAGGGGCTGGCGGAATTCTTTGCCGAGGTGGTCGCGACCGACGCCAGCAGCGAGCAGATCGCCGCCGCCGTTCCCCAGCCGCGCATCCGTTATGCCGTAGCGCCGGCGGAGCGCTCCGGGTTCGCCGCACGCAGCGTCGATCTGATCACCGTCGGCCAGGCGCTGCACTGGTTCGACCTCGATGCCTTTTATGGCGAGGTGCGGCGCATCCTCAAACCCGATGGCGTGCTGGCGGTGTGGTGCTACGGGCTGATGCACGTGGACGGTGCCGTCAACGCCGTGGTCCGGCGTCTCTACGCCGACGTTGTCGGTCCCTATTGGCCGCCTGAACGTCGCCATGTGGAGCAGGGGTATCAGACGCTGCCGTTTCCTTTTCGGGAGATCGCAGTGCCGCCATTCACGATGCAGACCGAATGGGACCTCAACCGGCTACTCGGTTATCTCGGCACCTGGTCGGCGGTGCAGCAGTGCCGCCGCCAGTCCGGCGACGATCCGCTGGCGCGGGTGGCCGAGGAACTGACCGCTGCCTGGGGCGATCCGGCGATGCCGCGCACGATGACCTGGCCGCTGCACCTGCGGGCGGGACGGGTCGACGCCTGACGGCGCATGCCAAGACGATAATCCCTTTAACCACCGCAGCATTCCAACGGGCAAAAAAAAACCTCCCCGCCGTCGGCGGGGAGGTTTTTCAATGCAGTTACTGCAACAGGATGAACAGGGCGCCGTCGCGGCGCTGCACGTTGAGCAGCAGCGGCGAGTGGTGATCGATGGCGCGCTGCAGCGTGTCCAGATTGCCTACGTCGCGGTGATTGGCCTGGACGATGACGTCACCCTTGCGCAGGCCCGCGCTCCAGGCCGGGCTGCCGGGATCGGATTGCAGCACGATGACGCCCTTGATCTTGCCGTAAGCGGGCATGCCTTCGACGATGTTGCCGAGCACGGCGCCTTCCAGCGACGGATAGAGGTGCTGGCCGCTGACGGTCTGCGCCTTGGGGCGTTCGATCTTGGCGTGGATCATATGCGGCTTGCCGCTGCGCAGTACCTCGATGTCCACCACCTGCCCGACGCGCAGCAGGCCGATGGTGTTGCGCACGTCAGAGGCGTCGCGCATCAACTGACCGTCGACCTTGCTGATGATGTCGCCGCTCTTCATGCCGGCCTTGGCCGCAGGCGATCCCTTCACCACTTCGGTGACGATGGCGCCGCCCTGCGCGTGCTTGATGCCGAAGGCGGAGGCGAGGTCGGGGGTCAGATCCTGCGCCTGCACACCCAGCTGGCCGCGTTGCACCTCGCCGTAGCGGATCAGCTGTGCCATCACCGCCTTGGCCATATTGATGGGGATGGCGAAGCCGATGCCGATATTGCCGCCGCTCTGGGAGAGGATGGCGGTGTTGATGCCCACCACCTGGCCGCGCAGGTTGACCAGCGCGCCGCCGGAGTTGCCGGGGTTGATCGAGGCGTCGGTCTGGATGAAATCCTCGTAGCCCTCGATGCCGAGGCCGGAACGGCCCATGGCGCTGACGATACCGGAGGTGGCCGTTTCGCTCAGACCGAACGGGTTGCCGATGGCGACCACGAAATCGCCGACGCGCAGCTTGCTCGAGTCGGCGGTGGGCAGCTGGGTGAGACCGGACGCCTTCACCTGGATCACCGCGATGTCGGTCTGCGGATCGGTGCCGATCAGTTTGGCCGGCAGGGTACGGCCGTCGGACAGGCGCACCGAGATCTGCACCGCGTGCTTGATCACGTGGTTATTGGTGAGGATATAGCCCTTCTTGGCGTCCACGATCACGCCGGAACCCAGGCTCTCGCCGTACTGCTCGGTCGGCTGTGCCGGGGCGTTGAAGAACTGGCGCAAGACCGGGTCGGAAAGCAGCGGGTTCTGCTGCACCGGCACCCGGGTGCGGGTGAACACGTTGACCACGCCGGGAACGGTCTTCTGCAGCATCGGCGCCAGTGTCGGCAGCTCCTGCCCCTGACTGTCGACGGGCGGCAGCGAGGCGAAGGCGGAACCGGTTGCGGCCAGTCCGAGGGACGCGGCGAGCAGCAGGGCGAATGTTCTTGATTTCATGGTGACCTCGTTGGTTAGGGGCGGCCTCCCCCCTCGGCACAGGCGAATCGAGGAGGAGTGAGGAGGGGGGCCGCAAAAAATTAATGGGTTGTGACTTCGATCCGGCGCGCGGCCTTGGCGCTGCGCACCTTGGGGAGAACGACCTGCAACACGCCGCGGCGATAGCTGGCGCGGGCGCCGCCGTCATCCACTTCGGCGGGCAACGCCACGGCGCGTTCGAAACCGCCGTAGGCGCACTCCATCACATGGTAACGGCCGCGGCGTTCCTCGCGTTGCAGGCGTTTTTCACCGCGCACCGTCAGGTAGCGCCCCTCGGCCACGGCGATGTCGAAGCTCTCCTTCTCCATGCCGGGGATCTCGATGCATACCACCACCGCTTCATCGCTCTCCTGCACCTCGGCGGGCAACACGCCCCAGCGCGCGCCGCGCGCCATCAGCTGTTCCTCCGCCGTCTCCAGCGCGCCGCTGCGGCGCGGCGGGGTGAAGCGCGTCAGCGCCTGGGCGGCGTGCCGGCGTAGCGCCTGCCACCCTTCGTTGAGCGAATCCCAGGTACGCGAAAACCCGTGTCGAATCTGCTCCAGCGTGCTCATGTCGCCTCTCCGTTTGCTCGGGACAACGCACAGCCACCCAGGGAAAGACCCCCCGGGCGTACCGAAAGTTCCATGCTATCAGCAGTCTGCATCATTCCCGTATCCAGAATTTGCCACCGGGGACACGGGGTAAACGGGGATGGCCGGACCCTCCTGCAGGCGGAACCTCGGTTCGTCTGCGGTTGCCGTTGGTTGTTCATGCCCCCGTATTTCCGTCGTTTATACACCCAGTGCTCCCCGTGGTTCGGATTTTTAGCCGGTGGTTCTACTTCTCCAGGTGGCGGCGCGGATCGAACGGCATGGTTCGCGCCATCTCCTCATAGAGCTTGCGCGCCTTGTCGCTGTCCGCCGGCGGCGCCACGATCTGCAGCACCACATACTGGTCGCCGGCCGGTTTACCGGGCAGGCCGCGCCCCTTCAGTCGCAGCTTCTGCTCGCCGCGGGCGCCGGCGGGGATCTTCATGTCGACCCGGCCGCCCAGGGTCGGCACCGAGAGGGTGGCGCCCAGAGCCGCCTCCCACGGCGTAATCGGCAGGGTGAGATAGACGTCGCGGCCCTCCACCTGATAGAAGCGGTGCGGCGCCAGCTCCACCTCCAGATAGAGATCGCCGGCGGGGCCGCCGCCGCTGCCGGGCATGCCCTGTCCGGCCAGACGGATCTGCTGGCCGCTGCCGATGCCGGGCGGGATGCGCACCTTGAGCGCGTGCTCGCGGGTGGTGACCCGGCCCTGGCCGTCAACCATCGGCACCTCCAACCGGATCAGACGCTCGGCACCCTGATAGGCGTCCTCCAGACCGACCCGAATCCTGGCGCGATGGTCCTCGCCGCGGCTGCGAAAGCCGCCGCCGCGCTGCGGGCGGAAGCCGGCAAAGGGGCTGCCGTGGCCGAACAGGCTTTCGAAGAAATCGGAGAAGTCGCCGCTATCGCCGCCGCGGAAGCCGGAAAACTCGAAGCCGGTGTCCCAGTCGGGCGGCGGGCGGAACTCCTGGCCCGCCTTCCAGTTGGCACCGAGGCGGTCGTAGGCGGCGCGCTTCTCCGGGTCCTGCAAAACCTCGTTGGCTTCATTGACCTCTTTGAAGCGCTCCTCGGCGTCCGCCTCCTTGCTCACATCCGGATGGTACTTGCGCGCCAGCTTGCGAAAGGCGCGCTTGATCTCGGCCTGAGTGGCCGAACGCTCCACCCCGAGGATCGTGTAGTAGTCTTTGAATTCCATGGACGAGGGTAGTGGGTAGTGGGTAGTGGGTAGTGGGTAGTGGAGGAGACGAATGCTGTTTTCCTCCCTATCTTACTATCTTACTTCCTACTCCCCACTACCCCTTCCCCACTACCGAGCCTCAGCCTTCCACCGAGATTTTGCGCGGCTGCAGTTTCTCGTGCTTCGGAATGCGGACCTCCAGCACGCCGTTGTTGCTCTTGGCAGTGATCTTGTCGGTGTCCGCGGTGTCCGGCAGGGAGAAACGGCGGAAGAAGCTGCCGTAGACGCGCTCCACCCGCTTGTAGCCCTCGCGTTCCTCCTTCTTCTCCGACTCGCGCTCGCCCTTGATGGTCAGCATGCCGTTTTCGGCATGGACCTCGATGGCCTTGGGATCGACGCCGGGGACGTCGGCGGTGATCACGAAGCACTCCTTCTCCTCCTTGATGTCCACGGCAGGCGTCCAGTCTGAGGTGGCGCTGATACCCGTCTCCTCGCCGCGTCCTTCGTAGGCGTGGTCGAGTTCGCGGCGCAGTTGGTCCAGCAGGTTCCAGGGGTCGTAACGAACCAGGCTCATGGCTTATCTCCTTATCGGCATGTTGTGGTTGTTGGATGGGATACACAGCATATAGGTGTGTCTCCGTGTCAGATCAAGGCCGCACCTCGCCTGGGGTTAATTTCAAATGATGCCCTGCGATGGCCCATCGCGCCGCGTGAGTAACGGCTCACTGTCGTGGAATGCGCCCCGGAATCGCCTATATTAGAACCACTATATATTGTGGATCCATGCACCATTTTCTTGCGCCTTCTATCTTGCTGAATCTACAAAAGAAATTTTTAATTCATTGTTTTTGCAAATATTTCTTTTTATTGACAGGGTGGGCAGTGATGCCTACCCTATTGCCCCATCAACAACATCTAGTGTTGTCGGGTCATCAGGGATACAACGCTCTGCCGCACGGTCGCGGCGCCCGGTTTATGGGGCAATAAAACAATAAAGGGAGACGATTTAAGTGACCAAGAGCACTGCACATCTCAAAGCCGTGTCCACCACAGTAACCGAAATTCCGTTCCAGCCTGCGTCCCTCGATATCTGGGATAAGAAGTACCGCCTCAAGACCAAGTCCGGCGAGGTCATCGACCACGCCATCGACGACACCTACCAGCGCGTCGCCCGCGCCCTGGCCGACGTCGAGGAGAGTCCGGAGAAGCGCGAGGAGTGGTTCGAGAAGTTCGTCTGGGCCTTGCGCCAGGGGGCGATCCCCGCCGGCCGCATCACCTCCAACGCCGGCGCCCTGGCCTACAAGCCCGCCACCTCCACCATCAACTGCACCGTCTCCGGCATCGTGCGCGATTCCATGGACGACATCCTCTCCAAGGTGCATGAGGCGGGGCTGACCCTCAAGGCCGGCTGCGGTATCGGCTATGAATTCAGTACCTTGCGGCCGAAAGGGGCGTTCGTGGCGGGGGCCGGCGCCTACACCTCCGGGCCGCTGTCGTTCATGGATATCTTCGACAAGATGTGTTTCACCGTCTCCTCCGCCGGCGGCCGCCGCGGTGCGCAGATGGCCACCTTCGACGTCGGCCACCCGGACGTCGCCGACTTCATCCGCGCCAAGCGCGAAGACGGCCGCCTGCGCCAGTTCAACCTGTCGCTGCTGGTGACCCGCGACTTCATGGAAGCGGTCAAGGCCGACGCCGACTGGCAGCTCGCCTTCCCGCTCTCCGCCAAGGAAGTGGAAAGTGACCAACTGGACCTATCCGACGGCAGCACCATCGTCTGGCGCGAGTGGCCCACCAGCGAGGGCTACATCGCCAACGACGAAGGGCTGGTCGCCTGCCGCATCTACAAGACTATCCGCGCGCGCCGGCTGTGGGACATGATCATGGCCTCCACCTACGACTACGCCGAACCGGGGTTCATCCTCATCGACCAGTACAACGAGATGAACAACAACTGGTTCTGCGAGAACGTGCGCGCTACCAATCCATGCGGCGAACAGGGCCTGCCGCCCTACGGCTCCTGCCTGCTCGGCTCCATCAACCTGACCAAGTTCGTGGTCGAGCCGTTCACCGACAAGGCGCACTTCGACTGGGACACCTTCCGCGAGGCGGTGGCGGTGTTCACCCGCATGCTCGACAACGTGGTGGAGATCAACGGCCTGCCGCTGGAGCAGCAGCGCCAGGAGATCACCACCAAGCGCCGCCACGGCATGGGCTACCTCGGCCTCGGCTCCACGCTGACCATGCTGCGCATGAAGTACGGCGCGCAGGACTCGGTGGAATTCACCGAGCGCGTCACCCGCGAGATGGCCATGGTCGGCTGGCGCACCGGCCTCGACCTGGCCAAGGAGAAAGGCCCCGCCCCGATCATGGAGCAGGAGTTCACGATCACCGGCGACATGCTGCGCAAACGCCCCGAACTGAAACGCGACGGCTTCAAGCTCGGCCAGAAGGTGAAGGGCAAGGTGCTGCACGCGCGCTACAGCCGCTACATGCAGCGCGTCGCCGAGGTCGATCCGGAACTGGTCAACGCGCTGGCCGAAACGGGCTGCCGCTTCACCCACCACAGCTCCATCGCCCCCACCGGCACCATCTCCCTGTCCCTGGCCAACAACGCCAGCAACGGCATCGAGCCCTCGTTCGCGCATCACTACGCGCGCAACGTGATCCGCGAAGGCAAGAAGAGCAAGGAGAAGGTCGACGTCTTCTCCTTCGAACTGCTCGCCTACCGCGAACTGGTCAACGCCGCCGCCATGCCCTACAGCGACAAGGCCGAGGAGCAGCTGCCCGAGTACTTCATCGCCGCCGACGAGGTGAGCCCGAAGCAGCACGTGGACATCCAGGCCGCCGCGCAGAAGTGGATCGACTCCTCCATCTCCAAGACGGCGAACGTCCCCACCGACTTCCCCTACGAGGAGTTCAAGGACATCTACCTCTACGCCTACGAACAGGATCTGAAGGGCTGCACCACCTTCCGCTTCAACCCCGAGGCGTTCCAGGGCGTGCTGGTCAAGGACAGCGACCTGGAGAACACCACCTACCGCTTCGAGCTGGAAGGCGGCGAGATACTGGAAGTGAAGGGCAACGAAGAGATCGAATACGACGGCGAGATGCATACCGCAGCGAATTTGTTTGATGCCCTTAAAGAAGGGTATTACGGTAAGTGGTAACACTATGTCACCTTCTCCCTTCGACAGCTATGTCCTGTGGGTGGAAGAGCAGGCGCGAATAAATTCCCTCCTGAGTTCCCTCTCCCCCAGGGAGAGGGCCAGGGTGAGGGGATCAAACAGAACTCAAGAACACAACTACGGGGGAGACGGAGAGCATCGAGCTGGCTACAGGGGAGACACCGCATCCCTCGCCGGCCCCATGGCCTCCGTGGTGAAAAAGGAGCAAACACATGGCAGTCAAGATTGAAAAGAAGATCGTCAGCTACAGCGTCGCGAAAGACGACGAAAAGCAGGCCGCCCCGGCCGTCGCCGAGGCGAAGCCGGAGAGCAACGTCGTCCACCTCACCGAGAAGCTGGAGCGGCCCGAGATGCTGCTCGGCAGCACCTACAAGGTGAAGACGCCGCTCTCCGAGCATGCGCTCTACGTCACCATCAACGACGTGATCCTCAATCCCGGCACCGAGCACGAACTGCGCCGGCCGTTCGAGATCTTCATCAACTCGAAGAACATGGACCACTTCCAGTGGATCGTCGCCCTGACGCGCATCATCTCCGCCGTGTTCAGGAAAGGCGGCGACGTCACCTTCCTGGTGGAAGAGCTGCGTTCCGTATTCGACCCGCGCGGCGGCTACTTCAAGAAGGGCGGCAAATACATGCCCTCCCTGGTGGCCGAGATCGGCGACGCCATCGAATGCCACCTGCGCATGATCGGCATGATGAAGAACAACGACCTGGACGAGCATCAACTGAAGCTGATCGAAGAGAAGCGCGCCCAGTACGACGCCGGCGTCAAGGATGCCGAGGCCAAGGAGCCGAGCGATTTCCCGGATGGGGCGCAGTTGTGCGGGAAGTGTCATACCAAGGCGGTGATACAGATGGATGGGTGTATGACTTGTTTGAATTGTGGGGATAGCAAGTGCGGTTGATGCCGTAACCGGATATCAAATCGGTTACCAGATGATGCGGTAACCTCCAGGAGACACCAGGAACAATGGAATGCGCCGGCACCATGTATAGTGGACACGCGCTACGTCGGATGTTTGAGCGGAAAATCAGCCGCGTCGATGTCTCCGCAGTCATTCGGACAGGTGAGACGGTTGTTGATTACCCCGACGACCGCCCGTATCCAAGCCGTCTCCTGCTGGGGTGGCCCGGAGTCGGGCCGCTCCATGTAGTCATTGCCCAGGACCCGGGCAACGGGGTGTGCTATGTCATTACGGTGTATATTCCTGATTCAGGGCAGTGGAACGACGATTTCAGGACGAGGAGATAGCCATGCAGTGCGTTCTCTGTAGACAAGGTGAAACCCGGCCGGGCCATGTCACTGTGACACTTGAGCGTGGCGGGAGTGTGGTGATCTTTAAAGAGGTGCCTGCGGACGTATGCGAGAACTGCGGTGAATATTACCTCTCCGACGAGGTGACGGACCGGCTGATGGCCCGCGCGGAAGAGGCGCTCCGCCAGGGGGCTGAAGTAGAGATTGTGCGCTACGCAGCGTAGCTCATACGATTTACGGGCGAAAAAGATCTTCTAAAGATGTTTGCCGCAACGATTGCCGGAGATTCGGTGAATGGGGTAGCTGTTGGTACCGTTGGCGCAGCTGTTGGGTGCGGCGGCTACTCCAAAGAAGGGCGGCAAATACATGCCCTCCCGTTAGCCATGGAGGGCTAACAATGCCTACAATTATCCGAATCGGGGCATACAGGTTCTTTTTCTACGCGGGTGACCGGGGCGAACCGCCCCACGTACACGTGGAGCGCGACCACAATGTGGCCAAGTTCTGGCTTGATCCGGTCCGCCTCAGCAGTAGCGGCGGATTTCCTCGGCAGGAGTTGAGCCGGCTGCAAATGCTGGTGCAGGAGCACCGCGAATCGTTCCTGGAGGCATGGAATGACTATTTCCACGGTTGAGATTGAAGTCCCCGCCATCGTGGCCGTCTCGGTGACCGAGGATGCACTGAGCGTCGATCTTGCCGATGGTCGTACCGTGTCCGCGCCGCTTGTATGGTTCCCTCGTCTTCTTCACGGAACCCCTTCAGAACGCAACGATTGGCGTCTCATTGCTAACGGGACCGGTATTCATTGGGAAACGCTGGACGAGGACATCAGTGTCGAAGGGCTGTTGGCAGGACATCCGTCGGGTGAGAGTCAGGCGTCGTTCCAGCGATGGCTGACGGGGAAAGGCAAAAGGCAAGACCTGACACCGTGACATGTCTCGTAGTCGAGAATATCAATGATTGGCTCAAGGAAAAGGGTGTCACGCTCCTAAAAGATGGCGGGTTCAATCACTATCGCGCAGCGCAGACGATTCTGCCGATGCTCACGGTAGATTTCATGACACCCGAAGAACTGGCGCATTTCGAGAAGCTCTTTTCCCAAGTGGGTGAGGTACTGTGAAATAAATGTAACAAAACACCATCAATCGGGGTCGGAATACAGTTACATATGTCAATGATTATCGAACAGAGAGTGCTAACCATACGTGAACGCATAATCACGCTTAAGGATGTCCAATATTTGGCGAATATTGTTTATGGTGAGTATGAATCCGTCGCCGATGATACAAGGCGCGACTTGGTTCTCTCTGGAACATGCACGGATGGCTCGTCATTTAGTGGCGCCGATATCGCTGTTTTTTCAGATGACTCTCCACTTTCGCGGAAACGCGTTAACTTGATTACGATGGATTTCCATCATTACACGACTAAGGCAAGAATTGAGATAAACCTAAGTCATGGCAATAGCGATTGGCATAATTATGTCAAAGTTAGCGGAGTTGATAGTAAGTGGGTCAACGGAACGATCCGGTTAATTGAGGAGGCACTAGATAGCTTTACGCCACAGAATCGCTTTCTCTACCGCAACGACCTTGCACTTAAGTCGTTATTTGCCTTAGGTATTGGAACGTTGTTCGTCGTACTTATACAATTGATGTCCCCTGTAACCTCGTCAAGTAATAATCCCAAGTGGATTATTCACTTAAACCACGTTCTCAAAGAATTTCCGTTTCTTATATATGTTATAAATTATGCTATAGCCTATCTTGTAGGCTTTTCCCCTGCCAGACTGCTGTACGATAAACTTCTGGAATTGTGGCCCTCTGTAGAGTTGCAGATAGGTCCAGAATATCGTTTAACAGAAAAGCAGCGACGACGATGGTTTGCTACTGCGCTCATTGTCGGCGTTGCACCGCTACTAACATCTTTGGTTTACGAGTTACTAAAAGCGTTTTTGTAAAAAAGAACGGAAAAAACAGGACAAAAAAAACAGGACACCCACCATTAGCTTGACTTGTTTGAATTGTGGCACATTCGAAATGTGAATAGTTTTCCCCGTGCTCTAATTTGTTAGCACAAGGTTCGCTTACAAGCAGGCAAATGGAATAGCCAAGGATAAGTGAACATGAGCCGGACCTAGCGGAATTGGGGTTCGGCTTATTTGCTTTCCAGATTGCTCAGCTTACTTAAAGGATGGGATAACAATGCTTGAATGGTCTAAGTTGTTGAATGAGCTTCGAAGGAAAGATAAATTCGAAAAAGGTCGCGATAAAGCTGGGACAAAAGGTACACGCACGGAGATTGAGAGGGATTTTGATCGTATTTTGTTCGCGACCCCCACGCGCCGTCTTGCGGATAAAACGCAAGTTTTTCCGATGGATTCAAGCGATTCTGTTCGGACACGACTTACTCACTCATTGGAAGTTTCGAACATTGCCAGAGGAATTGGTACGGCATTAGCATTCGAGCATGCAGAGAAGGTATTTGGCGAGGCGTACGAAACGCTCAATGTGAAGCGGAAGGTGCCGGCAATGCTTGCAGCGATTGGACTGGTTCATGATTTGGGCAATCCGCCATTTGGGCATCAAGGCGAGATTGCGATGAGTGAGTGGTTTAAGAGAAACAGCGACTCCTTGAGTATCGGCGAAGAAAAAGTTCATGATGACTTTCTCGCGTTCGACGGTAATCCTCAAACATTTCGACTATTAACTCGCCTGCAAATTCTCAACGATGACTTTGGGTTAAATCTCACTTACGGTACATTATCGGCCCTTATTAAATATCCATGTATGTCAGATACCTACAAAAGATATGGATATAAAAAATTTGGCGTGTTTGATAGTGAGAGAGATGTTGCGAGCGATGTGTGGGAGGAGACGGGGCTTCGTGAAGGAATGCGCCATCCGCTAACGTACATAATGGAGGCATGTGACGACATCGCGTATGCAGTAATAGATGCTGAAGATACTGTAAAGAAAGGATATGCATCTTATTACGACCTAATGGAATATCTCAAGCATCGCCATGAAGAGGTGGATGATGCTGTTCTTGGTGAAGTGATAAAAAAATCGAAACAAAAAAACAAGGAGTATCGGAAGGAGGATCTTAGCTCTTCAGAGCTTAGTGAAATATCAATGCAGATGTTTCGTGTTTACGCCATTTATCATCTTGTTGAAGAAGTTACCAAAGAGTTTGTAAATGTTTGTGATTCCATAATGAAGATGGAAGTTGAACTTGGCTATGAGTTGGTGAAGTGTTCTGGTGCGGCAGTATTATGTAAGGCATTAAAGGACTTTGATTTTAAGTATGCGTTCAGAAACAAGGGTGTCTTGAAACTTGAACTGGTCGGAAATAACTACATTGACAGTACAATGGACATGTTGTGGTCGGCCATTTCCGATCAGAAGAGTCCATTTTCCCGATATGCGTACCATATGATTTCAGAGAATTATCGCCGAGTTTATAAGAACTCAAAGAAATCGGATTTGTATCGAGGCTGTCAACTACTATGCGACTCACTTTCTGGTATGACTGATAGTTACTTGGTTGGGTTTCACAACGAGATAAGGCCGTTATTCGATGGTTTCTCACGTTAAAAACGTTGTTCGAGATGAGATCGGACTTCGCAAGAGGGTCGCAAGACTCTTTGGGAAGTTCGCTAATAATGTGCCATCGACGCGGCTGTGTGGAGGTGGTGTTGCCTATAGTGGACAATTGGCGCTCGGTTTGTGTGATGTGCCAGTTAGGGAAAACGCATTAGAAATTAGCACCCCATCGAATAGCTTAGGAGAGTTTCTTGACGTAATTGGTTGTACTGTGCCAGAAGGTGATTTGTATCTCTTTGGTGGTGTTTTGCGTGATCTAGCACTGTTTGGTGAGAAAGGATTTGCATCGGATATCGATATAGTAGTCGATGGAGACTGGGATTTGATTCGTCAAAAACTGCTTAAGCTCGGAGCCAAAGAAAATAAATTCGGTGGCCTTAGGCTTATGCATAACGAGTTGCCTATAGATATTTGGCTTGCAAAGCAAACATGGGCAATTAGAAATGAGTTTGTTGCGTATCGAGGTATTGTGTCACTGTTGGATACGACAGTACTGAACTGGGATGCGATCTTAATGAATTGGCGTACGAAGGGATTCTTGTATCGGAGAGATTATTTTTCAGATTTAAATAATGGATATATGGATATTGTTTTGGAGCGCAATTTGAATCCGCTTGGGATGTTGGTCAGAATTCTGCGACATATCATTCAAAAAGATGCCAATTCTATTTCATATCAGGTATTGAAATATGCGTATAGTTCATCTCATAAATACACGTATGAAGAGATAGTTGAAGCAGAGTATGCTAGTTATGGCGACTCGTATATTCATATGCATATGTACAACATGTTCAGGACTCAATCATTCACCATTGACGACTGCAGCAACGCCGATGGTATATGCGTGTCTGGCGCAAAGCGACTTTCGCAGTCTTTGATTTAATGGGAGAGTGTTCAAAACTCTGTGTCAGCGCGCGATTCGGGGTCGCGGGAATCAATGGGGTCAGACTCTGAGGCATCCCCACAAGTCCGCGATAACTTTCAATGAGTTATCAATTATTTTTGCCCGTTAGGGGAACATGCATGGTGTTTTTCGATCTCATTGTGGTTACCACACCAAACAACGAGGTCGCACCATGCATGCCCGAAAAGTATCCCACAAAATCATCGACAACGCCTGCGCCTGTGGGAGCTAATAGCAGGAATCAATGGGGTCAGACTCGATTGATTTGCTATTGATTTGGGGAACAGCAAAGATATTTTGGGGGCACCTGAAAAGCTCATTATCGGGAACAATCGAACAGTCGGGGACAGACCATGGATAATCGGATGTTTTGGTTCAGAGATAAAAACTATCGTGCAAGCCTCGCTCTAACTATTGGGGTTTTACTCTGACCCTGATGCCTATCGGAAGACTGCCGTAATGCGATTCAGGAAACTGTTAATCAATATTATTTGGGCACTACCCCTGATGCTGGTAATCGTCTCATGCGTTGGTTGCGATGTTATCAGTGATCCCGCGACACGTCTGGATGACCGTATTGATAATAGTGTCGCCAGTCTCGGCAGTAAGGAAGGAGACACGCTTATCATTCAGTATCAACCGAATATCGACAAAACCGGTTCGTACCGTGTGCAGTTTGACAAGGTGGGGGCCCTGATCGTCTGGTATGAGAATGCCTACGGGAAGGTTACGGATAGTGGCTCAACTTCTCACATCGCCCGTTATGTCGATATCCCACGTACATTTATCATTGATAAACCGGCAGATTCAGCGCTTATTATTGAGCTTCAGAGACGCAATGGTCGCGCGATTATCAGTGACGTGAAATAGCGCTATAGCTGTGGCCAGAATACAGCCGTCACTAATATCGGCGTCAATGGTGTTCTGACCCTGAACTAGGAGGTCATCATGAAACAGTCGACATCGGCACCCTCTCGGTACTTCGCGGCCGGACAGGTCATCCATTGGCTCACGGCGATCATCGTACTGATCGCGTTCATCTACGGCCCGGGCGGTCCCGAAACGCGGATCTATTCAACGTCCCACGATTTCAGCCGGCAGCTCCACGAAACCCTGGGGCTGTGCGTCTTCGCGCTGGTGGTGTTGAGGGTGTTGTGGCGTGCGGTGACCGTGCGACCCGCGTCCCCGCAGGTTCCGCAATGGATGGATATCTCAGCCAAACTTGTACAAGCGGCGCTGTATATTCTTCTTTTCGCGTTGCCGTTGACCGCGATCGCCGGTGCTTGGCTGGAGGGACACCCGCTGACCTTGATTGGAGGTGTTCAGGTCGCTCCGATGTTCGCCAAAGCGCATGCGCTGGGATCGGCAATTGCGGAGGTTCACGGTTGGCTTGGGGACATCATCGTTTTTTTAGTGGGTGCGCACGCGCTTGCCGCGCTTTATCATCATTTTATTCTCAAGGACGGCGTGATGCGTTCCATGCTCCCGCGCTGGTTTGTGCGTGATCAGTGATGGAGCTTGGATGAGGAACCGAGAGGGTCGGATTCGATCGATACTTGTGCGATATTGCTGACCATATGCGTAAGGGACCGATCGGATAAGGAGCGGACAAGGAACAGACTATGAGCGACGATCTTACCCTGGTTATCGGCAACAAGAATTATTCCTCGTGGTCGTTGCGCCCCTGGCTGGCGCTGCGGGTGGCGGGTATTTCGTTCAAGGAGGTACGGATTGCGCTTTATGAGCCGGATTCGGCCGCTTCGCTGGCGGCGTGGTCGCCCTCCGGGTTGGTGCCGCTGCTACAAGATGGTGAACTCAAGGTATGGGATTCACTGGCCATCTGCGAATACCTGGCCGAATGTTTTCCCGACCGTAGGCTCTGGCCGGTTGATCGGGACGCTCGGGCGGTGGCGCGCGCGGTAAGCGCCGAGATGCATTCCGGTTTCACCGGATTGCGCACCGCCATGTCCATGAACATCCGCCGCCGTTATCCTGGGCTGGGCCGCACTCCGGAATGCCTGAAGGAGATCGAACGCGTCCTCTCCCTCTGGAATGATTGCCGGGAGCGATTCGGCAAGGAGGGAAGTTTCCTGTTCGGCCGTTTCTCAATCGCCGATGCCA
>OFHG01000040.1_pt1 | contig 60280 bp, 56 predicted proteins | sample 1521931 | NCBI WGS metagenome assembly OFHG01 (sample SAMEA2468438, study PRJEB22500) | soil metagenome | biome: Glassland; feature: Farmland; material: Clay | place: Australia | collected 2013-01-31 | depth 0.55 m
TTCTCCAAAATCGCCGTTCGAGTGATTTGACTGTTACTGCACAGTGCAGCCCCGGTAGCTCAGCTGGATAGAGCATCCCCCTCCTAAGGGGAAGGCCGTACGTTCGAATCGTATCCGGGGCGCCATTCTTTGAACTACGTGTGCCGTTTTTTTGACGGAATCCTGTGATCCACCCCGAAACACCTCCCAAGTTTGCCGTGTTGACAGGCAATTTATTGCCGCTTCTGGTTACGTTTCGGTTGTCTATTATCATAACTTATTGATATTAATGTCATAGTTGTTATGGCATACACATTGCTTGAGTAAGGCAAAACCTGCTCATGAGGCACAACCATGCCGACAACTATCGACAACTTTCTGGGGATAAGCGCAGCGGCACTTAAACTGCGCGCCGCTCGTTCCGAGGTGCTAGCGTCGAATCTGGCGAACGCGGACACACCCAATTACCAAGCGCGTGATATCGATTTCAAATCGGTCTTGAGCGAGTACCAGAATCATCAGGGAGCCGGGACATTACGGATGACTCACAGTAATGACATCGGTTCCAGTGGAACACTTGCGTCACCTCAATTGCTCTATCGCATGCCGACGCAGCCGTCGGTCGATGGCAACACCGTCGATGTCGATACCGAAAAAGCAGCCTATATGAAGAACGCTCTGCAATATGAGTCGACGCTGCATTTCGTCGATGAAAGTATCAAAGGATTACGTGAAGCGATTAAAGGAGCCTGACTATGTCTATGTTCAAGATATTTGATGTTGCCGGTTCGGCGCTTAGCGCCCAAACGGTACGCCTGAACGTGACGGCAAGTAATCTGGCGAACGCGAATAGTGTGAGCAGCAGTACTGGCCAGACATATCGTGCGCGTGAGCCAGTATTTTCCGCAATGATGAATGAGGCCAGCGACAACGGCGGCGACGCGGTCGGAGTCCAGGTTCGCGGCATAGTCCAGAGCAATGCTCCATTGCAACAGGTGTATGAACCAAACAATCCTTTGGCAGACTCGAAGGGTTATGTATATATGCCAAACGTAAACGTCGTTGATGAGATGGCAAATATGATCTCTGCATCGCGTTCATATCAGACCAATGTCGAAGTGATGAATACGGCGAAGCAGTTGATGCTGAAAACGTTGACTTTAGGCCAGTAAAGGTAGAGGGCTCCGCATTATGACGACTGTCAATAATAATTATGCCATGTTGCAGCAACTTGGCCTGGCAAGTTCGAGTGGGTCTGCTGGTAGCACCACAAACAATGCGACCACATCCGGGAGCGGCAATGCATTGGATTCCAGTGCGTTTATGCAGCTAATGATTACGCAGATGAAGAATCAGGATCCCACGAATCCGATGGATAATAGCCAGTTTATGTCTGAACTAGCACAAATAAGCCAGACCACTGGCATTCAGCAACTACAGACATCATTTTCAACTCTGGCGAGTTCATTGCAATCGTATCAGGCGTTGCAAGCATCCGGACTGGTTGGGCGAACGGTATTGGCGCCAAGCAGTAGTGCCTATTTATCCGCAGGAGGTAGTGTAAACGGCCAGATAACGCTCTCATCGAGTACATCGCAGTTAGCCGTTGGCATATACGATCAAAGCGGCCAATTGGTGCGTAATATCAATCTTGGCACTCAATCGAGCGGCCAGATTCCATTCTCATGGGACGGCACCGATAACAACGGCGCGGCGCTGCCAGCAGGCACCTATCAAATCAAGGCGGAAGCTCTTGAGAATGGGGCCCCGACCGCCGTTGCCAGCAACATCTATAGTACGGTCAGTAGCGTGAATCTCTCATCCAGCAGCAACGGCATCGAACTAAACCTTTACGGACTCGGCACAGTACCGCTTTCGCAGGTTCTGCAAGTCGGATAATTCAATTGAGGAGGAGTTAGAAATGTCATTTCAATCAGCACTCAGTGGTTTGAATGCGGCGTCTACCAGCTTGGACACTATCGGTAACAATATGGCAAACGCCAGTACAACCGGGTTCAAGTCCTCGCAGGCGGAGTTTGGAGATTTGTATGCGACGTCATTTGGTGGTGTGAGTAAGACCGCGACCGGAAGTGGCGTTCAAGTTACCGATGTGAAACAAAACTTCGGTCAAGGTAACATCGATTTTACGCAAAACAATCTCGATCTCGCGATCAGCGGTAATGGATTTTTCGTGCTCAAAGACAATGGGCAAAGCCTCTACACTCGCGCAGGTAGCTTCAGCGTCAACCGTGATGGTTATGTGGTGAATGCGCAGGGGCAGCGATTGGAAAAGTACGACGTTAATAGCGCAACTGGCGCCGTGACCAATTTTACTCCGTCGGACCTGCAACTTAATCTGGGTGCAAATCCGGCGAAGGCAACGAGTTCGGTTGCAATGAATCTCAATGTCGACGCCACGGCAACGACACCCGTAACCACGCCATTGAGTCCGACGGACCCTACGAGTTATAACTTCTCGACGTCGACTACCGTGTACGATTCGCTCGGCGTGACCCACCAGGGTTCGTTCTATTTCGTAAAAAGTGCGGCTCCTGCAAATACTTGGACCTCTTCGCTGTACATGGACGGAGTTGCCCAGTCGACCGCGACCATGACATTCAATCCCGATGGGTCACTTGCATCACCCACGACGCCGACCACGATGACATTGGCAGGTGGATGGACGCCAGGTAATGGTGCGGCAGCGATGAATGTGGCGGTCGATTTCACCGGAACTACGCAATATGGTGCGACATCGGCGGCCAATTCGCTTACGCAGAACGGATACACAACAGGACAGTTATCCGGTGTTACCGTGGATTCAACGGGTATAGTTTCCGCCAATTTCACCAACGGCCAGTCGCAGACGCTGGGGGCTGTTGCTCTTGCACGGTTTAATAATCCAAACGGCTTGGCTCAGGCAGGAAATTCAAACTGGATCCAGACGTACGCATCGGGCGATGTTCAAGCGGGGCAGGCCGGTACCGGAAACTTCGGTACGGTTCAATCAGGAGCTCTGGAGGCATCAAATGTAGATGTGTCTCAGCAGCTGGTAAATATGATTATCGCTCAGCGCAATTATCAGGCTAATGCCAAGATGATCTCCACTGAGAATCAAGTAACGCAGAATATGATCAATATGCAATAACAGGGGGCATGGTGGAATGCATTAAAGTGAGGTGTAGCGATGGATAGGATGATATATCTTGCCATGAACGGCGCGAGCCAAATGGTGCAGGCGCAGGCGATCGCAACCAATAATCTGGCCAATATTTCCACTACGGGATTTAAAGCGGACTTGGCTCAATTTCGCAGCATGCCGGTATTCGGCCCAGGCGACCCATCGCGCGTTTATGCGATGACGGAAAGTCCTGGTGTCGATGTAAGCAATGGGCCGATTGATCAAACAGGTCGTTCGCTGGACATGGCGGTGAAAGGTAATGGGTGGATTGCAGTACAGGCTTCGGATGGCTCGGAAGCGTACACGAGGGCGGGCGATCTGCATATATCCAGTGCCGGACTACTGGTAGATGGGGCGGGCAGGCCAGTGATCGGTAACAGCGATGCGCCTATTGCCATTCCACCTTATGAGAAGCTGGATATTGGTAAGGATGGCACCATTACCATTCGTTCTATGGGACAACAGGCCAATGTATTGACAGAGGTCAACCGAATCAAACTCGTAAATCCATCCAATGCAGAACTGACGAAGGGTGTAGACGGATTAATGCACATGAGGAATGGCAAGTCTGCGGCCGCCGACGGAACTGTCAGTTTATTATCAGGTGCTCTGGAGGGAAGCAATGTTAACCCAATCGATTCGATGGTAAAGATAATCGAATTGGCCCGGCAATATGAGACTCAAGTGAAAATGATGAATACGGCAAAGCAGGATGACGCTGCATCCGATCAGTTGCTGCAATTGGCATAGATGTTGCTGGATACTGGGTGAGCGTCAAAATTACCGATTACTGATTACTGCGGGAGGTTACATTCCATGAACCCTGCACTATGGATTGCAAAGACAGGTCTTGAGGCACAACAGTCCAGACTTGGAATTATTTCGAACAACTTGGCGAACGTTAGCACTACAGGTTTCAAACGCGACCGTGCCGTGTTCGAAGATCTGTTGTATCAGACTGTACGCCAGCCAGGTGCACAGTCTAGCCAGAGTACGATGCTACCGTCGGGGCTCATGCAAGGTACAGGTGTGCGAATGGTTGCGACTGAGAAGTTACATACTCAGGGCGACATCACCCAAACCGGAAATTCCCTTGACGTAGCGATTCAAGGACGTGGTTTTTTTCAAGTTTTGCGTCCGGACGGTACATTGGGTTATACCCGTGACGGCACGTTCCAGCTCGATGCCCAAGGTGAGTTGGTCAATTCAGAGGGGTATTTGATTCAACCAGGTATCACAATTCCAGCCAACGCGCAGTCCGTAACTATTGGTACCGATGGGACGGTGTCGGTGCAGGTGCCTGGCCAATCGGCGCCCACACAAGTAGGTTCGCTTCAATTAGCGAGCTTTGCCAATCCGTCGGGATTGCAGCCTATTGGTGAGAATCTTTATGTGGAAACTGCTTCCAGCGGCGCACCCCAAACAGGGAATCCAGGGCTGAATGGTATCGGTACCGTGACGCAGGGGGCACTTGAGAGTTCCAATGTGAATGTCGTTTCTGAGATGGTCGACATGATCGAAGCGCAGCGTGCCTATGAGATCAACTCCAAAGCGGTCTCTACTGCCGATCAGATGCTTCAGTACACCAATAATAATCTGTGAAGATAGTCAGCGGAGCGAATCATGAATTGGCGGATTTCGATGATTGCGATTTCTATCATTATCGCTGCGTTGCAGGGATGCGCAATGCAAGAGCCTCCTGTTCGTGATCCCGGCTACGCGCCAACGATGCCACCGGCGCCGGTCTCTCCCAGAGACAATAATGGCTCCATTTATCAGGCGTCCAATAGTGTCGGTCTTTTTGAAGACGTAAAGGCTCATCGCGTAGGTGACATACTGACGATTAAGCTGGTTGAAAGTACCAATGCCAGTAAGAGTGCAACGACGACGACAAAGAAAACGGACAGCATCGATACGGGTACGCCAACATTGCTCGGTTCTGGGGTGGTGTTCAACGGCGTCAATCCACTTAATAATTCATTATCCAGTTCGAATAACTTTGCCGGAGATGGCGCAAGCACTCAGAGCAATACGTTGACCGGAAATATCACCGTTACCGTTGCCAAGGTGTTGTCAAATGGGAATCTGATTGTGCGAGGCCAAAAGATACTCACTCTTAATCACGGTGATGAATATATCCGTATATCGGGAATAGTTAGGCCGGCGGATATCGGTGCAGATAATTCGGTATTGTCCACACAGATTGCCAATGCCGACATCAGTTATAGCGGGCGCGGTACCCTGGCCGATACAAATCGCATGGGATGGCTGGCGCGCTTCTTCAATAGTTCATGGTGGCCGTTTTAGGGGATTTGGCATGAACAACATCCGACTTAGATATATGGCTACTCTGCTTTTCGCGATCATCGCATTGCCCACGTTATGCTATGCGGATCGAGTTAAAGACCTTGCCACTATAGCGGGTGTGCGTACCAATCAGCTTATTGGTTACGGTTTGGTGGTCGGTCTTGACGGGACGGGCGATCAAACCAGCCAGACGCCGTTCACGGTCCAGAGCCTCGAAAGCATGCTGGAGCAGCTTGGTGTTACTATGCCGGCCAATTCCAATCCGCAATTGAAGAACGTTGCCGCTGTAATGGTTAGCGCTCAATTGCCGCCATTTTCGAAACCAGGTCAGCTAATTGATGTAACGGTTTCTTCGATAGGTAACGCCAAGAGCTTGCGGGGCGGTGCATTGCTGATGACCCCGATGAAGGGCGCAAATGGTCAGGTGTACGCTCTTGCACAGGGCAATTTGATTGTTGGTGGATTTGGTGCTTCGGCCCAGGACGGGTCAAAGATAACGGTAAATATTCCGAGCGCCGGGCGCATTCCCGGTGGGGCAACGGTTGAACGTGCCGTGCCAACACCGTTCGATCAGGGCAACAGTTTGGTACTTAATTTGAATACACCGGATTTTACGACAGCCACACGCCTTGCGGAAGCCATCAATACTACGGTTGGGCCAGGTACCGCCGAACCGCTAGATGCGACCTCAGTTAAGGTGAACGCTCCGACAAACCCGGGGCAACGGGTTTCGTTCGTGTCCTTGCTGGAAAATATTACATTGAATCCCGGCTCCGCTCCTGCGAGGGTAATCATTAACTCGCGTACCGGAACAGTGGTAATAGGGGAAAACGTGCGGGTTAGTCCGGCCGCGGTGGCTCATGGCAATATGACAGTCACGATCTCTGAAAATCCTACGGTGAGCCAGCCAGGGGCATTGTCGGGAGGGACGACGGCGGTGGTTCCGTCGTCGAGTATCAATATCAATCAAGAAAAGAATCGGATGTTTTTGTTCCCTGCAGGCGTAACACTGGCACAAATAGTACGGGCGGTAAATCAGGTCGGCGCTGCACCCGGCGATGTCGTGGCGATACTCGAAGCATTGAAAGAAGCGGGTGCGTTGCGGGCGGAGCTGGAAGTCATCTGACGGAGATCGCCGATGACTCCCGACCTGAGTGCAGCGAGCATATATACCAACTTTCAGGGGCTGAACAGTCTGAAATTGGCTGCGAAAAATAATGCACCTGGTGCGGCGCGTGCCGTAGCAAAGCAATTCGAGGCGCTGTTTGTGCAGATGATGCTTAAGAGTATGCGGGAAGCGACAGGTACGAATCCGCTGTTTGACAGTCAGCAGACGTCAATATATCGCGATATGTATGATAAGCAGTTGGCGCTCAACATTAGCGAAAAGGGAAAGGGAATCGGCTTGGCGGATATGCTGATGAAGCAGCTGCAGTCTTTGCCCGAGTTTCGCGATCCGAAAAAAGCTGCCCATGTGTCTGAGCATGACTTTCCGGTGCCAAAACGCGGTGTCTCAGGCGCCGCGGTGACCGTTGCAACGAAATCAGGCACATCAAATTCCACCAAGGCTACTACCAGCGTATCCGATATCGGCTCGTCACCCGAGACCTTTGTAAGAAAACTCTGGCCCTTGGCAAAGCGTGCCGCACAAAAAATCGGTGCCAGCGCTGAGGCTTTGATTGCCCAGGCCGCGCTGGAGACGGGGTGGGGCAAGTCGGTTATTCGTCATAGCGACGGCAGTAGCAGTCACAACCTGTTTAACATCAAGGCGGATGAGCGTTGGCATGGGCAGACCGCGGCGAAACCGACCGTTGAGTACCATCAGGGCGTGGCTAGCAAACAAGTCGCACAATTTCGTTCATATAAATCGTATTCCGATAGTTTTAACGATTATGTTCAATTTTTGGAATCGAATCCGCGTTATGAACAGGCATTAGCCGTCGCCAGCAACCCGCAGCGGTTTGTACAATCGCTGCAGCACGCCGGTTATGCGACGGATCCGGAATATGCAAATAAAATCAATGAGATAATGAGTCGCTCCACGATTACAGATGCACTATCCACCCTAAAGAATGGCGCCGGCGGGACGCTAACATAGGAACTATTGGGAACGGGCCATGATTAATTGCAAAGCGAGCATTACTGACACGACGGCACCGGGGTATAACGAGAGGTTATGTCATGGCTGACATGTTAAGTACCGGAATTTCCGGACTGATGGCTTTCCAGACCGCGTTGGCGACCACCAGCCATAACACGGCGAATGTCAACACCCCCGGTTACAGCCGTCAGGTGACGGATCTCGCTACCCGTATCCCGGAACCAACGGGATCGGGGTTCATCGGCACTGGCGTCAACGTAGTCAGTGTACAACGGGAGTATGACCAATTCCTGACGCAGAACGTAAGAACACAAACTACGTTACAACAGAAACTGAGTAGCTACCAATCGCTGGCGTCACAAGTGGACAACATGTTGTCCGATTCGACGGCTGGACTGGCTCCGGCCCTTCAGCAATTTTTTAATTCCGTGCAAGGCGTTTCCGATACACCTTCATCAGCGTCCGCACGCCAAGTCATGATCAGCGAAGGTCAGACGTTAGTAAATACATTTCACACGATGAGTAGCAACTTATCGGCATTGAACGACTCTGTAAACACTCAATTAAGCAATTCCGTAAATACAGTTAACTCATTGGCAGACTCTATTGCATCCTTAAACAAGCAGATTTCTATGGCGACGGGGCAGGCTGGCGGTCAGCCACCAAATGACTTACTCGACCAGCGCGACCAACTGTTACAGCAATTGTCAGCTCAGGTACCTGTGTCCACGGTGCAACAGAGTAATGGCGCAGTAAACGTCTTTATTGGGAACGGCCAGGTATTAGTGCTCGACTCTAATGCAAATCACCTGCAAATCACTTCCAATAGTTATGATATTGGGCAGAATGAGATTGCTCTTAGCAACGGTGGACCGAATATCACAGCCCAAATTACCAGCGGCGCTATAGGCGGTGCATTGGCCTTTCGCAGCACGATTCTGCAGCCGGCGGAAAATTCTTTAGGGCAGGTTGCCATTGGATTGTCGCAGGCGTTTAACGTGCAGCAGACGCAAGGCATGGATTTGAATAATGCATTGGGGACCAACTTCTTCGGCTTCAGTGGGGCTACAGCGCAAGCCAAGGCGCTACCAAGCGCAAACAATACTGCTGGAGGTCCTACGGCCACGTATGCTATTACCGATGCAAATAAGCTCACTTCCAGCGACTATATTTTGAGTACGACTGACGGTGTAAATTATACTTTGACGCGTTCTAGCGATAATCAGGTGGTCGGTACCTATACGCCTACGCCCGGAACACCGGTGAATGTTCCAAGCGAGGGGTTTTCATTTACGCTGAGCGGAGCGGGAAATGCCGGCGATAGCTACGAGATACAGCCAACCCGTGCCGCTGCGGGTGATCTAACACAATTGATTTCTGACCCATCGAAGATCGCTGCAGCTTCTCCTGTCCTGTCCACAATTTCAGCCAGCAATTTAGGTACCGCGACAGTGACAAATCTTAACGTATCTTCGACGACGAATCTGCCTACCGTGTTGGCCGGTGGCGATATGACGTTTACTTTCGACGCAACAAATAATCAATTTAACGTAAGCGGGGCATTAACCGGAACAATTCCGTATAACCCGTCTACCGACAGCAACGGAAAGACGTTTGACCTGGGAACGATTAATTCCGCCTATAGCGGCTTGACATTTACTGTATCGGGTGCGCCATTGAACGGTGATGCGTTCACTATCGGAGCAAACAGCAATGCAGCAAATGACAACACCAATGCACTAAAACTGGCAGCCGTTGATTCGTCGAAAGTTCTCGGCAATAGCACCTTGTCGCTGCAAGATTCATACAGCCAAATAGTTTCCGATGTCGGGGCCAAGACTAATCAGGCAAATACTAACCTGACCTCGCAAAACGCGGTTGTTACCCAGGCCCAGCAATCTCAACAGTCTGTTTCCGGTGTGAATCTCGATGAGGAAGCGGCGAACATGTTGAAGTATCAGCAGGGTTATCAGGCCTGTGCACAAATGATTACCGTGGCAAAAACATTGTTTAATACACTGATTAATGCTGTGGGGTAACTGATTATGCGCATCTCTACCAATATGATGCAGCAGTTGGGTATTAACTCAATACTACAACAGCAGTCAGACTTAAGTAAAACGCAGAATCAGTTGGCTACTGGAAAGCAGGTATTAGTCGCGTCGGATAACCCGGTTGCCGCGAGTCAAATGCTCAGTCTTCAGCATACGATAGATACCACCAACCAATATCAGTCCAACATTACGTCGGCTACTAATAGATTGAACTTTGAGGAAGGCGTATTGCAAAACACGACAAATATCCTTCAGCAAGTGCGGACGTTGGCGATAGAGGGAAATAACGCTACCCAGACAAACCAAACACGTGGCTACATAGCATCCCAGATCCGACAGCAGCTTGCGCAGATTTTGAGCCAGGCTAATTCAACGGACGATACGGGATCCTATGTTTTTTCCGGGTCGAAAGGTAACGTGCAGCCGTTTAGTGTTAACGGTTCAGGTGCGTATGTCTATAACGGCGACCAGATGCAGCGATTCATTCAGACGGGACCAAGTACGCAGGTAGCTGATTCGGATCCTGGTTCATCGGTCTTTCAGATGATAAGGAATGGAAATGGTACTTTTTCTGTACAACCGTCCTCATCTAATACGGGGTCTGCTGTCGTAACAACAACATCGCTAGTGGGTAATTATACGCCCTCATTACCTAATGGATATACGATCAATTTTATTCAGGCGCTTCCTACTGACCCGATTACCTATCAAGTCACTGATTCCAGTGGGAATCCACTAAAGGATACATCTGGTACCGTTATACCACCACAGACGTATACCTCAGGGCAGACCATATCGTTTGCGGGCGCGCAATTAACAGTCACAGGCACGCCGGCAAATGGCGATACCGTTGCCGTCAAATCCAGCCAAAATCAAGATCTGTTCACTACTGTAAATCAGTTGGCATCGGCGCTGGAGACACAGGTGTATTCGCCCACTCAGCAAGCGCAATTAAATAATAGCGTCAATGCTGCACTGACCAATTTGGATCAGGCAATGTCAAGTATAAATACAGTAGAGGCGAGTGTCGGTACACGACTTAATGCCATTAGCAGTCAGCAGAGCATTAACAGTGACCAGGTTCTTCATACGACGTCAGTTCTGTCATCCATCCAAGATCTGGATTATGCCAGTGCTGTTAGCAAACTCAATATGCAGACTACGGGGCTGCAGGCAGCCCAACAGGCATATTTGCGGGTCCAAGGGTTGTCGTTGTTTAGCCTTCTTAAGTGATACTCATAGTAACCTGGACACCGTTATATTGCTTCGCAAGTTACCGGGCGTATCGTATTGTTTAGCCGCTGAGTTGATTGATTATGGGGCGGCGTTGTTCGGTCCGATGTCATTTATGGTGCATGGTGTGGCATAGAGTTTTGGGGGCTAGTAGTGATGCCGAAAGTTACGGTTATATTGACATCTAAAAATCATGCGAAATATTTGAGAGAAGCAATTGATAGTGTGCTAAATCAAACGTACAGTGATTTTGAATTATTTATTTGGGATGATGCTTCTACCGATAATTCTTGGGAGATTATACAAGAATACCGTGATCCTCGTATCAAGATATTTCGTAATGATGAATCATTGAGGGGTATTCACGGTCTGAATAAGACAATTGGTGAGATCGCAAAAGGGGATTATATTGCAGTTCACCATTCAGATGATATTTGGGAAGTTGAAAAACTCGCAAAGCAGGTTGCATATCTGGACGCTAATCTTCAGATTGGCGCAGTGTTTACACATGCCGGTGCTATTGGCGAGAACTCCCTTCCTTTATCGGATAAAGCCCACTTTTATTCGTCTATTTTTTTTCAGCCGAACAGGACTCGGTATGAGTGGTTGCGTTTTTTCTTTTTCCACGGTAATGCGCTGTGTCACCCAAGCGTATTGATACGTAAGGAGTGTTATAGCGAGTGCGGAACCTATCGATATGGCCTGGCGCAACTAGGTGATTTCGATATGTGGGTCCGTCTCTGTTTGAAATATGAGATCCATGTGTTGCAGGAAAGTCTTGTGCTATTTCGGGTCAGGGATGGTGAAGCCAATAGCAGTGGTCAGCGTCCGGAAACACGAATTCGATCGTATACCGAGTATTTCCAGGTACTAAATAACTATTTCAAAATTCCTGACATTATTGAATTCAATAAAATATTTCCTGAATCGTGGTTTAATTCAAAGGATGACGAATTTGTTTCTGAGTATGTGCTTTCGCAACTTGAGCTGAAAGCTAATGTTGGGCCTATTCATAAAGCACATGCGGTATTGACGCTATATAATTTGATGATGAATGCGGATACTTCAAAAGTATTGAAGGATGTCTATTCTTTTGATTACCGTGATCTGGTTTCCGTAGGAGGATCTCACGATATATTTTCTATTGAACGGCAAGTTATGGCTGGGGTGAAGTCTCCGGATATTCCAAGTAAGCCAATAGTCGCTGAAAATCAGATGGCCCGATGGGCCAAGGAAGAATTTAAGTCTAGAAAGGCGGATGTAGGAATTGTTGTTAGGACTGCATCTGAGCCTTGTTTAGATGCCGGAAAGCATGTTTATGGCATTGATAAGCAATGGGTGCGTGCGGCTAGAGAAAAGCTGGTTATTGGTAATACGCTCAATGAGGTAAATAAGGCTGTAGAGAATTGTGCGGCGGAATGGGTGCTCATACTGCGTGAAGGCGATGTTTGTGACCCATCGTTGATATTTACGTTATCACGTAACATTGAGCAACATCCTGGATGGGAACTTATATATTTTGACGAGGCGCAACTGGATTCAAACCAACAATTGGTAAATCGTCATTATAAGCCGGATATTAATATCGACTATTTGCGTAGTATTCCTTATTGCGGAAATGCTTTTGCTGTACGAAAGGCATTATTCAAAATGCTTGGTGGTTTTGATGCTCGTTACGACGGCATAGAGGAATACGAGTTCATTCTTCGCGCATTCGAGGGAATTGGAGCTGATCGAATTGGACATGTAAGTGGGACGCTGATAATTCATAAGCCAGGCATCAATATGTCGCAACGACCATTGACGGAAATTCTTGAGTCAGGCCGTCAAGCATTGGACGGACACCTGGCGCGGCTCGGAGTTGCCGCAGAGGTAGAGCACGGCTCGCTTCCTGCTACATACCGGGTCCGTTATAGGCATGTCGAAAGACCTCTTGTGTCTATTATTATTCCGACACGTAATCAACGCGCGATGCTGGAGCGTTGTCTCGAGTCGTTGTTCGCATATACCGCATGGGAAAATTTCGAAATACTGATAATCGATAACAATAGTGATGAGGATGATGCGCTGCAATATCTGCATGGTCTGCGCGTCCTTGGCGAAGAGCTGGATGGGCGTATTCGTGTAATTGACTATCCGTATGCGTTCAACTATTCCGCCATGAACAATCTAGCTGCGACCGAAGCTCGTGGGGCTTATTTATTGCTGTTAAATAATGATACGGCCGCATTGCACGAGGATTGGCTGGACGCAATGATGACTCACGCGCAGCGACCGGAAGTTGGTGTGGTCGGTGCAAAGTTGCTTTATCCTGATGGTAAGGTACAACATGCTGGGGTGGTTCTTGGCATGAAGGGACCTGCGGAACATCCATTCGTCGGCCGTGAGGCTAATGAACCTGGGTATTATGCTCGATTACAAGTCGATCAGAATTATTCTGCGGTCACGGGCGCTTGCTTATTGGTACGGCGTACGTTGTTCGAAGCAGTGGGGGGCTTGGATGAGTCGAAGTTGGCCGTTTCATATAGCGATATCGATCTCTGTTTGAAGGTCCGTGAGCAGGGATATCTTGTTGTCTGGACACCGCATGCGTTACTGCTTCACGAAGGTTCAAAGAGTCAAAAGGGCGGTATTGAGAAAGTCGCAGATGCTGCCAAAGTAGAACGTTTTTCGAGGGAGCAGGCAGTGATGTATCAACGCTGGCTACCCCGTATGGCGAACGATCCCGCATATAATCGGTACCTGAGTCTCGGTAGTACCGAGTATTTGGCCGAATCGGATCCCGCGTTGCAGTGGGATCCGTCATGGCGTCCGGTTCCACGGATCATTACGCAGCCAGCAGATCGGATGGGGTGTGGTGAGTATCGGATTATTGCTCCGACCCGCGCCCTTATTAATTCGGGTCGTATTCAGGGCTTGGAGTCGGAGCGCATCTACACGCCACCGGAATTGGCACGTATTTCTCCTGACGCGCTGGTATTGCAGCGGCAGGTCGAAGCGCATCAGATTGATGCGATTGAGCGGCACAAGCGCTTTAATGACGTCTTTTGTGTGTTTGATATCGATGATTTGGTAAACAATGTGCCGGTAAAAAATGTGCACAAAAAGCATTTGCCTAAGGATCTGTACAAGCGTCTGCGTCGCGCGGTGTCGGTATGCGACCGGCTGGTAGTGTCCACGGAAGCACTCGCTGAGGCCTATAAGGAATTGTCCGCTGATGTCCGCGTGGTGCCTAATTTTATTGAAGATGCCCGGTGGGGAGGGCTTCAACCCAGACGCCGGGCCGGCCGTAAACCACGTGTTGGTTGGGCGGGGGGGGTGAGCCATACCGGCGACCTAGAACTCATTGAAGGGGTCGTGGAAGCTCTCAAGGACGAGGTGGAATGGGTGTTCTTCGGTATGTGCTCAGAGCGAATGCGGCCTCATGTGCATGAATTTCATGGTCCAGTACCGCTGGAACAGTATGCACAACGCTTGGCTGGCCTTAATCTGGATCTGGCGATAGCCCCCTTAGAGGATGTGGCTTTTAATCACTCCAAGAGCTCACTGCGCCTACTGGAGTATGGAATTCTTGGCTATCCGGTTGTATGTTCCGATCTGACACCCTACCGCGGGGACTTCCCGGTAACACGGGTGCGTAACCGCTTTCGTGACTGGGTCGAGGCTATCCGCGGGCACATGGCTGACCTGGATGCCACTGCTGCGCAGGGCGATGCACTGCGCGGCCATGTGCGGCAGCATTGGTTGCTGGAAAACAACCTTGATCGTTGGCTCCAAGGTTGGTTGCCGGATTCTCAAAATTAGGGCTAAAGTTTTGCCTCTGAAGGCCGATATTCCACACATAGGCAGCCAAGCTGCTGCGCTATAAGGGTTCGGACGCCGCCCGGCGGGCGGTGGATTAATGTTCAGGGGTAATCAAGTAACGGAGGTTACGTCATGGCCCTCACTATCAATACCAATATTGCGTCTTTGAATGCGCAAAACAACCTCAGCAAGTCGCAGGGTGCGTTGAATCAGGCGTTGGCCCGTCTCTCCTCCGGCTTGCGGATTAATAGCCCGGCTGACGATCCGGCCGGTTACTCCATCGCCCAGCGCATGACCGCGCAGGTTAACGGTTTCGACCAAGCTTCACGGAATGCCAACGATGGCATCTCCTTTGCCCAGGTGGCCAATGGTGCACTTACGACAGTCACCGACGCGTTGCAGAGTATTCGTACGCTGGCTGTTCAGGCCGCCAACTCGACCAACTCGGCGCAGGATCGTCAAGCACTGAATCTACAGGTGCAGCAGTCTATCTCGCAGGTCAATAGCACCGCGCAGGACACGCAGTTTAATGGTCAGTCCATCCTCAACGGTGGGCTGAGTAGCCTCGTATTCCAGGTCGGCGCCAATGCAGGTCAAACTATTTCTGTAGCCGGCCTTGACGTACGGGGACAAAATCTTGGCGCCGCGTATGGAGATGGATCGAGTGTCAATACCGCCAATCTTGCGAATGCCACTGGTACCGTGGACCTCAATAATGTGGCTGTTGACTTGACCAACAGTCATGGTTCTGTGAGCGATGTTGTCGCAGCAATTAACAACGTCAGTAGCCAGAGCGGCGTATATGCTCAACGTACGGATAGCACTACCGCATCCATCGGCGTTGTTTCTGCGGCTTCCGGTGCGGGAGGGTCGCTTTCTATTGATGGTGTAACCATCAATCTGTCCGCTGGCGTGTCGGGACAGGCGGTCGCTGATGCCATTAACGCATATACGACCCAAACGAACGTTACTGCTACGACGGGTGCAGGCGGCGCTATCACGTTGAAAGACTCTACTGGTGCGGATATCTCTGTCGCCGGTAGCACCAACGTGGGCGTGGCCAGCGGCGGTACTATCACCGCGGGTGTTGAACTATATACGAAGGTAGGTGGTTCCATCACGGTAGCCGGTAGTGCGACGACGTTGAGTAATCTCGGGTTGAGTGGTACTGGAGTCAACTTCTCAAGCCTGAACACATTAACGCTGAATAACACCAACGTTCTTACGTACTCTGGTGCCAAGGATGCAATGAAGGCAATGGATTTTGCGTTGAGCCAGCTCAGTAATTTGGGTGGCCAATTGGGTGCTTTGCAGTCACGCTTCCAGTCTACGATTTCCAACTTGCAGTCGGCATCGCAAAATACCACAGCGGCTCTGTCGCGTATTCAAGATGCCAACTTTGCGTCGGAAACGGCGAACCTGAGTCGAGCGCAGATCTTGCAGCAGGCTGGTGTGGCCATGGTCGCCCAGGCTAACGCCCAGCCGCAGATGGCACTGTCGCTGCTCAAGTAAGGGAGCCCGAGACGGCGCCGGGGGCACATCCCCGGCGCCCGCTCTTAAGGTAAAGCGGGCGCCTTGAGGTGGCCGGTTTGCGTGAGTGGGGAGAGTTCGCGATGAGTCAGATATCTAACAATATTCAAGTGGTGCCTCAATTAGGTGGTGCGCCTGTCGGGCAGTCAAACCCGAAGGGGACCGCTTCTGCCGGAACGCAGCCCGCTGCCGATAACACGTCGTCGCCAACAGCCGGGCAGGGGCAGGGGCAGGGGAAGGAAGGAGGGCACTCGGCGCCAGGCGCGGTGGACAAAGCGGTAGTACAAATCAACGATTATATGCAGTACGCGAATCGCAGTCTCGAATTCAGTATTGACAAGTCGACCGGGCAGACCATCATAAAAGTGGTTGACCAGACGACGGGTCAGACGCTGCAGCAGATACCTCCAGAATATGCAATAAAATTGGCACAGACGTTGCTTGATAATCAGAAGGTGTCAAGTATCGGTATTCAGTTCACGACGTGAGTTCATGGCTGCCGCGAAGCCATTAGCTTGACTGCGTTCGATTCAGGCACACTGATGACATTAGTTAATGGCGCCCCATCAGGGGGTTAAGGGCACTGACGACGTGGAAGGGATCGCATCATGACCGCTATCAATTCATCGGTATCCAGTTCAGGGCTTATCAGCTCCCCAGGGATTGGTTCCGGGATCAATGTCAGTTCCATCGTCAGTCAGCTGTTGCAGGCCGATTTCGGTCCCCAGCAGACACAAATTCAGAATCAGCAGACAGCTTTAAACTCCCAGCTCTCCGTCTTCGGTACAATCAGTAGCGACGTATCATCGATAGGCACTTCGCTGACCGCTCTGACAAATCTACAGCAAAGCTATTCCGCGTCCTCGTCAAACACGGGTGCCGTGAGCGTGTCTGCGCAAAGTGGCGCTCAGCCGGGTACCTTTAACGTCAATGTCAGCACGCTGGCTAGCGCGCAAAGCCTAGCCAGTACAACCTTCAGCTCGTCCACCGCGTCGATCGGCGCCGGTACCCTGACATTTCAATTCGGTAGCTACTCAGGAAGTACCTTTACTGCAAATGGTAGTAGCAGTGTGCCGATTACACTCAATAGCACCAACGATACCCTGCAAGGCTTGGCGAGCGCGATTAATCAAGCAGACTTCGGCGTTTCCGCCACGGTCGTTAATGTTGGCAACGGCTATCAGCTGGCATTGACGTCGGCGGCGGGAACCAATAATGAGCTCTCTATTAGCTCGCCGGACAGTAATCTGTCCGCCTTCACGTATAACGGCGGTGCCACCGGCATGACGCAAACGGTGGCAGCGGCCGATGCTCAGTACACGATTAATGGTATCAATGCGACTTCTCAGAGCAACACCATCACGGATGCTGTGCAAGGCGTCAGTTTTACCCTGGGATCGATCGGTTCGGCTACGATAAGCGTGGCTCCGAATTCAAATGCCGTTACCAGTGCCGTCCAGTCTTTTGTGAATTCTTACAATAGCTATGCAAAGGACGTAACCAACTATGCAAGCTACAATGCGAGCACTAAGACGGCAGGTATCCTATTGGGTGACTCTACACTAAGAACACTGACACGCCAGCTACAGAACGGAATCGTACAGACCATTCCTGGCACGAACGCTAATTACTCGACGCTCATGGACCTTGGCGTTACAGCAAATGCGGATGGAACATTAAGCCTCGATACGACCAAACTTACCAGCGCAGTCAACAGCAACTATTCCGCCGTGATTACAGCGCTTCAAGGCGCAGGCAATCAGTTGGGTACTGTTGTCAGCGGTATGACCGGTACCAACGGTGTCATCACGGCTCGCACCGATTCGATCAATTCCCAGCTGACCAGTCTACAGAATCAGCTGACTTCGCTAAACACGCGGATGTCGCAGGAACAGCAGACGCTACTGCAGGAATATACGGCAATGGATACCATGGTAGCTAATTTGCAGAGCACCAGTAATTATCTCACACAGTCCTTGTCCAGCCTTACGTCGTCTACCAGCACTACCAAGATTGGCTAACTGGCGAGTGCTTGGGAACTCATGAATCGACTGTACGTAACGCAGAACTACCAAGAGATACGCCATGACTTATATGAATGAACGAGCTCTGAGTCAATACGAAAAAGTTGGCGTGCGTGGTTCGATAACCGACGCCGATCCGCATGCGATTATTCAGGTACTTATGCAGGGAATCCTTGAGCGGATCGGGCGTGCGAAGATTGCCCTTAGTCGCGGAAATATCGCTGCGAAAGCAAACTTGCTGCCGGAGACGGTTCGTATTGTTGATGCTTTACGTGCTCATCTTGATTTGGAGAAAGGGGGCGAAATTGCTGCCAATTTGGACGCTCTATATGATTACATGTCACGTCGTCTGATCGATGCAAACTCGTTCAATGATGTGTCTGCGTTAGACGAGGTAAGTCATCTGCTTACCGAGATCAAGTCTGCTTGGGATGCCATTGGCCCCACGCGGTAGGGAATGTGGGCGATGCAACAGGAAACGCAAACGACTAGGGTTAGCGCACTCGCAGCACTGGTCGCTGAGAGTCGGGAATTATTGGAAAGAACGCGCGGTACGGTGAGTTGGATTGAACTCGCTAAAAATGAATCCGCCTTGCGCGAACGGCTCGTTCAGCTATTGCAGCCGCCGGTTTCGGCAGAAGAGACGGTGGCGATACGGTCGCAGTTGGAAGAATTACTCGATATCAACCGGGAAACTGTCGCACGTGTTGAGGGATGCATGGCTGAAGCTTTTTCAACGCTGGAGCATATGGTGTTGGTGCGGCGCGCAGCCCAGGCGTATGGCAGCGCCGCCGGCGTGTGAGTTCTTTGCGCGCATAAACTCAGTATTTCGTTTCCTTGCAATCGCTGCGCTCATATTGCAAAAAAATGCCGATCGTGTGGAGAGTCATTATTCATGGCTGACATGAGTTGCACAGCCAGATAGCTGGCTCTTCATACCACGAATTCGTTGTTCTTCTTGTTGCCTTACCTGTCATCTGCTGTTCAAGCAACTTTCTAGGTGCGCTATTTTCGTCGGTGATTCCCCTGTCATAAGGCGGATTCTTGGCTATACGCAGATGCCGTGCGGTACTTGTTTGTCTAAACAATGCCGCGTCTCTGGTGATATCGGTTCCCGATTACTCGACGTAGACGTCATGATTTCACGCTCTTTTCACGCCGTGACGGCTGCCGAATCGCCAAAAAATTGACACAAGTTATGGGAAGGATTATCGTGTCTAAACAATATGTTCCATCAGCAGGGTAATTGAATGGCTAGCGATACCATACTTGTCGTGGATTCCGATACGAGTCGCCGCGCCGAAGTGAAGTCGTTGTTGGATTTCTTGGGACTTGGTCCAGTGGAGGCGGTAGATTACGGTGAGTGGCAAGGGACAAAGTTCAATAGAGCTAAAGTGGTTTTTATTGGGTGGTGCGCTGACGATCGGTGGAATACTGAGATAGCGGAATTGCGGCTGGCGGCACCTGCGACACCTATTGTCCTGGTCGGCGAAGCCGGCCAAAATCAGGCCGTAGAAAGCTACGTGCAGGGTAAGCTGGGATTTCCAGCCAACTATGAACAATTCTGTATTGAACTATATCGCGCAGATGTGTGGCGACGGGCTATGGAAAGTGGTGTCGGGTTCAAGGTACCGGAACTGGCGCGTGCGTTAGTCGGTAATACTCCGGCAATTCACCAGGTACGCCGCTTGATCGAGCAGGTTGCCGAGACCGATGCCAATGTTCTGATATTGGGTGAGTCGGGCACCGGCAAAGAGGTGGTTGCCCGCAGCTTGCATAGGTTGTCGCAGCGGAATGAAAAAGGTTTTGTACCAGTCAATTGTGGTGCGATCCCCGGTGATTTATTGGAAAGTGAGTTGTTCGGCCATGAAAAAGGCGCTTTTACCGGCGCTATCAGCACACGGCAAGGTCGTTTCGAATTGGCGGAGGGAGGGACCCTGTTCCTTGATGAAATCGGTGATATGCCATTGCCGATGCAGGTGAAACTGCTGCGCGTTATTCAGGAACGTTCGTTTGAGCGCGTCGGCAGCAACAGAAGTATCTCTGCCGATGTTCGCATTATCGCAGCGACACACCGCAATCTCGAAGACAATATCAAGGAAGGTTCCTTTCGCGAAGATCTTTATTACCGCCTGAATGTTTTTCCGATTGAACTACCCCCGTTGCGCGAAAGGCGCGACGATATCCCGCTTCTTATCAATGAATTCATCGTGCGCCTGGAAAAGAACGGGCGAAACTCAGTGCGACTGACGCCCGGTGCGCTCGGATCGCTGTGTGCATACTCGTGGCCCGGCAACGTCCGTGAATTGGCTAATCTCATCGAACGTTTGATCATTATGTTTCCCAACGGTTTGGTGGATATTCGTGAATTGCCGCTGAAATTCCAGATAGACGGTGTGGAGCCCATTGAGGTGACACTACCGGTAATGTTGCCCAGTTTACCAGGGGCGGACTCGTCGGCGAGCGCGAGTATCGAGGCGGTTGCGATGCGCCTGCCGGCTGAAGGGATCAACCTTAAGGAGCATCTGGCGGAACTTGAGCTTTTGTTCATAAATCAAGCACTTGATGAGGCCGATGGGATTGTGGCCCACGCGGCTGAGCGACTTGGCATGCGCCGAACAACGTTGGTGGAAAAGATGAAGAAATATGGTTTACAGCGCGGCGAATAGGCGTCCAATATTTGACGCAAGGGGAACTCGGCGTATTTGTAACATATTGATTTTAATATAAAAAAATATAAAGGCATGGTATTTGCTGTGGTACTGAAAGCTATTCAGTAACGGAGCGGCACATGGCCACGATTTCTGGAGAACTGTACGCAATACCGAGCCCGATTAGGTGCGAGGCCAGCCGGCAGGACAATAACCTGCTGTTAGAACAACGAATCGTCGCACTGACCGATGAACTGGAACGCCTGCGCGACGAGCGTGCGGTGCAATTGGCCGAGAAGCAAGCGCTTGCGTCGCATTTGAGAAATGTCCTGGACGGTTTGCCTGCCGCTGTCGTTGTTCTTGATGGCAGCGGAGTGATCACTGAATGCAACCGGGCTGCCACGACTCTGTTTTCCGACGCGTTGCTTGGAATCGCTTGGCGCGACGTCATCGTACGAGACTTCCAGCCGCTGCCGCTACACAATCATGACCTGATACTCAAGACCGGGCGCATCCTAGCGCTCTCTACTTGTCCACTGGGCACTGCACCTGGACAAATCCTGCTGTTTGAGGACGTGACCGATATGCGTTGCGCGCAAGACGCTCTTGCTCGGCAGCAGCGCATATTGGATCTGGGGCAAATGGCAGCAAATATTGCTCATCAGATACGGACGCCTTTGGCGTCGGCATTGCTCTATGCATCCCATTTAGAACGTCCGGATTTGGCCATCGATATCCAGCAGCGGTTTGCCACGAAGGCGGTTCGCAGTTTGCGACAGTTGGAAAATTTAGTCGCCAATATGCTGTTGTTTGCTCGCGGTGAAATTGGCAATGAACAGGTGATAATGGCCGGTGATTTGCTGAAGGAATTGCATACTGGCATGGCATCGCTGCTTTCAGAAAGCGGCATTCGTTATTCCGTAGAGGGGCTGTGCGAAGCCACAGCAATACGAGTGAACCGTACCATGATGTTGAGTGCGCTTCAGAACTTGGTAAGCAACGCGGCTCAGTCTGTGGGGACAATGGGACATGTGACCCTCTATTGTCATTGTGCTCCATCCAATAGTGTCGATCTGGGGGTTCGAGATGATGGCCCGGGTGTTGCGCCAGAGATACAAAATCATTTGTTCACGCCCTTTAGTACGACGCGCGATGCCGGTACCGGGTTGGGACTGGCAATTGTGCGTGCAATTGCACATGCCCATCACGGTGAAGTGTGGTTTGAATCAAGTCCCGGCAATACGACTTTCGCCGTGCGGTTACCTGCTGTTGCCGCGTGTGACGACAACAGTGATGTCGAGATACATGAGCGGAACGAGGTGGCATGATGCAGCATACGATCCTGGTTGTTGAAGACGATCGAGTGCTTGCCGAAGCACTTGTCGATACGTTGGAACTGGAAGGGTTTTCTGCGCTACATGCGGAAAATGGTGCGCGAGCGCTTGCTGTGATGAAGTTGCAACCGGTTTCCCTGGTGCTCACGGACGTACAAATGGATGAGATGGATGGCTTCGCCCTGTTGCAGCGCGTAAAAAGCAGCCATCCGGAGATTCCGACAGTACTGATGACAGCCTACGGGACAGTAGCCAAGGCTGTGGCGGCGATGCAAGGCGGGGCGGCGGACTATCTGGTAAAGCCGTTCGAGGCGACTGTGTTGATCGAGACGATCGGCCGTTATCTGAGTGGTTCGGTGCGCGGCGCCGAGAATGCCCCTGTGGCGGAAGATGCCGCCAGTCTGGAATTGCTGCAATTGGCGCAGCGTGTGGCTGTCAGTAACGCCACGGTCATGATTACCGGTGAAAGCGGCACAGGTAAAGAGGTACTGGCGCGTTTTATTCATGAACACTCCGAACGTTCGGCAGGACCGTTCGTGGCTATCAATTGCGCTGCGATTCCTGAAAACATGCTTGAAGCGACTCTGTTTGGCCATGAGAAAGGGGCATTTACCGGAGCCCATCGCGCGGTGCCGGGTAAGTTTGAGCTAGCGCAGGGTGGAACGCTGCTGTTGGACGAGGTATCCGAGATGGCATTGGCGCTGCAGGCAAAAATCCTGCGTGTATTGCAGGAGCGCGAAGTTGAGCGGCTTGGCGGCGGTCGTCCGCTACGACTTGATGTACGTGTGTTGGCAACCTCGAATCGCGACATGCGTACCGAAGTGACGGTTGGGCGTTTTCGCGAGGATCTGTTTTATCGGCTGAACGTATTTCCATTGCGTATCCGTCCACTGCGAGACCGTCCTGCCGATATCGTGCCGTTGGCGCTTTCTTTGCTGGCGCATGCGGCACGTAAGATGGGGCGCACGACTCCACGGCTGTCACCGGAGGCCGAGCGCACATTGGGCCACCACGATTGGCCGGGCAATGTTCGCGAATTGGATAATGTGATCCAGCGCGCATTGATATTGCAAAATGCCGAATGCATTGAGGCGGGCGACTTGTTGTTCGAGTCGGTTCCGGGCAGGGAAGGCGGCGACACGGTAACGGCTGAGGTGGTGCAGGGTGCATCGCTGACTGACGGGCTTAAGGGGCAAGAATACAGCCTGATAATGGACGCCCTGCGCCAGGGTAGTCGCCAGGCGGCCGCCACCAGGTTGGGGATCAGTCAGCGTACATTGCGCTATAAGCTTGCCCGTTTGCGGGAGCAAGGTTATGCCGTCCCTAACTGACCTGGCCCGCAATATGCTTATGTACCTGCGAAGGTGATATCCCACTGATCACCGGAAGGGGGATTAGATATGAATAATATTGATACAACTCAATTGCTTACACAGCTTAGGGCCGCCGCGGCGGCGGCAGGCTCGCCATCTTTGGAGCGGACCGAGGGGTCTCATAACGTCAATTTTTCGTCTCTATTGACGGAGTCCATAAATAAAGTGAATGCACTACAGCAGACCTCCGAACAGACGCAAAATGCCTTTATTCTGGGCGACCCGAGAGTTTCTCTGGCAGATACTATGATCACGGAAAGTAAGGCGGGTCTGGCTTTTGACGCGATGGTTCAGACCCGTAATAAGCTGGTAGACGCCTACCAGCAAATCATGCAGATGCAGGTCTAGAGGGCTAGGCCATGGCGGAGTCGACAAGCCTTATGAAAGCAGATTCGATGGGCCCCTCGTGGTGGGAGGGGTTGCAGAATCTGCCCGCGTTCCGCCAAATCGGTGTGATGATTGGCCTTGCCGCGGGGATCGCGTTGGTGACCGCCGTTGCGTTGTGGTCGCTGCAGCCCAATTACGGGGTACTGTATGGCAACTTAAGCAACAAGGATGTTTCGCAGGCCATGGATTTCCTGCAACAGCAAGGGATCAAGTATAAACTGGACGATAGTACCGGAGCGCTCCTTGTCCCAGCCGATAAGGTGCGTGAAGTACGCCTGAAGCTCGCCGCCGCCGGACTGCCGCATAGCGGTGCCATCGGTTTGGATATGTTGCAGCAAAAGCAGGAGTTCGGTACCAGCCAGTTCATTGAGGTGGCCCGCTATCAGCGGGCTCTGGAAGTGGAGTTGGCGCGCTCGATTGCAACCCTAAATAACGTGCAAAGTGCCCAGGTTCATTTGGCATTGCCCAAGCAGTCGGTGTTTATTCGCGATCAGCAGCATCCGAGTGCCTCCGTTTTGGTAAGTCTGTATCCGGGACGGACAATAGACGGAGGGCAGGTGGCCGCAATTACCCATCTCATCGCCGCCAGCATCCCCAATCTTGATCCGAGTCGGGTTACCGTGGTTGACCAGATGGGACACCTATTGACGGGTAAAAACCAATCTCCCCAAGATGCCGCCAATCAATCTCAGTTTGACTATACGCGCAAGTTGGAAAATGCGTATATCGCTCGCATCGAAAATATTCTGTCGCCGATTGCTGGCGATAACGGGGTCCGTGCCCAAGTCAACGCCGACCTCGATTTCACTTCAACCGAACAGACGCAGGAAATATACAACCCTGATCTGCCGGCGTTGCGCAGCGAGCAGGTTTATGACGAGAAATCGGTGGGAGCGGGGGCGCAAGGCATACCCGGCGCACTATCGAATACTCCGCCACTGAAGGCGACAGTACCCCAGACGACCGCATCTCAAACCAATGCTGCCGGCTCAGCAGCGACCGGAACAACCGGTGCCGGAGGTCGTGCGAACGCTACGGCAGCGACATCGGTACAAAACGGCCGCAGTGTGACCCGTGAAACCAAGAACTATGAACTGGACCGCACCATCAGCCATAGTAAGTTGGCAACCGGCCGTATCAAACGCTTGTCGATCGCCGTTGTTGTTGACGATAAAGAGGTCATGAGCAACGGGAAAATGACCAGCCAGCCACGCACCCAGGCAGAGCTGGCACGGATCACGGCACTGGTAAAGGACGCCGTAGGATTCGATGCGCAGCGCGGCGATACACTGAATGTTATCAATGAGGCATTCACCCAGCCGCAAGCGGTTCCTCCATTGCCGCCGGTACCGGTGTGGAAGCAGCCTTGGGTCTTCAGCGCCGCTAAGATCGGAGCAGGCGTGTTGGCTATAGCGCTGCTGCTCCTGGGTGTATTGCGTCCGTTGCTGCGTTATCTGGCGGCGGTCAGTCCGGCGCCGGTAGCGGCAGGAGCTGAATCCATGGCTGAAGATCGTATTACGCTGGGCAGCGCACAACAGCCCGGACTTATGTTGCCACAGCATAATACTTATGAGAACAATCTCGGCATGATTCGAGACATGGCGCGCCAGGATCCTAAACACGTTGCCCAGGTGATTAAAACTTGGGTGACGACGGATGAGAAATGAGTGAGCGCTGAACTATGGCCGAAAAAAAAGGAAAATTGGGGGGGTCTGAACGTGCGGCCATTTTGATGATGGCATTGGGGGAGGATGTCGCCACAGCCATCATGAAACACATGGGGCCGAAAGAGGTACAGAGAATAGGCGAGGCCATGGCGACGACCACCAACGTATCGCGCGATCAGGTGGAGGACGTCGTTTCGAATTTTGCGGAGACCTTTGGTAGTCAGACGGCGATTGGTGTCGGTGCGGAGGATTATCTGCGCAAGATACTCGTTAATTCACTTGGAGAAGATAAAGCAGCAGGTCTTATCGATAGAATCCTGCTGGGACGGTCATCCAAAGGACTCGAAGCGTTGAAATGGATGGAGGCGCGGTCCATTGCCGAAGTCGTTCGGCTGGAGCATCCACAGATTATCGCCATCGTTTTATCTTATCTGGACGCGGATCAAGCGGCCGAAGTGCTGTCCCTGCTTCCGGAGGCGATGCGTCCTGATATTCTGATGCGTATAGCGAGTCTCGATGGCATCCAACCTAGCGCGCTGCAAGAACTTGATGAAATTCTTGAAAAGCAGTTCTCTGGCTCATCAGGGAATCTGAAATCGTCGAGCGTAGGCGGAACAAAGACTGCGGCCAATATACTTAATTTTGTCGAATCGTCGCTGGAGGGCGCTATTATCGATAAAATCAAGGAAGCGGATACGGAGCTTGGCCAGAAGATCGAAGATTTGATGTTTGTGTTCGATAACCTTGCTGAGGTTGACGATCGCAGTATTCAGGCGTTGCTGCGCGAGGTCTCTTCAGACACGCTGATCATCGCGCTTAAAGGTTCGGATGACGCCGTTAAAGAGAAGGTTCTCAAGAATATGTCCAAGCGCGCGGCAGAGATGTTGCGTGACGACCTTGAGGCACGCGGCCCCGTGCGTCTTAGCGAAGTTGAGTCTGCTCAGAAGGAGATTTTGTCCATAGCACGCCGCATGGCCGAGAGCGGCGATATCTCCCTGGGAGGCGGCGGTGATGAGTTCGTCTAAGCTCCTCAGTGGAAAGGAACTATCCGCCTATCAGCGCTGGGAACTCCCGAATGTGCAGTCCGTTTCCAGCAAGGGCCCGCGTGTCGAAGAGATGGGGGACGACGCGACGTTAAAGCCGCTTACTGCTGAAGAACTGGAACGGATGCAGCAGGACGCTCATCGTGAAGGCTTTGAGCAGGGTCATAAGGAAGGGTTGGCGTCGGGGGCAAAAGAGGTAAGAGAGGCAGTCGACCGTCTTCAACAGATCATGGATGCTTTGGCGCGGCCTTTGGACGATGTTGACGCGATGGTGACTAATGAACTTGTTTCGTTGGCGATAGCTGTCGCACGACAAATCGTGCGCCGGGAAATCAAAGTGGATCCTGGCGAAGTCGTCGCCGTAGTACGCGAGGCACTGACCGTGCTCCCATCTGCGGCGCGTCGTGTTCAGATCTTGGTTAATCCGGAGGATGCCGGATTGGTGCGCGATTTCTTGACGGCACAGGCTGGCGAAGATAGGCACTTGCGCATAGTCGATGATCCGGTTATAAGCCGCGGCGGTTGCCGTGTGAGCTCAGAGCACTCCGAGATTGATGCAACTGTTGAACAGCGTATAGCGGCCATTGCTGCCAAGTTGTTAGGCGGTGAGCGCCATGGAGACGCTGATGCCGATTAGTAGCGCGCGTTCCCGGGGATGGCAGCAGGTATTGCGCCAGGCTGCCCAGCGGGCCGCTGAAGTGCCGACGATTAGTGTCGAGGGACGTCTTACACGCATGATTGGCTTGACGCTGGAGGCGGTCGGCTTTCGTGCGAACATTGGTGCGCGTTGTTTGGTGAAGAATTCGGATGTTGACGCTATTGAAGCGGAGGTGGTCGGTTTCGCCGGTGACAAGATTTACCTCATGCCAACAGGACCGATCCATGGCATTGGTCCCAATGCGCGCGTTATTCCTATGGGAAGCGCTTACGAAGCTGCGGTAAGTGACGAACTACTTGGCCGAGTTATCGATGGCGCAGGCAATCCATTGGACGGCAAAGGCGCGATCAACGCGACGGTGCGACTGCCGTTGGCTGGGCGGCAGATCAATCCCATGAGTCGACGTCCTATTCGTGAACCACTTGATGTCGGTGTCCGCGCGATTAACAGTATACTCACCGTTGGGCGAGGACAACGGATGGGGCTTTTTGCGGGAAGCGGCGTGGGCAAGAGCGTACTATTGGGCATGATGACACGCTTTACCACTGCCGATGTTATCGTGGTGGGCCTGATAGGCGAGCGTGGGCGGGAGGTCAAGGAATTCATAGAAAATATACTCGGCACATCGGGTATGGAGCGCGCCGTTGTAGTGGCGGCTCCGGCTGACACTACACCGGTTATGCGATTGCACGGAGCCGCATTGGCAACGAGTATCGCAGAGTATTTTCGTGACAAAGGACAAGATGTCCTGCTGCTGATGGATTCGCTCACGCGATACGCGCAAGCACAACGGGAATTGGCGCTGGCGATCGGTGAACCGCCGGCAACGAAAGGGTATCCGGCATCGGTTTTCGCAAAGCTGCCACAATTGGTGGAGCGTGCGGGTAACGGTGATGTGGGTGGTGGTTCAATCACGGCGTTCTATACTGTGTTAACGGAAGGCGACGATCAGCAGGATCCGATTGCTGATTCGGCTCGTGCCATTCTGGACGGACATGTGGTGTTGACGCGGCAATTGGCTGAGGCTGGTCATTATCCTGCCATCGATATCGAGGCGTCGATCAGTCGTGCAATGAACGAGATTACGGACGATGCACATCAGTTGACGGCACGAATATTTAAACGAATCTACTCGACCTACCAGCAGAATCGTGACCTGATCAGCGTTGGTGCCTATGTTAGTGGAGTAAATCCACAAATCGACGAGGCAATTCGACTTTATCCGCGGCTGACTGAATTCTTGCAACAGGGTATTAATGAACCTGTCACTTTGGAGCAAAGCCTGACAGACTTGACGGAAGTGACAAAGGGCGCGGGACAGACAAATGCGGTCGTAGTTCGGTAGATTCATAGATTTGGAGGTAAGTTGTGACGAAGTCGCAGCGCATGAAGCCCGTATTGCAGGTCGCGTCAGCGCGGGAACAAGACGCAGCCCGTGATCTCGGATTGTCGCAGCGCCATTTGGGTGAGCAATATGCTCGACTGAATGAATTGTATGTGTATCGTAACGAATATTTGCAGCAGACAGCGGATTTAGGGAGCGCCGGCATTAATGTCACACGCTACATTGAGATGCAACGCTTTCTGAATAATCTCAATACTGCTATCGAACAGCAGCAGCAGATGGTGGCGCAGGCCGCCCGGCTTTGCGAAGAAAGGAAACGAAGCTGGCAGGAGGCGCACACCAAGAGCAAGAGTTTGAATCGTGTCGTGCAGCACTATGTTCGTCAGGAGTTGCACGATGAATCACGAAGAGAACAGAAGACGACTGATGAGATCGCGCAACATAAGAGGCGTAGAGATATCGATTCGGAAGAGCGGTGATCGCTTGGATGACTCTACCTGGCACACCATTTGCCTTCAGTTTACTGCGAATAAGTATTGCGGAGATGCTCCATGGTAACCAGTAATAGCGGTATTGCTGATGTGTGTGCACCGAGCGGCGGTGCCGTTAACGCTTCACGGCGTGACGCCCAGCCACAGTCTTCGTCTAATAGCTTTGGTGACGCATTGAAGGGCCAAATGAGCAAAACTGGCGGAGATCAGCACCCGGCGCCGAAGGCTGCGCCGGGTGAGGGTGGAGCAAATACCTCGAATGGTTCGCAATGTACTGATAATTCAACTAAATCAGGTGGTTCAGCGCAGCAGGCTGCGACAAAGGACGGCAGCAAAGCCGACCAAGGTAGCGGTAAAAAGGCCACGTCCCGTGCTAAGAAGAACGATAAAAGCGATTCGGCAACCGATGCCCGGGGGAGCGTGCTGCCGTCAGCGTCGTCGGATACCGCCGCAACCGCGCTTGGTGATACTGGCGCACCGCCGGGGCAGGGGAGTGGCGCCAATGTGGCAAACAACGGCAAAAAGTTGCCGCCCGGTAGCGCGCTTGAGGTCGGAGATCCGCAAGGGAGCGGTACGGTACCATCTGCGGCACAGGTGCCAGATTGGCTGCAATCGATGGGTATGTTATCGCCGGGCAGCGGAGCCTCCTCGTCGAATGGTGTCAATGCGGATGATGAACAAGGGGGGACTTCCGGCGCCACGACCGCCCTTCAGGGGACTGCCTCCGACGGCAACAGCCTGCTGAAAGAACTGCAAGCTATGGTTGGCGGTGCCGCCGGCAAAGACGGCAAGAACAGTGATGCGCCCGCCGACCAGAATGCGAATCCCGATGCGTTGTTGAAATTGATAGGTGACGCGGGGTCGAAGAATGCATCGGCATTATCGCAACCGCAGGCGGCAGGGGCCGCTGCCACCGGCGCGTCTAACGCATTGTTGTCGACTCCACCTTCAGGCCCGGCGGCAACCACGCCAACGCAGTTGGCGGTTGGGGTCCCGGTTAACCAACAAGGGTGGGATCAATCCGTTTCCGAGCGTGTCGTGTGGTTGGCAAAACAAGGCATACAGGAGGCTTCGATCCAGCTTCATCCGAAGAATATGGGGCCCATCGAGGTTCACATAGCACTTCATAAAGATGATGCAAGTATCGCCTTCGTCGTTCATCATCCTGCTACGCGGGAAGCGATTCAGGCGGCAATGCCGAAACTTCGTGACATGATGCAACAAAGCGGCCTCAATCTCGCTCAGTCTGATGTATCGCATCAATCCTTCAGTCAGCAACATCAGGGACGATCGTCTAGCCACACTATCCTCGGTGGGCAAGGTTCGCCGCTCGATGGAGTTGGGGCAACGGCGTCGTCAGGGGAGATGTCGCTGCATAGTGGTGTATTGTTAGGCGCCGTCGACTATTACGCGTAAGCGGATTGCTCATAGAGTTAACGGGCCCGGTTCGCCAGCACGGCAGCCGGGCCTTTTTGCAACCTAATGGCCGTCTTATGAGTTATTTCGTAATATGCCATAATCACTCCAAATACTCTCGTGCCTATTTTAACCTGCTATGTACACGGCTAAAGGTGAATTGATAACTGATGATTTGGTGACGCGACATGCGTCACTTGTCAAGCGCATTGCCTATCATCTTTTAGGTAGATTGCCGGCAAGTGTTATGGTGGATGACCTTATCCAGGCGGGCATGATCGGCTTGTTGGATGCGGCGCGCCAATATGATGAAACACAGGGCGCAAGTTTCGAGACGTACGCGTCTATCCGTATTCGTGGCGCGATGCTCGATGAGTTAAGGCGCAATGATTGGGTGCCAAAGTCGGTGCATCGCCGAGCGCGCGATGTGGCTGACGCTATTCATCAGATTGAGATGCATACGGGATGTGATGCGACGGATCAGGATGTGGCTCGCGAGATGGGCGTTTCACTGAAGGAGTATCATCAGATATTGCAAGACTCGATCAATGGCAAGGTCTTGAGCCTGGAGGACGTCGGTATTGACGGAGAGGCTGCTAATACGCTTTCCGGAGAGAGTGCGGGGCCATTTGGTGACGTTCAAAACGAGAAATTTGTATCGAGCCTGGTCGCGGCAATCGAGAACCTACCGGAGCGCGAACGTTTGATTCTAGGGTTGTATTACGATGAGGAATTGAATCTAAAGGAAATAGGGGCAATTCTTGAGGTGAGTGAGTCGCGAATCAGCCAGTTGATGAGCCAAGCACACATGCGGTTACGTGCGCGTCTTGGTGATTGGCTTGGGTGAGAGATGAGCGGTGCTTATTAACGGAAAACAATGCAATATGAGACTTTGTGCCGGGAAGCAATGATGCAGCGTAATATACGGGATATGCAGCCGCACCCCATGTGGTTGTTTGAAGAAAATTACATGATGTTGCGTAAATTATTTCCCGATTTTACGCCTGGCGCATGGCTTTTGTCGGCTGTTGACGAATGTAACGCGATCAATGTGAGCATCCAACGTTGTGGCCCCTATACTTCGTCAGTATTGTTGTACGTACCTATCGGAGAGGACGGGCAGTTGCTCCGGCCATTGACGTTTGAAGTGCGCGTTTATGATGATGCCCGCGTTGCTGAAGCACACGCATATCAGAATTGTCGAAATATCCCCCCTACTTACGCCGCGTCTGCCGTGAAAGGTTTTGTACGTGACGAGCGTCGTCAGACCAACAGGTTTTTACATGAGGTGCTGCGCTTTTTTCTGGATCGGAAATATGCCATCTCGTATCTGGCGGATGCCGTTTGACTAGAGCGGCGACCGCTTCGTAAATACTCTCCGTACGCCCGTGTGTGATGCGTCGCCAGCGCCTCATTATCCGCATAGGAGCGCCTCGTAGAACCCACTATACCAGCATGGGTTTGGTGCAGTAAGCCGTTCGGTTACCTTGACTCGTTCCTTGAGATCGGACTATTCTTGACTAAAATGCTAATATAATTCCCTGGGCACGCGGTAAGGTGCAGAACGCTGGAAGTGAGGCAACTGTTATGGCATATAGTGACAAGGTAATTGAGCATTATGAGCACCCTCGCAACGTTGGGACGTTCGATAAGAGCGACCCTATGGTTGGTACGGGTATGGTCGGCGCTCCCGCCTGCGGTGACGTAATGCGGTTGCAGATCAAGGTCAATGCGCAAGGGGTGATAGAGGATGCCCGCTTCAAGACCTATGGCTGTGGTTCGGCTATCGCCTCAAGTTCGCTGGTGACCGAGTGGGTTAAGGGCAAAACGCTTGATGAAGCCGCCGAAATCAAAAACAGCCAAATCGCTGAAGAGTTGGCACTGCCACCCGTTAAGATCCACTGCTCGGTGCTTGCAGAGGATGCGATCAAGGCGGCCATCGACGACTATCGCCTCAAGCGACCGAATTAGTAGGAAATTCACGTCGTTCGGCGCTAATCGTGGCGGTGCCACGGTAGAGGGGGTATTTTTGTGCCGGTGGACCGGATAAATCTATGCTAGTGTTGTGGTAATTCGGTATACCTAATATGAAACCCGAATATGAATCTTCCGTCGAATCTATTCCCCCACCTATTGCTCTGGTTGGCTGACGCGTTCTATGTCGCCAGCTTGGGCGTGGCGATCTATTTGGCACCTTGGAAGCGGTTGCGTGAGCGAAGACTGTTGAATGTCTATCTCGGCAGCTGCGTCATGTTGCTGCTGATTTGGACGATGAGTGCGGGGATACGTCCTGGACTTAGCTTCCATCTTCTTGGCAGTACGCTATTTGTTCTGATGTATGGTTGGGAACTCGCCTATGTGGGGCTTAGCGTCGTCGTCTTTGGTTCCATCCTTGATGGTGCCTCGGATTGGAGCAGCTACGCGTTGAATGCTTTGGTGATGGGGGCCTTGCCGGTGTTCATTTCATATATGGTCTATCGATGGTCCATCCGGCGCCTTCCGCACCACTTCTTTGTCTATGTATTGGTTAACGGTTATTGTTGCGCTTGGCTGGCCATGGCTTTGACGATATTGGTCTCTTCATCTTTGATGGCAGTTTCCGGCGCTTATCCTATATACCGTATCGTGCATGACTACCTACCCTTCACGCCGTTCATCGCTTTTGCTGAAGCCTTCATGACGGGGATGCTGGCTACAGGAATGGCGTTAACGAAACCTCATTGGTTGTCGACATTTGACGATCGCCGATATCTTATCGGCAAATAGCATATGAATCTGTGCCAAGCGAAACTCGGTATTCTGGCGTAGCAGGAACTCGCGGCCATGGATGTATTCGTTGCCCGTCAGCCGATATTTAATCGCACTCAGCAGGTGATCGCCTATGAGTTGCTTTACCGTAGCGGCGATATGTCGCATGCGGAGATCAGCGATCCCGATCAGGCCACTACCGAGGTATTCATCAACACGTTTATGGATATAGGCCTGGAGCGGGTAACAGGTAGACGCCGCGCCTATGTAAATCTCACTCGTCCATATCTGTTGGGGCAATATCCTCTGCCGTTCCATCACGACACTGTTACTTTGGAGGTCTTGGAAAACATCACTCCCGACGACGAATTGGTGGACGCAGTATCGCGGCTAGGACAACGGGGGTATGAGATTGCGCTTGACGATTTTATTTTCCGCGACGAATTAATTCCATTGATTCGCGTTGCTGATGTCATAAAGATCGATATTCGGCAGCTCGATCCCATCGGCGTGGAAGAGAACGTGGCCATTTTGCGCCAATATGACGTTAAGTTGCTGGCTGAAAAGGTTGAAACCCGCGACGAGTATGCCAAATGTATGGCGCTCGGGTTCGATATGTTTCAAGGGTACTTTTTTTGCGAACCGGCCATTTTGCGTGGGAAACAGACGGCTCCCTCGCGATTGGCAACATTGCATTTACTACATAAACTCAACGATCCGGAATTCGAATTCGACGAACTTGCGCATCTAATCTCCACCGATGCGACATTGGCGTATAAGTTGTTACGTTATATCAATTCGGCATATTTTGGTTTGCGTAGTAAAGTCGAGTCGATTCGACATGCATTGGTCCTATTGGGACAGCACAACGTCCGCATTTGGCTTAACCTGATCGCCTTGTCGCAATTGCAGGATAAGAGTCGTGAGTTGATGGTTACTACTTTGGCGCGGGCAAAAATGTGCGAACTCCTTGCCGTGGTACAACATCGCGTTCTGGAAAAGGATAAATATTTCCTTGCCGGTCTGTTTTCGGCTCTTGATGCTTTCGTCGATATGCCGATAGAGGAAATTATCGCTTCGATCTCTCTGGTTGACGATATTGTCATTGGAATCGTGGACCATAAAGGCCCGATTGGCGCGGTCCTTAAACTCGTTGTCAACGCTGAGCGCGGTAATTGGGGCGAGATCAATCTTATGGGATTGAAGGCCGCGCAGATAACCTCAGCCTATCTGCAAGCCATTGATTGGGCGGGTGAAATGACGGCCCTGTTGGCTGGGTGACGACAGAAAAACGATGCCATCGATTTTTCACATATCGACATACTGGCGGCATCTTTTTTACATGGCAGTGGGCGCGACTAGCGCCTTTTCCCCGCGATAGTGTCGAGCAACAACTGACGAAATCCAGTAAACACCTTTTGCATGGCCGGCCCTTTGTAGGGGAAAATGTCCGGTGGGTCGATGGCATGCACGACGGCGCCGGTGTCGACTTCAAAGATAAGTAATTCACCTTGCGCGGTCTCGGCACAGTCGATCACCAGATAATCCAGGCCAAAACGGGCGGTAATGGTCGCTAAGGCGGCGGCGTGGCGTTGTGCGAATTCGTGCTCGAACCTCGCCATAAACCGCGCTTCTTCTCCCCGCTTGGCGGCATCTTCGGTCATGCCCGCGTTGAGATAGTGAATCATCCAGTGCGCGGATATGCCCATGTGACCCGCATGGGGTCGCCCATCGATAAGAACAACGCGGAATTTTCGGAATAGGCCGTCCTCCCCACTGTAGTCGACGAAGGGGGAGACGAAAAAGCGCGTTTCCTGGTTCTGGGACAGGTAACCTTTAAACTCACCAACGGTGGCGAGGCGCGCCAGGCCATGGCCTGCATGCGAGTCCACTGGACGCACGATTATCGGAAAGCTGAAACCAGGCAGTACGGTATCGATTTGGGTATCGCCCTCGCGGATGCCTTCCAGCACGCTGCGATCCAGGCGTACCGATGGCGGTATGACGATGCCAGGCGCATCGTGCAGTAATGCATACGCCTGGTCGCGCGAGGTCAGCATGATCTGCTCGGGCGGATTAATCACGGGCCGCGGCCAAGTGGCCAACACGGGCTGCAATTCTTCCAGTAACGCGTGTGTCGCTTCAGATTCACCGATGGCGACAAACAGGACATCGTGATCCGGCAGTTCCGGTACTGATGGCACACCGGCCCCAACATAGAGCATATCCAACGCGATGTCGGAGTTCTCCAGCAGGAACCCCAGCGGCGCATTGGTGGACATGTCGCCGGGCGCCATCAACGCCAGCAGTCGGATGGCCGGTTCGCGTGCCGAGGGCAGATGATAGAGCGGCTGCAGTTGCAGTGCCTGGGCCTGGGTTGCCATGGCGATATCGGGTTTAAAACTAAGCTCCAACACCGTCGACAGGTCCATTAAGGCGTTGGCATCAGTGGGATCATTTTGGGCGCGATTGAGCAATTGCGCAGCCAGCGGCGCAAGATCGCCTGTCTCGAAAACCCGACGCATCAGAGCAGTCAGTCCAATTAATGCCGGTCGGTCGGTCCCAATCGTTGCCGCGTCGTGTGTCATGCTTTGCCTCCGGTGGTTGTCGTGCCGGCCAATCTCTCTCCGAGAGCGAGGACCGCCTGTAACAGCGCATCTACATCGCCTGTTTCGGTGCGATGATTGACGATCGCGGCGCGAATGGCGACCTGTCCGTGGAGAGTGGTAAGTGAGGGCGCAGCGTCCCCTGATTCCTGTACTGACGCTACGATTTGGGTGTTGACGTGATCGCTATCGATGCAACGATAGCGGAAACAGACGATATTCAGCGCCGCCGGTGCGAGTAATTCCAACTGCGGTGTTGCTTCGATCTGGGTCGCAAGGTAGTGAGCTATCTCGCATGTGCGCGCGATGGCGCATCCTATTTTATCGGCGCCATATACTTGAAATGTGAACCATGTCTTGAGTGCGCGGAAACTACGCGACAGATCGGGGCCAAAGTCGCACGGCCACGGCGAGCCGGCAGCCAATCCCCGTGTCTCACGGCGCAGGTACGTGGCCTCGGCGGCAAAGGTATCGTAGTGGCAGTCGCTGTCACGCACCAGGAGAAAACCGGCGTCATAAGGGACTTGGCCCCATTTGTGAAAATCGAAGGCAAGGGAGTCGGCGCGTTCGATGCCGATCAGGCGCGGGGCGATCGCTGGCGCCAGCATGCCGAGGGCGCCGTAGGCGCCGTCGACGTGGAACCAGAGTTGCTCACGTCGGGCGACGGTTGCCAATGTATCCAGATCGTCAATGGCCCCGACGTCGACGGTACCTGCGGTGCCGACCACAAAAAACGGAGTGAGGCCAGCTGAGCGGTCGGCGGCGATTGTGTGCTCAAGCGCCGCCAGATCCATACGGTAATCCGCGTCGGTCGGAATGATGCGCAGGGCGTCGGTCCCCAGGCCCGACAGGTCCATGGCCTGCGCTATGCAACTATGGGCGCTCGCAGAGGTGTAGGCGGTCAGACGATGATCGCCAATCCCCGCTTGACGTACCTGCGGGCCAAGTCGGTGGGTTCGCGCCACCAGCAGGCCGACGAGATTGGCCATTGAGGTGCCAGTGACGAACAGGCCGCTGGCGCTCTCCGGAAAACCGAACAGCTCGCGCATCCAGCGGGTTATCTGTCGTTCCACTTCGATCGGGATCTGGTCGCGGCCACCGAGATTGGCGTTGAGTCCGGCCGCCAGCATCTCAGCCAGCATGCCGACCGGCGTTCCGCCGCCGTGGACCCATCCCATGAATCCCGGATGGGCGTTGCCCACCGCGTAGGGCAGGATCTGTTCCATAAAACGGGTATGTATGGCGGCGAGGTCGTGTTCGTTGTGGGGGAGCGGTTGCCGGAACTGTTCGCGTACCGCGTTCGGAGCAGGTCGCCAGACCGGCCGGTCGCGCAGCTGTTCCAGGTAGTCGAGAATGTCATCGAGCATGCGATGACCCTGAGCCCGCAGCGCCTTCCAATCGGAGGGGTCGAGGTTTTCGCGCGCTGTACCTTGCATAGAACTCCTGCTGCCGGCGCACACGTCGCCGTATTCAACGACGATAGGCTATTGGGTTGGCGCCAGAGGCGAAGAGATTTTGATGGTGGGAACGCCGACCAGTCACTAATCGGTCTCCAATCCCTGCGCTCCTCGTAGCGACCAGATGATAAACGCCGAGGTCAGCTCATACAAGCGATTCGCGCATGGTGAACCCGTCACCTTCTGCGGCCGAACGGGGGTGACGGCAATGCAGGTGGGCGCCGGTTCGTGTAGTGCTCGGCGCCCGTTTTCGCTCACTGTTTGCCGAGCTATCTTTAACAAGTGGCTGAAGAAGTCCCGAAATGATCGTGTTGGCTGGAACTCTACGGTTCTGGCTGATCAGATCGTGAAGTACACAACAACGGAGCGCGAAACGATGTGCGGCGCAGACATAGACAAGATGGGATTTTTTCCTCCGTTTCGACCGAATCGCGGGTGCCGAAGAGCCATCCGTTGCGCATTATCCCGTCGCTGATAGACGAAGGTCTGGCCACGCTGTCGGTGGATTTAGATGCGGCCTACGCGGAGTTCGGACGTCCGTCCATCGCGCCGGAGAAGCTCATCCGCACCTCGCTGTTGCAGGTGTTCTACAGCATCCGCAGGGAGCAGATTGACTACAATCTGTTGTTCCGCTGGTTCGTTGGGCTGTCGGTCGACGAGGCGGTCTGGGTACCGACGGTGTTCACCAAGAACCGCGAGCGGCTGCTCGATGCGCAAATCGTGCACAAGCTGTTTGCGCAGGTGCTGGGGCAGGCCCGGCACAAGGGACTGACCAGCAGCGAGCACTTCAGTGTGGATGGCACCCTCATCGAGGCCTGCGCCTCGATGAAGAGCTTCCGGCGCAAGGACGAACCGCCCCCGCCGCCGGGGCCTGGCCGCAACGGCGAGGTGGATTTCCGCGGTGAGTCCCGCACCAACGACACCCATGAAAGCACCACCGACCCGGGCTGCCGGCTCTACCGCAAGGCCGCCGGCCAATCCGCCAAGCTCTGTCACATGGGGCACCTGCTGATGGAAAACCGCAACGGTTTCATCGTCGCTACCACCGTCACGCCACCCTCCGGGACGGCGGAACGAGAGGCGGCCGAAGAGTTTGCCGTTGCCCTGCCGAAGGGCGCGACCTGGGGGCTGACAAGGGTTACGACACCGTCGACCATGTCGAGATGCTGCGTTTGCTGGGTGTTACGCCGCATGTCGCGCAGAACGACACCCGCCGCACCTCGGCCATCGACGAACGTACCGCACGCCATCCGGGGTATGCCGTGAGTCTGCGCATCCGCAAGCTCATCGAAACCAAATTTGGCTGGATGAAGACCGTCGGTACGATGCGCAAGACCAAGCTGCGCGGCACCGACTACGTCGACGACCAGATGCGGTTCAACGCCGTGGCTTTCAATCTGTTGCACTTGGCCAACCTGCTGCGCGCGGCGCCGGCGTCGGTCGGTAACTGGGGTAGATCCGTCCGCTGGACGGGCATACCCTCGCAAAGGGGTTGAAAATACGATGAAAATTTACCGTTCGATGGACGAAACCATGAAAAAAATGGGATCATCATGTGATGAATGTTCGTTGACGGGCCGTGAGGTGAACCTTGTCGCGCTGCTGCCGTCGGTGCCGGGACAAGAGCGAACCATACTGCTGATTCAGGTCTGCGCCTCGCTGGCCGATCCCCGCGTCAAGCAGAGCGAGGTCCGCTCCCTCTCCGAAGCCATGGTCGAACTGGCGGTGGCAGAGGGGACCATCGTTACCTGGCGCACCGATGAGACCCGTGGGCTTCGGCACCATCCAGATGGTGCCGGTCTGGCGGTTTCTGCTGGAGATGGAGCCGTGAACCTAAAATTGCGGCTCGTCCGAACGAGGCAGGAGCCGAGGAGCCCTCGGAAGGCGTAGGGTCCGGGCGGAGAGACGGAGTGGCGAAGGGGAGTCATCCCGAAGCCAGCGGAGTCTCTCTGCAAGGACGTCCGACACGCCGTCGAGCCGTTGTGGTAGCTGTGACGTAGCGTGTGTAGGCGAAGTCGCAGCGGACGCGGGGCGTCCGAGTGCGCGTGCGCAGCACATATTTGCCCCGTGCCCGATTGTCGCCGGGTTAACCCGGACGTTACGCGGCGACTTCATGAGGGCCGGGGCACGCTTGTTATTTTAGGTTCGTGCCGTTTCCTAAAGCTACGGTCTCCATCGGTTTGATCTCGTACCCCATGGCCCGGTAGCCGCGCTGACGTTTGTCCCACATGCGGTTGAGCTGGGGCTGATCGGTCTCGGCATAATCGTAGATGCGTACATCCTGCTTGTCGGCGTGCTCCCGGTGCAGGCGTCCGGCGTACTGCTGCAAGGTCCCCTTCCAAGAGATCGGCATAGCCAGCATCAGGGTGTCGAGCGGCGGATGGTCGAAGCCTTCGCCGATCAGGCGGCCGGTGGCGAGTAGCACCCTCGGGGCCGACTCATCCAACGCATCCAGTCCCGCAAACACCGCCGTTCGCTGCTTCTTCGACAAGCGGCCATGCAGGACAAAGCAGTGCTCGACCTCATCCCCCAGCGCCTCCTGCAACAGTGGCAGCTGATCCGTTCGCTCGGTAAGCACCAGCACCTTTCGCCCTTCGCGGTAGGCGGCCAGTACATCCCCGGCGATACATCGGTTGCGGGTCGCATCGCCCGCGAGGATGCGGAACACATCCTGAATCGGTGAATCCGGCGGGATCTCCGGCGCGGGCAGCACCTTCGGCCATACTTCCAGTTGCGCCGGAGCGGTTTCCGGTCTGGCAGCACTGTGACAGACCGGACCGCACTGCATGAAGATGATCGGCTGATGCCCGTCGCGGCGTATCGGCGTGGCGGTCAGGCCCACCACAAATTTTGCCTTGGCCTGCTTGAGGATCGCCTCGGAGGAAAAGGCCGATAGGTGGTGGCATTCGTCGATGATGATCTGCCCGTACTGGTCGAGCAGTTCGCCCAAATCCTCCCGACGGGAAAGAGACTGCATGACGGCGATGTCGATCTTGCCGGACGGTTTTTTCTTGCCGCCGCCGATGACGCCCAAGCTTCCTTTCGGGAACTCAAGAAATCCGGTCAATCGTTCCTGCCACTGGCGCAGGAGTTCGGTGCGATGCACCAGTACCAGCGTGCTGACCTTGCGCAGGGCGATCAGGGCGGCTGCGGTAACGGTCTTGCCGAAGGCCATCGGGGCGCAGAGCACGCCGACCTCGTGCTTGAGCATCTCCCGCACCGCCGCTTTCTGGTCCTTGCGCAAGGTCCCGGTAAACTTGGCCGTCACTTTCCGTCCGGCCAAGCGTTCGTCCTGCAGCTCCGGACGGATATCGTTCTCCTGTAACAGGTCGAACACCGCATCGAGACAGCCACGCGGCAGTCCGATATGCTGGGTGAAGTTCTCGGCGCAGCCGATGATGCGTGGCTTGTTCCACACCGGCAGGCGCATGGCCTGGGCCTTGTAGAACTCAGGATTCTGAAAGGCGGCGAGCCGGATCAGGCGGTTAGCCAGCGACTGCGGCAGATCGGCCTTGGCAATGAAAATCTGGTTGGCCAGAACCAAGGCCAACGATTCCGGTAGTGGACCGGCAATACGGGCGGGCACAGGTGATGGTCGTTGCCATGGCTTGCTGTCTTCTTCCTCGGTGGCAAAGGCCACATCCAGGGGATGGCGGCCGCTGCTGGCCCGCAAAATGGCGTCTTCCGAGTCCCGCCGGGACATGGGACAAATGGAAGCCAGAAAGGCCCATTGATCGGGATAGGGTTGCAGGTGTTCATCGACGAAGACACTGCGCCCCGATTCCCTCGGCTGTTTCTGTAGGGGCAGTGCAATCAGGTTGCCGAAGCCGCCCTTGGGCATGGTGTCCTGGTTAGGAAACATGCGGTCGTAGCTGGTCAGGGACAATTGCCTGGTGCGGTCGCAGGTGTGGCTGATCAATGCGGCCCCGAGCTGCCGGGCCTCGCGGGCCGAAACCGGTTCGGCAAAAAAGATCCAGGCGTGAGCGCCGTTGCCGGAGCGGGAAATCTCCAGCGCCGCCGGAATGCCAAGCTCCCGGCAGGATTGCATGAAAGCCTTGGCATCCTCCCGCCAGTCAGCCTCATCGAAGTCACCCGCTAGAAAATAGCAGCTGTCATCACTCAGAAGCGGATAGACGCCGATGGTCTGCTTCCCAGCCAAATGGTCATAGATCACCTGATCGGTCACCGGCAGCAATTGGCGTTGGTTGCAGTCGCCGCATTTCACCCGGGGCTTGTGGCAGATACCGGGCTTCCACTCATTGCCACAGGCCGGTGAATAGCCGGATGTGCCCTTGGCCGATTCCCAGCGCTGGGGATAGACATCTTCCCGCCCCCGGAATAGTCGGCGGAACAGGGCAATCTTGTCGTCCGTGGTGAAATGGGTTGGGGCTGGTGCAGATTCGGTTGGGGCTGGGACGGGTTCAGGGATGAGCGGTTCTTCCCAGGCGATACCGTGCTGGGTCAGCAGTTCCTTGAGGCGGGCGTTCTCCTCGCTCAGACGCCGCAGTTCGTCCTGTTCATTCAGGCTCTTGTCACTCTTCGGCAAAGCCATACTCCGCCATCAGATCGTCCATGTCATCGCCAACGCCCCAGCCCCAGTTGTGGCCTTCGCTCCGGACACGTTCAAGCCGCTCGACAAAGGCATCCTGCTGGCTTGTCTCAAGCGCCGCAATCGCCTTCAGCGCCTGCTCGAACATGCGTACCAAGGCGTTGAAATAGCCCTCGTCATCCATGCCACAGTAGCCGAGCAGGTTCATGCCGGATTCGCAATAGAACACCGTCAGCTCCGCCAGCCCTTCCGGACGCCCGATGGCTTTCTTGTAATCTGAGATCGCTTTCTTGGCCTTGGCGACCGAAGTGTCCTGATTGCGCATCACATCCGGACAAACCCAGCGGTCGATGGTGGCCTTGTACGGTTCGAGCACGTCCTCGCCCAGGGCGAAGCGGGCATGGAGAAAAGCCTGATTGTTCTTGCTGGCGGCGTACAGGTCCTGAATCAGGCCAAGCAGCGCCGGACGGTCGAGGTCGGCAAGCTGGCGTTTGAGATCGGTCCAGGTCGTTTTTTTCTTGCTCGATTTTCTCATGGGACCCGCTATTTGCTCTTGATGGCCCGAAAGGCCGAGTCGTCGGCCAGATGCAGATAGATTCGGCCGTTCATCTCGCCATTTTCAATGACCGCCCAACCACGACCGCAAATCGGATCGTTTTCATCTTGCCCCGACCAGGAAAAATCAAAACGGAGCATATTGCCGCATTCCTCCACCCGGCCGTCGATATCCCCGGAGACCAGACCGAACTGAAACTGTCCGGTCCCATCCGAACCGATGCGGATAAATCCCGGCACCTCCATGTCAACGTAATCCTGATCCCAAACCTCCATCTCGACGATGCGCCATTTTCCAGCGAACGGTTTCATCTGCTTCATAGGATGCCTTTCTGTTACCTCACTCTGGCTCGCCAAGGTGTCACAGCCCTTGTCATAGCTTTGTCACAGCTCGATGTCACAAGCCGTGTCGCGAGTTTGTCGCAAGTTATCCATCGCCATTCTGCACCAACCACTGGCGACCCTTGTCGGTCAAACGGTATTTCTGCAAGCGGCTGTTGGGCTTGTCGGCGATGGTCATCTCGATCAGACCGTCGGCCAGGGCCGGTTTGAGGTAGCGTTCGCGGAAGGATTTGCGGTCCGAAAGCCCCTGGGCGGATTGCAGCGCCTCACGGCCCATTTCGCCCCGGATCGCCGCCAGCAGCTCGCCGACTTGGGGGGTGACTTGGGGGGTGACTTGGGGGGCAGTGGTGGTCACCGTATCCAGGATCATCCGCAGCATGAAGGAGATGAACGGGGCGGAATTGGTCTTTTGGGTGCTTTCCTGAATTGCCTGGTAGTACTCGGCCTGGTGCTCGAAAATCAGGCTTTCCACCGGGATATCGGCGAACAGAGGATTCCAGCGGGCCAGGATCAGGCTTTGCCACAGCCGCCCCATGCGGCCGTTGCCATCGGCAAAGGGATGGATGAATTCGAACTCGTAGTGAAAAACCGAGCTGGCGATGAGCGGATGGGTGTCGGTGGCGGCCAGCCAGCCGAACAGATCGTTCATCAGAAGCGGCACCCGGTCGGCGGGAGGGGCCATGTGGATCACTTGGCTTCCCGCCATTACCCCCACGCCGCCGTGCCGATACAGCCCTGCCTCGTCGATCAGACCGGTCATCAGAATCCGGTGCGCCTCCAGCAGGTCCGTTTCCGCCACGGGTTTCCAGCTGTCGAAACGGTCGTAAGCGGCCAGGGCGTTTTTAACCTCCTGCACCTCGCGGGTCGGGGCGATGACCCGCTTGCCCTCCAGAATCGCGGTGATCTGCGCCTCGCTCAGGGTGTTGCCCTCGATGGCCAGCGAGCCGTGAATGGTGCGGATACGGTTATGGACATGGATGTCCTGTATGTCGCGGGCGCATGGATGCGCAGGAGCGACGGATGGCCGCAGCCGCAAGGCTCTCGCCTGATCGGTGAGCACGGTCAGCCGCACGATGGCCTCGCTGATCGCTGCGACCCGGTTCAGGATCTCGGGGGTGATGGTGTAGGGCGGCAGGTAGGTGGATTTCGTCATGCCGCCCTCACAGATACTTTTTCATCACCGCCTCTTTGCGGGCGGGGGCGGCATCGATGATGGCCTGGGCATCGGCGATCTGTTTTTCCAGGGCCTCGACCTTGGCGACGAATTTCTTTTGTTCGGCCAGGGAAGGCACCGGCACCTTGATGTTTTTCATCACGGTGGCGTTGATGTTGGACTGGTTGATCGACTTGGAAGCCTTGCCCTTGGCCTCGGCTTGGTAGGTCGGGGAATTCATCATTTTGACGAGGAACAGCGGCAGGATCTTGCTGGTGTCGGGCACCACGCGAACCAGGTAGGAAGCAAAACAGTAGTCGCCGTCCAGATCGAAGAGGCCGGTCTTGCCGACATGCTCGATGCTGTTGGTGCGGTTGAAAAGCAGGTCGCCCTTGTTGAGTCGGTACTTGGCGAACTCCTCGGCGCTGATGTCGGCGCACTTCATCGCGCCGTTGTCCACCATCCGCCCCTGTATAATCTCGTTCATGCGGAAGATCTTGTAGCCGATACCGGCCTCGTTCATCTTCTCGTTCAGGCCGTATTGGATGTTGTTGCTGAGCTTGGCGATTTCGATGCGAGGGGCGGCGGAGGCGTAGACCGCTTCAACAGACGATGCAATTTCCTTTAAAGCGGCGGAGACAATATTTCGTTGGTTAGCCAAATCATTGTCTACTGCCGCGCAGTCATTGATAAGATTTTCCTGAATATCCTGCGGCGGAACGGGCAACTTAACCTCATCAAATGTCTTCATAATGATGGCTTTGAACTTGCTGCCGGTAGACTGAGACTTTAGCTGTTCAATCTCGCGCCTCATGACGTAAAAAATATAGTCGTTCGATATCTCCGTTTTTGAATGTAAACCATAGCATGACTGGTTAAAGGCCATGGGTCTGGTAAGTTGCGCCATAGCACCCACAGTTCCACGCGCTGAAATGATGATGTCGTTCACCTCTAGGAGCTTGGTGCTGCTATTTTTCAATCCCGCATCAGTAATACTTTTCTCTGCCGTCCAGACATAGCGATCAACTGTGCTGAAATCGGCCACGCTCAACCAGGGAATATCTCCGTTCCAATATCCCGTGTTTCCGGTGTCAGGCGTGCCTCCGCTAATGATTTCCAGCAACTCAGAGGCTTTTTTCAGCGGCCACTTGCTGACAACCTCAAGCTTCTTGCTGACGGAAAGGGATAGCTGCTTTTCAAAAACGACCCGTGAAAAATCCAGCATATCCACCAGCCGCGCCGGATTGGCCACCTCGCTCAACTCAATCGGAATCGTTCCAAGCGTCCCATCGAAGTTGGCCGCAATATGGCTGTTCAGCTTGGCCGGGTTGGCGCGGTTGAAACGCATCGGGTTGGCGTGGTCAGGGCCGTCATACAGGGTGGTGATGTGCTTGCCGCTGGCGTCCTCAATCAGCTTGATCCCTTCATCCCCCTTGGCGCTGGACCAATCGTAGCCTAGGAACTGCTTGATCTCCTTGGTGCCCGATGGGCTGCGGATGATCAGCACCGGATTGGCTTGATCCGAGGCGAGGCAGAAGTGATAGAGCTTGTCGCGCTCGATGGACTGGACATAGGTCAGGTAGCGCTTGGCGATCTCCGCCGTTTGCTCGGCCTTGCTCAGGGCCTTGAATTTCTTCTGCTTGCGCAGGTTGACCAGCTCGGTGCTCTTGTCGAACTTGTCGTGATAGGGCTGAAAATGCTCCTGCTGCTTCCAGCTACCATTCTCCTCACCGCGCAGCAGGCTCTGGTAGTCGGCCAGGGGCACATTGACATGGGCGCAATACTGCTCGATCAGGTGACCATCTTTGTTGGTCGCCTGCTTGCGCTTGCTAGTGGCGCAGCCCTTGAACCATTCTTCCACCCGTTCGCGGTAGTGCTCGGCGGTGTCCGGCTGGGTCGGTTTGCGGCGCAGGAACAGTGTAACGGTGTTGGTACCAGTCTTGCCGAAGGTGCCACTGCCAAATTCGGCAATGGCGACGATGTCAAAATACTGCAACAGGATTTCCCGGGCGCGGATGTAGGTGGAGCCGCCGTTGGAGAGGATCGACGACGGCAGGATGATGGCGGCCACGCCTCCTGTCTTCAGCAGTTGCTTGGCCCGCTCGATAAAGAAGGTTTCGATGCTGTTGGCCGTCTCGGCGTCGTTGATGGTGTCGGCGAGCGTGTAGGCCTTGCGCTCCTCCTCGGGCAGGGTTTCGAGAAAACCGCGCACGCTGTAGGGAGGATTGGCGACGAGCAGGTCGAAATGGCCGTCGCGGATGTCGGGAAAGGCCTCGTGGCTGTTGACCAGGCCATCGACGTTGCAGACCTGAATGCCCTGCTGGCCGTACATGAAGGCCGAAACCTTGGCGACCTTGGAGAGCCGGTACTCCTTTTCGATGCCGACCATCGACTTGTGGTACTCGGCCGGATTGACCAAGGGCTTGTGCTGCTCCAGCAGCGGTTGAAGCTGCAAGGCCAGTTCGGTGAGGAAATGTCCCGCGCCACAGGCGTAGTCGATGGCCATGGGCGGCGTGGGGTTGTCGCGCACCCGGCTTTCCAGCGGCAGGCTCATAAGGATGAAGCGACAGATGGGCATGGGAGTGAAGAATTGCCCCTCGCTCTGCTTGACGCCCTGGTCGAGGAAGCCCTCGAACATGTCGCCCAGGAACTGGTTGTGGCCGTTGGGGTTGGTCAGGCGGATGTCCTGCCACATTTGCAGGAGTTTCAGCAACACATCGGCGTTCTGGTAAAAGAGCCGCTCGTTGTGGACGTCGATAAAGGAAAAGTCGTTGTTGGTAAAAAACTTCTGTTGGATGAACAGATTCCACACAGCCCGCTGGGTGGCGTCCGGGTTCTGACGGATGAAACGCAGGGCGTTGTTGACGTCGTTCTGGTTGATGTAGGTGATGTCCTCACCGAGGAATTTGTCCATGCCCGACTGGTAGAGCTGCTGCAGACGGTCCATCAGGTCGAAATGGCTGTCGTAGGCGACACCCTTCCAGTAAAACTTGAGATCGTCGGGGTTTTCGATCTCATCCACCAGTTTGCAGAGAAAGAGGTTTACCAACTTGTCGAAGGCATTTTCCCGGCCGGAGACGTTGTGCTGGCGCAGGATGGTGGCGAACTCGTGGTACTTCTTCTGCTGGTCCGAGGCGGAAATGGCGTGCAGGTCGGCCAGGGAATACTTGTCCTTGCCGATCTGGTAAGGCTGGATGTTGTCCTCGAAGATCCCCTTGGTGGTGAAGTCAAACTTGTAGGTGTCGTGCCAGACCGCGAAGCGCTCCTTGACGTCGGTGACGCTACGGAATGTCTTGAGTAACGGGTTCGCGAGCAGATACTGATCGTTGTCGCGGTGGGCGATGATATGGCTCTGGTAGCTCAGCTCGGCGTTTTCAAAGTCTGAGGTATAGAGGCAAAGAAACTGGGTCTCGCTGATCTGCTGGGCATAACTGAATAGCTGATCGCCGTCCTGCTGGGTCTTGTTCCAGGCTTTTTTGAACTCAGCACCAGCGGTCTTACACTCGATAATGAGCAGGGGCTTGCCGAAATTATCCTTGACCAGGATATCGGCCCGGCCACCGCTGGCCCCACGCCCCAGCTTCCATTTTGGCTCCAGTTCGATGTGTTCTGGTTTAATAGCCTTTTTCCAGCAGGCGGTGAACGCACTCAAAGACGACAAAGTTTTCATTTGCCGAAAAGTTGCAGGTCTGGCGTTCGTTGACGACCAGCGCATCAGACTCCGGATAATGAATGGTCTGTTTGGTCACATCGACGCTTAAAGAGGTCGCACCAATGGCCTTGCTGTAAATGGATTTGTTCTTGGCAAAGCCGAGGGACTCTAGCAACGCAACGAAATTGTCCTGATTGATCATTCCTTGACTCCCCCTTTGCCGGTCGCGTGCGCCTTCATCCACTGATCGATTTCCTCCCGGTCGAAACGCCACTGGGTGCCGATCTTCGAAGCGGGTATTTCGCCGCGCTGGGCCATGCCGTAGAGCTTGGTTCGGCTCATTTTGATGTAGCTTGCCAGCTCATCAATGGTCAGCCATTTATCGTATGTATCTATGACCTCACCGTTCAGAAGAGATTCGTAGTGAAAAATTGATAAAGAAAGATAACCCTGGTCACCCATAAAGACAAGAAGAAAACGGGAAACCTGGGGCAGTCTCGGGATTTTTCCGACACATCCCGAAGCTACCCGGTAAGTAAGCCCTCAGAAGGCCATCGCTAAAAAATTTCAGCCACCGCCCGACACTTTCTCCGTCTCTCCGGTAAGTAAGGGCATAAACCAAAACGAGGAGCGACCAGCCATGGACATCAACGACCTGTTTGACGGAATCATGAAGAGTATCAACCAGTTTGCCGACGAGTTCGCCGAACAGCGGTTGCAGGAAAAAATGCAGGACACCGGACGAGGTCCGGAGAATGGGGGTAAGAATACGGAGAATTTTGAGGCGAAAGAGAAGCGGGGTGTGACGAATTTCCCGAAACTGGAATGATTTGGCCGGTAGCGCCGACACCAAGAAGGCGACGTAACTCGCTGACAATATGCAGAAAAACAAAACCCGTCCAATAACCGGACGCGGTTAGTGGACGGGTTTGTCTTTTTGAAATGGTGGAGGCGGCGGGAATCGAACCCGCGTCCGCAAGTCCTCTGCCATCGGCTCTACATGCTTATCCACGTCTATTGATTTAACCCACTGCTACCCGACGGGCAGGGAAGACAGAGGGCGAGTCCGGTAAGGTTTTAACGACTCGGCCCCGAACGAGCTTTGTCGCGATCTTGTGAGAGTCGACCCCTGATTTACGGACGCACAAGCACGGCTCCGGTCAGAGGGCACCCTACTGGGTTTTAAGCAGCGAGTGCGTAGTTGTCGTCGTTGGCAACTATATGGTTTGCAGCTGGATTTACGAGGTTATCTGCGCCTCGGCATGCACCTCCGGTTTCGCAACCCACGTCGAAGCCAGGTCGCCCCCCATCAGTATCGGAACATTAGAGATGATAACGGGTTAATAGTTCCCTGTCACCGGGCGTTTTTCAGCAGCCGGCCCTTCTCGCGCTGCCAGTCGCGGTCGCGCTCGCTGGCACGCTTGTCGTGGCTCTGCTTGCCCTTGGCCAGGCCCAGTTCCACCTTACAGCGGCCCCGTTTCCAGTACAGCGATAGGGCGATCAGCGTATAGCCCTTGCGTTCCACCTGGCCGATGAGCTTGTCCAACTCCTGGCGGTGCATCAGCAGCTTGCGGGTGCGCTTGGGGTCGGGCACGTAATGGGTGGAGACCGTCGGCAGGGGGGTGATCAGTGCGCCCAGCAGCCAGGCCTCGTTGTCTTTGAGGATGACGTAGCTGTCCACCAGTTGCACCCGGCCGGCGCGCAAACTCTTTGCTTCCCAGCCTTCCAGGACGACCCCGGCCTCGAGGCGGTCTTCGATGAAGAAATCGTGCCGCGCCTTCTTGTTGACGGCGATGGTGCTGGTGCCCGGACCTTTATTGGTATTGCTTTGTTTCGACATGGGGGCAGATTATAGGGCAACCCGGACCCGACCGGCAGTCATCATTGCCGGGGGGAGGGAGAAATGCGCGGTGCCGGCTTGAGACGGCCGCCCGATTCGCCGACAATTGCGCAAATGTGTTTGCTTCCCTCAGTTCGATTGGCATTGACGTGACGACGATTCATAAGAGTGCTTTGGTGCCGTACAGCAGCGGCCAGATGTTTGCATTGGTAGACGATATCGACTCCTATGCCCAGTTCCTTCCCTGGTGCCGTTCCAGCCGGGTGTTGGCGCGGGAGAGCGACGAGGTCAGGGCCGCGGTGGAAATAGCGCACAGCGGGCTGCACAAGTCGTTTACGACGCTCAATCGCCTGCAGCGCGACAAGATGATCGAGATGCGGCTGGTTGAAGGGCCATTCCGTCGCCTGGAGGGGTATTGGCGGTTCGATCTCCTGGGCGATAAGGCGTGCAAGGTATCGCTGGACCTGGATTTCGAGTTTTCCAGCCGTTTGATGGGATTGGCGATGGGGCCGGTGTTTACCCAAATTGCCAATACGTTGGTGGACGCTTTCTGTAAACGTGCGCGGGAAGTCTATGGAAAAGAGTGAGCATTTCGAGGTGGAGGTGGCCTATGCCTGTGCCGATCAGCAGGAGATCGTGTCGGTCGAGGTCGATGAAGGCGCGACGCTGCGCCAAGCCATCGAGCGTTCAGGCGTTATAAACCATTTTCCGGAGATCGACCTGGCGGTTAACAAGGTCGGGATTTTCGGCAAATTGGCGAAATTGGACGATACTGTGCGTCCCCGCGATCGGGTGGAGATCTACCGGCGGCTGATTGCCGACCCGAAAGAGGTGCGCAAGCAGCGGGCCGCCGAGGGCAAGCGCATGAAGAAGGGCGGCGGTGACGTCGGCGGCGAGGAAGAGAAGGGCGACTAGGGCTGAGCCGGCTCTTTGCCCTGATACTCCTTAAGCGGGATGTGGCCGTATTTCTCGATACGGGCCAGTTTATCGCCACTGAAATAGAGGGTCGCACCGTAGCTGACGGTCGGTTTGCGGTCCGGCGTCATGCTGTAGTAATAATCCCAACGGTTCTGATGGAAGGGGTCAATCAGCATCGCAGAACCCATGATATATCGTACCTGCCGTTTCTCCATCCCTATCTTCAACTGGTCCAGCTTGCCCTGTGTGACCATATTTCCCTGTTGAATGTCAGGTTGGTAGGCGCACGCCGCCAGTGACACACAGAGGGCGAGAGAAATGATAATCTTTTGCATTGTTCGTTCCGACCACGTTATCGTGGCGACATGATAACTCAGGAGCCATGGTGCTGACACGGGACTAGGAGATGGACAGCCAATTTCTGAAAAAGGTCGGTTTGAAGGCCACTCTGCCGCGGATCAAGATCCTCGCCATCCTCGAATCCAACAACGCGCGCCACATGAGCGCGGAAGATGTCTATAAGGCATTGTTGGAGTCAGGCGAGGATGTCGGCCTGGCGACTGTGTACCGCGTGCTTACCCAGTTTGAGCAGGCCGGCATTATTACCCGCCACCACTTCGAAGGGGTGCAGTCGGTTTTTGAGCTGGACCAGGGCAAGCACCACGATCATATCCTGTGCGTGCGCTGCGGGCGGGTTGACGAATTTGTCGATCCGACCATCGAAGAGCGGCAAAAGGCGATCGCCGAGAAATTCGGTTATGCGATTACCGATCACAGCCTGTACATCTACGGCGTTTGCAAGGCGTGCCGCGACAAGGAAAAAAGCGGCAGCTAGGCCTTTTTCCGCCTCTTGCTGCGGGTATCCTGCCGTGCCAGGGCGATCATTTCACGGGCATGGGCCAAGGTCTGCTCTGTAATCGTCATGCCGCCCAGCATCCTGGCCACCTCTGATACCCGCTGTTCCTCATTCATCTGCTCGACCGTAGTGCGTGTGGCGTCACCCGCTGTCTGTTTGCTCACCCGGAAGTGGTGGTGGCCCTGAGCGGCCACCTGCGGCTGGTGGGTGACGCACAGTACCTGCCGTTTGCCGCCAAGGGCGTGTAGCTGGCGCCCAACCATCTCCGCCACGCCGCCACCGACGCCCACGTCCACTTCGTCGAAGATCAGCGTCGGGATCTGACCCTTGTCGGCAATGATGACCTGGATGGCGAGACTGATGCGCGATAGTTCGCCACCGGAAACGACCTTCGCCAACGGGCGTAGCGGCTGTCCTGGGTTGGTGCTGACCTGAAATTCGGCGCGTTCCATGCCGTGAGGGGCCGGCTCATCCGCCGCGAGCGCCTCCAGCGCGATCTCGAATCGGCCGCCCTGCATGCCCAGCTCGGCCATGTTGGCGCTGACCTGTTGTGCCAGGGTTCCGGCGGCGCCATGGCGACTGGCGCTGAGTTTCGCCGCCGCGGCCGCATAGTCGTTCCGAGCCTGGGCAATGTCGTTCTCCAAGCCGTCAAGCCGGGTTTCGGCCTCTTCCAGCGCCTGTAACTCCCGGCGCAGTCGTTCCAGCAGGGCGGGCAGTTCGGTATTGGCGCAGCGGTGTTTGCGCGACAGCTCCTGAATGGCGGAGAGGCGTTGTTCCACTCGGTTGAGATGTTCCGGGTCGAGGTCGGCCCGGTCGAGATAGTGGCGCAGCTCGGCGGCGGCCTCTTTGGCCTGGATGGCCGCCCCCTCCAATAATTCAGTGGCGCTGGACAGGGTGGAGTCCAGCGATTGCAGGTCGCGCAGCTCATTGAGGCTGCGGCCGAGCAGGCTGGCAACGGCCGTCTCTTCGCCCTCGTAGAGCCGTTCCAGGGCGCGTTGCGTCCCCTCCTGCAAACGGCTGGCGTTGGCCAGGCGGGTATGTTCGGTTTCCAGCTCTTCCAACTCCTCCACGCTCAGCGCCAGGGCGTCCAGTTCACCCGTTTGGTAGCGCAGCAGATCGAGCCGTGCCTCCCGATCGGTACGGGCGCGCTGCAACTGTTCGAAATCCTGCTGTAGCTTGCGCCAGCGCCGATAGTAGGTCGCCACCGTCTCCAGCAACATCTCGTGACCGGCGTAGGCGTCCAGCAATTGGCGCTGGGCATCGCGCTTGAGGAGGGACTGGTGGGCATGCTGACCATGGATGTCCACCAGTTGCTCGCCCAGTTCGCGCAATGTCTGGATCGGCAGCGGCTGGCCGTTGACGTAGCCGCGCGAACCGCCGTCGGCACTGACGGTGCGGCGCAGAATGCATTCGTCGCCGACATCGAGTTCCCGCTCCTGCAACCAATTACGCACTGCGGGTAGCTCCGCAACGTCGAAGGTGGCGCTGATCTCCGCGCGTCCGCTATCACCGCGCACGGTGCCGCTGTCGGCGCGATCGCCGAGTACCAGGCCGAGGGCGTCGAGCAGGATCGATTTGCCGGCGCCGGTTTCACCGGTCAGCACGGTCATCCCCGGCTCGAACTCCATATCCAGCTGTTCGACAATGGTGAAGTTGCGGATGGCAAGGTGCCTGAACATGGCGGGAAGGGCCTCAGCCCCAATGCAGCTTGGCGCGCAGGATGTGAAAGTGGTCGTGGTCGACCGGGTGGATGAGACGCGTCTTGTGCTCGGCCTTGCGGATACGCACCCGATCCCCCTCCACCAGGCCGAAGTTGATCTGACCGTCGCAGGTTACCTGGGCGTGGGCGCGGCCTGAACCCTGTACCACGATCTCGATGGTGTTGTCGCCGTCCACCACGATCGGGCGGTTGCTCATGGTGTGGGGACAGATGGGCACCAGCACGATGGCATTGAGGCACGGTTGCAGTATCGGACCGCCGCTGGAAAGGGCATAGGCGGTGGAGCCGGTCGGGGTCGAGGCGATCAGGCCATCGGAGCGCAGCGTGATGAGGGCCTGGCCGTTGACGAAGGTCTCCGTCTCCAGCATACGGGCCACTTCCGACTTGTGCACCACCACGTCGTTGAGCGCCAGGCTTTCGTTGATATGTTCGCCGTCGCGCACCACGGTGCAACGTAGCAGGAAGCGTTCGTCCTCGTCGTATTTGCCGTCCAGGATATCTTCCAGTTTCTGTTCCATCTCCGCGGGGGAGACGTCGGTGAGAAATCCAAGATGGCCGAGATTGACGCCGACGATGGATATGTCGTACGGGGAGAGCGAACGGGCGGCGTTGAGCAGCGTGCCGTCGCCGCCGACCACAATGGCGAGGTCGCACTGTGTGCCGATGGTATCGCGGCTGGCGACGGTGAGGCCGTGACCCGCCCAGACCTCGGCCGTCGCCTCGTCCAGCAATATCTCCATGTTGCGGGCGGCAAGAAAGTCGGTCAGGGCTTTTAACGTGGTCCCTACCGTCGGGTCGGCATACTTGCCGATAACTCCCACGCGCTTGAAATGGTCCGGCATCATCCGTCTCCAAAAATGGCAGTAACGTTAACATGGCGACGCGGCGGCGCCAACCGTTGTCAGGGCGCGCACCGTTCTTGACATGCATTTTCGTCGCTTGATAATTTGCATTGTTGGCACTCACCTCTATAGAGTGCTAAAAAGGCGTTAACGCCCCGAGTGAAGTATTGACATCCATGAATAGAAATCCCGGCCTGTCCACCGCGCAGCTAAGCGAACGAGGCCAGCAGCTCCTTAAGCTGTTGGTGGAGCGCTATATTCGTGATGGCCTGCCGGTCGGATCGCGCACCCTGGCCCGTGAGTCCCTGATGGATCTTAGTCCGGCGACGGTCCGCAATGTGATGTCGGACCTCGACGAGCTTGGGCTGATCAAGTCGCCCCATACCTCGGCGGGACGAGTGCCGACGGTGCAGGGGTATCGCCTGTTTGTGGACAGTCTGCTCACGGTAAAACCGATGCAGGAAGCGGATGTGATGCGGTTGCAAAGCAAGTTCACCGACGCTGGCGATCCGCAGCGGGTGTTGGTGACCGCCTCCTCACTGCTGTCGGAGATCAGTTCCATGACCGGGGTGATCATGGTGCCGCGCCGGGAACAGCCGCGGGTACGCCAGGTTGAGTTTCTCTCTCTGTCGGGTAACCGGGTTCTGGTGATATTGGTTTTGAATGAGCGCGAAGTCCAGAATCGCGTCATTCATACACCGCGCCATTATGGCACCGGCGAGCTGCAGCAGGCCGCCAATTATCTCAATCAGCTGCTGGCCGGTAAGGATTTCCCCAAGGTGCGCGAGGCGCTGCTGGCCGAGATGCGCGAGGCACAGCGGAACATCAACGAACTGATGCTGGCGGCGGTGGAGTTGGCCGATCGCTCGTTGTATGGGACGGAAGAGGGCGGTGATTACGTCATCGCCGGCCAGACCAATCTGATGGCCTATGCCGAAATGGCGGATGTTGAGCAGTTGCGTAAGTTATTTGAGGCGTTCAATCGCAAACGCGACATCCTGCACCTGCTTGACCAATCTCTGACGGCGCAGGGGGTGCAGATATTCATCGGTGAGGAGTCCGGCTATCAAGTGCTTGACTCATGCAGTGTGGTAACGGCGCCTTATGAAGTGGACGGCACCGTCGTCGGAGTATTGGGGGTCATCGGTCCTACCCGCATGGCCTATGACCGTTTGATTCCGCTGGTGGACGTGACGGCCAAACTGCTCGGCGCGGCCTTGAATCAGACATAATACCCCCAATATATCCCGGCACATTGCCCCGTCTTGTCGGCGGGCGGTGGTTTTTTCGATAATTAATAGGCGTCACGAGACGCAATGGTCTGGAGTGGACGATGAGTGAAGAGAGTATGAATCCTGATATCGGCACCCCCGAAGCAGTGGGTGAGCAGCCGACGGGTTCGAATGAAGAGGCCGGCGATATCAAGGGGTTACATCTCCTATTGGAGGATGCCCGCAACAAGGCAGACGAACACTGGAATCAAGTGTTGCGGGTGCAGGCCGAGATGGAGAACGCCCGGCGCCGCGCCGAGCGCGATGTGGAAAATGCCCACAAATTCGCATTGGAGCGTTTTTCGCAGGATCTGTTGCCGGTGAAGGACAGTTTGGAGCTGGGGCTGGCGGCCGCCGGTGAAGATGCCGCGGTGGAGAAGTTACGCGAAGGCACCGAGCTGACTCTCAAGATGCTGACCCAGGTGATGGAGAAGTTCGGTATCAAAGAGGTCAATCCCGTCGGGCAGCCCTTCAACCCGGAACTGCATCAGGCCATGTCGATGCAGCCCAGCGACAGCCAGCCGGCCAACACGGTGTTGGTGGTCATGCAAAAAGGTTACACATTGAACGACCGGCTGATGCGGCCCGCGTTGGTGGTGGTGGCCAAGGCGCCGGCCGCGCCGACGGGCGCCACAATCGATACACAGGCTTGAATTGACGGCTAAAGACCCTATTTAGCATCTAGAAATTAAGAATGTCCGCTATGGCGGACCGCAAGTGACTTGGAGAGTGAAAACGATGGGCAAGATTATCGGTATCGACCTGGGTACGACCAACTCCTGCGTAGCCGTAATGGAAGGCGGCAAGCCGCGAGTCATCGAAAACAGCGAAGGCGACCGCACGACCCCCTCGGTAGTGGCGTTTGCCGATGACGGCGAGATCCTGATGGGCCAGCCGGCCAAACGACAGGCGGTCACCAATCCGCAGAACACGTTCTACGCCGTGAAGCGGCTGATCGGGCGCCGCTTCGCCGAAGAGGTGGTGCAGCGCGACGTCGATATCGTGCCCTACAAGATCGTCAAAGCGGATAACGGCGATGCCTGGCTCGAGTCGCGCGGCAAGAAGATGGCGCCGCCGGAGATCTCGGCCCGCGTCCTGATGAAGATGAAGAAGACGGCCGAGGACTACCTGGGCGAAGAGGTCACCGAGGCGGTAATCACCGTCCCGGCCTATTTCAACGATTCCCAGCGCCAAGCGACCAAGGACGCCGGCAAGATTGCGGGTCTCGATGTGAAACGCATCATCAACGAGCCCACCGCAGCGGCCCTGGCCTTTGGCATGGACAAGCAGGAAGGCGATCGCAAGATCGCCATCTACGACCTGGGCGGCGGCACTTTCGACATCTCCATCATCGAGATCGCCGAGATCGACGGCGAGCACCAGTTCGAGGTGCTCTCCACCAACGGCGATACCTTTCTCGGCGGCGAGGATTTCGACAAGCGCGTCATCGACTATCTGGCCGACGAATTCAAGAAAGGCCAGGGCATCGATCTGCGCGGCGACCCGCTGGCGATGCAGCGCCTCAAGGAAGCTGCGGAAAAGGCCAAGATCGAACTGTCGTCCGCTCAGCAGAGCGACGTCAACCTGCCGTACATCACTGCCGATGCCAGCGGTCCCAAGCATCTCAACATCAAGCTGACCCGCGCCAAGCTGGAGTCGCTGGTGGAGGACCTGGTCACCCGTACCATCGAGCCGTGCAAAGTCGCGCTGAAGGATGCCGGGCTGTCCATCGGCGAAGTGGAAGACGTGATCCTGGTGGGCGGTCAGAGCCGCATGCCGAAGGTGCAAGAGGCGGTGAAGAACTTCTTCGGCAAGGAGCCGCGCAAAGACGTTAATCCGGACGAAGCGGTGGCCATCGGCGCTTCCATCCAGGGCGGCGTGTTGGGCGGCGAGGTGAAGGACGTGCTGCTGCTCGACGTTACGCCGCTCTCTCTGGGCATCGAGACCCTGGGTGGCGTGATGACCAAGCTGATCGAAAAGAACACCACCATCCCCACCAAGACCTCGCAGGTCTTCTCCACCGCGGACGACAGCCAGACCGCGGTGACGGTGCATGTGTTGCAAGGTGAACGCGAGATGGCCTCGGCCAACAAGTCGCTTGGTCGCTTCGACTTGAGCGACATCCCGCCTGCACCGCGCGGCGTACCGCAGATCGAAGTGGCCTTCGATATCGATGCCAATGGTATCCTGCATGTCTCCGCCAAGGACAAAGGGACCGGCAAGGAGCAGAAGATCGTGATCAAGGCCTCGTCGGGTCTGTCGGACGACGAAGTGCAGCGCATGGTCAAGGATGCCGAAGCCCACGCCGCCGATGACAAGAAGTTCCATGAAGTGGTGACCGCCCGCAATCAGGCGGACAATATGCTTCACGCCACCAAGAAGTCGATGCACGAACTGGGCGACAAACTGGAGGCCGGCGAGAAGGAACAGATCGAGGCGGCCATCGCTGCCTTGGAAGAGGCAATGAAGAGCGACGACAAGGATGCCATCGAAGCCAAGACCCAGGCGTTGACCGAGGCGTCCGGCAAGATGGCCGAGCGGCTCTATGCGCAGCAGGGCGCGGCCGGCGCGGAAGCAGGCGCGAGCGCTGAGGCGTCGCCCGGCGGTGCCGCGGGCAAGGACGACGTGGTCGATGCCGAGTTCGAGGAAGTGAAAGACGATAAGAAGTAAACAAGTTACAAGTGACAGACAGCAAGTGACAAGTCGTTGATGAACAGCAACAAGGGTCAAGCGCAGGCTTCGACCCTTGTTGCGTTTCTTGCAACTTGAAACTTGCAACTTGGGTTTCGGCAACTTGATACTTGGGTTTCTATGAGCAAACGTGATTATTACGAAGTGCTGGGCGTGGCAAAGAATGCCACCGAGGCTGAAATCAAGAAGGCGTTCAAACGCCTGGCGATGAAATATCACCCGGACCGCAACCCTGGGGATAAAGAGGCCGAGGACAATTTCAAAGAGGCGAAACAAGCCTACGACATTCTCTCCGACGCGCAGAAACGCGCGGCCTATGACCAGTTTGGGCACGCCGGGGTCGATCCGTCGGCGGGCGGGGGTGCAGGGGCTTATGGCGGCTTCGGCGGTGCCAGCTTCTCCGATATCTTCGGCGACGTTTTCGGCGATATCTTCGGTGGCAGTCGTGGAGGTGGCGGCGGAGGCGGTGGTGCGCGCGTCTATCGCGGTGCCGATTTGCGCTATAACCTGGAATTGTCGCTGGAAGAGGCGGTGAACGGTACTACCGTGAAGATTCGGGTGCCGACTGCCGTTGCCTGCAATGAATGCGGCGGCAGCGGTGCCAAGAAAGGCACATCGCCGCAGACGTGTCCCACCTGCAACGGTCATGGCCAGGTACGGATGCAGCAGGGTTTCTTTTCGCTGCAGCAGGCTTGTCCGCGTTGCCAGGGTAGCGGCAAAATCATCGCCGAGCCATGTGCCGTCTGCCACGGCCACGGCCGTGTGCAGGAGCAGAAAACGCTGTCGGTGAAGGTTCCGGCAGGCGTCGATGAAGGAGATCGAATCCGTCTTGCCGGGGAGGGCGAGGCCGGCGAAAACGGCGGACCGCCGGGAGATCTCTATGTGCAGATCCACGTTCGCGAGCATCCCATCTTTACGCGGGAAGACAACAACCTGTACTGCGACGTGCCGATCAGTTTCGTGACAGCAGCCCTCGGTGGCGAACTGGACGTACCGACCCTAGGCGGTCGGGTCAAGCTCAAGATCCCGGCCGAGACCCAGAGCGGAAAACTGTTCCGCCTGCGCGGCAAGGGAGTGCGTTCGGTGCGTAGCGGCGATCTCGGTGACCTGATTTGTCGCGTATCGGTCGAAACGCCCGTAAATCTGGACAACCGGCAAAAAGAGTTGCTGCGGGAATTCGAGGGCACGTTGAGCGATACCGGCACCAAGCACAGCCCCAAAGCGACGTCATGGCTAGACGGCGTCAAACGATTCTTCGAAGAGATGAAGTTCTAATCAGGCGTTTTTCGCCTCTTTTCCGTTGGTCCTTAAACTGCCCCGATCTACACAACATGGTATGTTGGGGCGGCTTTCATTTTCCTCCATTTTTCCTCCAGCCATTCCCGGCCTGACATCAAGCGCCTGCGTCACGCCTACTCGGTGTCTGCGGTGTCATGGGTGTTCCCGTACCGCTTTCAACCACTTTCGGCACCGACCTTATGAGTATGCGCTTCCGGTGGGCTGTATTGCCGATAACGAAATCCGTGAGGACATGGGGCGCTGGCCTGGAGTTCCCGCAGCAGAGTGTCGTCGTCGAAATAGACGAAACCGCCATTGGTAGATTCGTCATCTGCGACAGCAGTCAGGACTTCTTGTTGTCGTTTGACGGCGAAGTTTTGTCGATGGGCGGACTCTCCTCCCGGCGTACCTGCTGTTTCAGCGGGGCGTCGATGCCGATGCGGATATGCTTCCCGCGCAGGTCGAGGACCGATAGGCGGATATCCTGACCGATGACAATCTGTTCGCCGATACGGCGGTAGAGGATGAGCACGGTGATACGTCCTTGTGGGGTCGATGACTGCCCGCCGGTCATGGCGGGCCGATATATTCAGTTGACTGACGGAGGTTTCGTGCATCAGCGCTTGAGCGGGATGTTGGAGCCGCTCATGTCGAGGGTGGCGGTGGGGGCGATGGTGACGCCGACAAGTTTCGAGTCTTTCGCTATCGCGCCGTTGAGGTTCGCTCGTTTTTCAATAGACACGTTCTGTAATGTCATTTCATGCGCTTTGAGTTGTTTGAAGTCCATGTCTCCGATATTTGAATTGACGACATTCAATGTCTCTATCGCTGCATATTCAGCTTCAAATTTATTAAAGTTGCAATTTCTGATGCTCATCTCGCCGATGCTTCCCTTGTATGCCTCCAATTTATCGGAGTCTTTGCAGTCGGTGATTGATATATGACGAATAAACTTTCCCATGCCTAGTGCTAGATCGCTTATCTCTGAGTTTCTGATATCGACGGAATCTATTGTGCTGCCTCCAATGCTAAAACCAAGAGTGCATGAGTCGAACAACATATTCTTGATAATTCCGGTAAACCCAAATCCATCCAGTTCAGAATTCTTCGCCGTAAAGCTTATAAGGCCTTTTTGGAATGTGAAGTCGCTGTAAGGGCCAATGTAGGAATGGTCCAGGGTCACTTTTGAGCCGGCCACGAGGCCGGAAAAGTCACCCAACTCAA
>OFHG01000041.1_pt1 | contig 60223 bp, 70 predicted proteins | sample 1521931 | NCBI WGS metagenome assembly OFHG01 (sample SAMEA2468438, study PRJEB22500) | soil metagenome | biome: Glassland; feature: Farmland; material: Clay | place: Australia | collected 2013-01-31 | depth 0.55 m
CCGAGCGGCAGCTCGGTGAAGAGGCGCAGGAAGCGCCCGACATCGGCGTCCTCGGTGTTGCGCCAATATTGCCAATAGTCGTAAGGCGCGAGCCGCTCCTCGTTGAGCCAGACCGCGCCCGCCGCCGTCTTGCCCATCTTGGTGCCAGAGGCGGCGGGGGTGAGCGGCGTGGGCAGGCCCGACACGCTGCCGTCCTCGACGAGCGCGGCGGGCGCTGGTCGATCGACGGCCCCCTGGAGGGCCTCGACGCGCGCGTCGAGGACAGCCGTGACGCGGCGCATTTCGCCGCCGCCCTTGTCGCACGTCAGGGAGACGGCGTCGATCCAGGGCCGGTGGAGGTTCATGCCCGGTGTGTAGCCGTGGCCGCCTCGCAGCTCGTCCGCGGATCCCACGACCGTCCAGGCGGAGCACTTGGCGCACCGCCAGACCGGCAGCGGGATGCTCCAGTAGCGCTGACGGGAGACGCACCAGTCCTTCAGGTTCTCCGTCCAGTCCATCTGGCGGGCGGATCCGGCCCAATCGGGGTACCACTTGACCCGGGCGATCTCCTCGAGCATCCGACCCTTCACGTCCGTGACCTTGAGGAACCACTGGACCGTCGCGCGGTACAGGATCGGGGTTTTGCACCGCCAGCAGTGTCCGTACGAGTGGGTAATCGTCTCCTCCGCGAACAGGGCACGGAGAGCCTTGAGGTCCGCGACAATCCGCGGGTTGGCCTCGCGCACGTGCAGTCCAGCGTACGCGCCCGCGTCAGGTACGAACCGACCTGGCTCATCCACGGGGGAAAACACGGGGAGGCCGAGGCGTTGGCCCAGATCGAAGTCCTCGGGCCCGTGGCCCGGGGCCGTGTGCACGAGCCCCGTGTGCTCCGCCTCGACCGTGTCCGAGGCCACCGTCTTGTGGACCCATTCCCCCTTCAGACCTCGCTGATAGGGGACCTTGGACTCCAAGGGATGCACGTACGCTATGCCCACGAGGTCGGCACCCTTCGCCTTCTCGACGACCTCGTAGATCTCCACGCCTCCGAGCGCCATGACGGCGGGGACCGTGGACTCGAGCATCCAGAGGAACTCCGTGCGGCCCGCAGTGGACACCCGCACCTTGGCGTACGTGAACTCGGGGTGGACCGCGATGGCCATGTTGGCCGGAAGGGTCCACGGCGTGGTCGTCCAGATGAGCAGGGACTCGTTGGGGCGGTCCCAGATCGGGAACTTGACGTAGATGGACGGGTCCGTCTCGTCGGAGTACTCCACCTCGGCGTCCGCGAGGGCCGTCTCGCACCGCGCGCACCACGGGAGGGACCGCAGCGCCTCGTAGAGCAGCCCGCGCTCCGCGGCGCGCTTGAACGTCCACCACGCCCCCTCGATGTACTCGTTCTTGATCGTTAGATAGGGTCGGTCCCAATCCAGCCAGACGCCCAGGGACTGGAACTGCACGTTCATCTTGCCGAGCAGGTCCACCGCGAAGTCGCGGCACGCGTTCACGAACCTCTCGATCCCGAGTTCCTCGATCTCCTTCTTGTTCGTAATGCCCAGGGTCTTCTCGACCTGGACCTCGGTGGGGAGGCCGTGCATGTCGTAGCCGGGCTGGTCCCGCACATGGTATCCCTGCATCCGCCTCCAGCGGACCACGGCGTCCTTCACGGTCTTGTTCAGGACCTGGCCCAGATGGATGGAACCCGTCGTGTACGGCGGCCCGTCGCAGAAGTAGAAGTCCTTGCCCTTCTCCCTCGCGGCCGCCGTCTTCGGATAGACCTTGGCCCGCGTCCAGAAATCCTGGACCGATTTCTCCAGCTCGAGAGGCTTGTACTCGTTGTCCGCCTGCTTGATCATCGCAGCCCCCTCCCGGGGGAAACGCGGCGCCCGCGGGGCTTTCTCATCGCCCCGCGGAGGTTGGCGCTCCCATCCGAGAGGGCGTATTAAAACATGCGGAGACGGGCGGCAACCGAGGCGAGGGCCGGGATCGGGATTTGAACCCGAGTCCGGGGATCCACAGTCCCCGAGCATATCCAAGCTGGCCCATCCCGGCCGCGCGCGGCCGATACGGCGGGGCCTTTATAGGACTTTGGTCCGGTCCTGCCTCGTGAAACTGGCGACCGAGGAGCGGACGAGGAGGAACGCCCAGAGGATCAGGAGGACGCCGACGACCATCGTGACGAGGAACGCGAGGATGAACTCGGTCACGAGCCACGCACCGAGTCCGCTGAGGAAGAGGACGGCCACGCCGAGGCCGCCGACCCGCAGGCTCAGGGTCGTCTTCCGCTGCGCTTCCTCGCCCGCGGCTCGCTGACGGTCCGCGTACGTGCTCCCCGGCGGCGCCACGGTCCCTCCATCCGCGGCACCTTATTTGACCTCTCCCTGCGCGGCCGAGCCTCCATACGCAAACGTCAAGTAGACCGCGACGAATCGACCGACCATGCCCGGCAAGCGCGACCTCCTCTCCATGCTCGACGTGGAGAAGGACCTCATCGGGATCCTGGAACTCGCCGCGAGTATCAAGAACCGCACGAAGGCCGGGGAACCCTACGAGCCCCTGCGCGGGAAGAGCCTAGCCATGATCTTCGAGAAGTCCTCCACCCGCACCCGCGTGTCGTTCGAGGTCGGGATGACCCAGCTGGGCGGCCACGCCCTCTTCCTCTCGCCCAACGATCTGCAGATCGGCCGCGGCGAGACCATCGCGGACACGGCCCGCGTCCTGAGCCGCTACGTGGACGGCATCCTGTACCGCGCCTACAAGAACGAGACCGTGCGCGAGCTTGCGAGGCACGCCACGGTGCCCGTGATCAACGGCCTGGACGACCGGGAGCATCCCTGCCAGATCATCACGGACCTCCTCACGATCCAGGAGCACAGGGGTACGCTCAAGGGGCTCAAGCTGGCCTACGTGGGCGACGGAAACAACGTGTGCAACAGCCTCCTCCTGGGGTGCGCGGAGGTCGGGATGCACATGACCGCGGGGGTGCCCAAAGGGTATGAGCCGGACCCCCGGCTCCTCTCCGAGGCCCGCCGCATCTCCATGGTCACGGAGTGCAGCATCGAGGTCGTCCACGATCCGGTCGAGGCGGTGCGGAAGGCCGACGTCGTCTACACGGACGTCTGGGTCTCCATGGGCATGGAGAAGGAGAGGGAGGAACGGGAGCGCATCTTCCTGCCCTACCAGATCAACGGGAAGCTCCTCGAGGCGGCCAAGGACGACGCCGTCGTCATGCACTGCCTTCCCGCGCACCGCGGGCTCGAGATCACGGACCAGGTCGTCGACGGCCCCCAGAGCATCGTGTTCGACGAGGCGGAGAACCGCCTCCACGCCCAGAAGGCCGTCCTGGTCCGTCTGCTCGTGCGGGAGTGAGCCGCCGCGGCAAGTCGTATATAGCGCCTGAAACCTGCCGGGCCGGATGGCCGTCGGCCGGAAGGAGCTGCGCGCGCTCGCGGTCGCGCTCATCGCGTTGGCCGTCGTCGCCGCAGTCCTCGTTCCGAGTGCGGCCTTCACGGCCGGCTACCTCGCGCTCATCGCCTTCTTCTCCACGGTCCGGATGACCCTGGCCTTCCTCCTCTCTCTCGTCTTCGCGATCGCCTACGGCACCGCGGCCGCGACGAACAAGCGGGCGGGGGAGTTCCTGATCCCCATCCTGGACATCCTCCAATCGGTCCCCATTCTCGCGTTCTTCCCGCCCGCCCTCCTCTTCTTCGTCTATTCGTTCAATGGAAATGTCATCGGCGTGGAGTTCGCGGTCATCTTCCTCATCTTCACGAGCATGTCCTGGAACATGGCGTTCGGGGTCTACGAGGCCCTGACGACCCTGCCCGCAGACCTCCGGGAGGCGGCCACGGTCTTCGGGGTCCGCGACTGGCTGCGGTTCCGGCGCCTGTTCTTCCCCGCGACGATCCCGAAGCTCGTGTACAACTCCATGCTCTCGTGGACCGTGGGCTGGTTCTACCTGGTCGCGAGCGAGGCGATCACCACGGGAGCGTTCACGCGGGAGCGCCCGGGCCTGGGCTCGTTCATCTACGATGCGGGGCAGCGGGGGGATCTGGCCTCCATCGTCGTGGGCATCGGCGTCCTGGCCATCGTGGTGCTCCTCCTGGATACGTTCCTCTGGCGGCCCCTGAGCGTGTGGTCTGAGCGCTTCCGCATGGAACAGACCGCGGGCGGCCCCGTGAGCCGGATGCCGTGGGGCTACGAGCGGTTGCGCTGGCTGCCTCGGTTCCCCCGCATCCGCCGCTGGATCGCGGCGCGCCTCGCTCCCCTGGCCCATGGATGGAACCGCGCGGCGACCCCCCTGGACCGGTTCTACGTCTCCCACCCGCGGGTGATCCGGTCGGTCCGGTGGCTGGACCTGAGCATGTTCCTGGTCATCCTCGCCTCCGTGGTCGTGACGGGCGTGGTGGGGATCGCGGCGATCTTTCTGTCCCCGCTCCCCTCCCTGGCGTCCGAGATCCCGGTCGCCGTGCTGGCCTCCCTGGGACGACTCGTCCTGGCCTACCTCGTGGCCCTCGGCTGGACCGTCCCCGTGGCCGCGTGGGTGGCCCACAACGAGCGGGCGTCGCGGCTCATCACGCCGGTCCTCGAGGTGGTCGCCTCCATCCCCGCGACGGCCCTGTTCCCTCTGATCATCGCCTTCTCCGTGCTCGCCGTCGGAGCGTTCGGGCTGGAGGCCGAGCTGGCCGCCTTCCTGGTCTCCCTCTTCGCCATGCAGTGGTACCTCCTGTTCAACCTGATCGCGGGGATGCGGAGCCTGCCCGGGGACATGCGCGAGGCGGCGAAGGTCTTCGGCCTTCGCGGCTGGACCTACTGGAAGCGGGTCCTGCTCCCCGCGATGACGCCCTCCCTGCTCACGGGGAGCATCACGGCCTGGGGCGCGGGTTGGAACGCGCTCATCGTCGCGGAGTACATCTCCTACGCGGGCCACGTGTACCAGGTAGGCGCGGGCATCGGCTACCTCATCGCGTACGCCACGTACACCCCCGGGGACCACGGACGCCTGCTCCTCCTCTCCGTCCTGGCCCTCGTGCTCGTCGTGCTCGCCATGAACAAGCTTTTGTGGCGGCCTATCATTAGGCGCGCCTCGGACCGTTTCCGGATCGAGATTCAATGACCGACGGACATCCCATCCTCGAGATCGACCACGTGTCCAGGTCGTACGCGGAGAACGGCAAGGAGTTCCGCGTGCTCGAGGACATCAGCTTCCAGGTCCACGACCGGGACTTCACCTGCATCGTCGGTCCGTCGGGGTGCGGGAAGTCCACCCTGCTCCGGGAGATCGTCGGACTGGACCGGCCCACGAGCGGCCGGATCCTGTTCGACGGCGAGCCCGTCCGGGCCGAGGACACCCGGGTCTCCATGGTATTCCAATCCTTCGCCCTGTTCCCCTGGCTGACCGTGACCCAGAACGTCCAGCTGGGGCTCGAGGCCCACAAGGTCCCCGAGGAGGAGCGGCAATCCAAGGCGAAGAAGTACATCGAGGCGGTCGGGCTGGCCGGCTTCGAGAACGCGTACCCCCGCGAGCTGAGCGGGGGGATGAAGCAGCGCGTCGGGATCGCCCGGGCCCTCGTCATGGACCCGCTCCTGTTGTGCATGGACGAGCCCTTCTCGGCCCTCGACGCCCTGACCGCCCAGAACCTCCGGGACGAGATCCTGGCCCTCTGGACGAACCCGGACCTGCCGCCGTCCGCCGTCCTCATGGTCACCCACAGCATCGACGAGGCGGTCTACCTCGCGGACCGGGTCGTGGCCCTGTCCGCCCGGCCGGGCCGGATCGTCAAGGTGGAGCAGATCGACCTGCCCCGGCCGCGGAACCGGAAGGAGCCCGAGTTCTACGGTTGGGTGGACGAAATCTATTCATTGATCGTGTGAGGAGGACCAACAAATGCCTAATAGTCCGCAAGTGAATGAAGGCGGGAAGTCTTTGGCCGACATGCACCCCATCGCCAAGGTCTCCGTGGGCCAGATCCTGGGCCTCGTGGAGGCGATCGACGAGGTCGGAGGCTCCGCGGACGTGGCGACCATCTCCCAGGAGGTGGAGATGGACATCGACCGGCTCGGCCCCATCATCGACGCGGCCGAGCTGCTCGGGTTCGTCAAGGTCTCCGAGGGCGATCTCACGATCACGGACCTCAGTCGCAAGGTCCTCCACGCGGGCGTCCGCGAGCGGAAGAAGATCATCCGGGACATCATCGACGATGTGCCCATCTTCAAGGAGGTCATGGCCATGGCCCGCGCCGCGGGGCGACCCCTGTCCCGCGACGAGGTGCTCGGGGCCATCGCCGCCCAGGTGGGCACGCACAACGCGGCCGACCTGTTCAACGCCCTGGTCTACTGGGGTCGCTACACGGAGCTCGTGAGCTACGACAGCGAATCCGAGGAGCTCACCCTGCGCGCGCCCTCGCCGTGAGGGCGACCCGTCATCCCGTCGCGCCGAAGAACTGGCGCAGGACGGGATGCATCTCCATCATCTGCTCGCGGCCGATGGCCTCGTAGGTCTGGATGAGGATGCCTACGGCTAGGAGCACCCCGGTCCCGGAGGCGTTGCCCACGGTGCCGATCATGTCGGCCCCCGCAGCCAAGGCCCCCACCGCCGCGCCCGAGATGACCGCGACGACCGGGATGTAGCGGTCGAGCACCCGGCGGAGTACCCTGGGATCTCGCCGGAATCCGGGAATCTGCATCCCGCTCGATTCGATCTGCCGCGCGACATCCTCGGGACCCATGTTCGTCGTCATGATCCAGAACTTGGCGAACAGGATGGACCCGAAGACCATGATGCTCAGGTAGACCAGGAGGTGCACGAGGACCTGCCAGTACTCGTGACCTTTGAGGTAGACCCCGTACTGGATCGGGTTGAAGAGCGGTAGGAGCCAGTCGGCAACTCCGTTAATCGTGGAGACGTAGAAGGCTGCGCCTCCGATGGGTGTGGTCTGCTGGATCTGTCCCGCGGCCACCCGCGGGTCCGTAGCCAGCGGATACGCTCCGAGCCACCACTGGTGGCCGATGAGGGGCCACTCCGGGTGCTGCCAGAAGAGGAGGGAGAACATGCTCACGTTCGCGAGGACCGCGGCCACGAGGATGACCGGGATGTTCGACGCGTACATGAGCCGGATGGGATAGCGGCCGCGGGCGCCCCGGGCGAGGCCGTGGGCCAGGGGCAGCTCGATCCGCGTGGACTCGACGTAGGCGACCATGAAGAAGATGGCGATGGTGCCAAACAGGGCGATGAGCGGGTTGGGCTGGCCCACCATGATCTGCTCGATCCCGCTCTGGGAGAGCTGGGAGGCGGGCATGTTGCCCAGGAAGTACAGGGTCTTGGGAATCGTGCCCGCGGGGACCGCGGAGCCGGCCTGGGAAGGCTCCCAGTTGAACGTCCCCGTGAAGATCTGCTGGGCCACGCCGCCCGCGATGAACAGGGAGATCCCGGAACCGATGCCCCACTTGGAGACGACCTCGTCCATGAGGAAGACGAGGTACGAGCCGAGGAAGAGCTGGACGATGATCAGGAACTTCGCGATCTCGGCCCCGTTCCCCGCGGGGATCACGCCGAAGAACTGGGGCCCGTTCAGCCCGGTCACGAAGCCGCTGGCGGGCGTGAGGAACCCGTAGACCTGGGGGATCGCCTCGACGAAGATCATGATGATGACGAGGAGCTTCTGGGTGCCCTGGTAGACGCTCTTGTCCTCGTCATCCTCCAGGTCCAGGTTGACGATCTTCGCTCCGGCGAAGAGCTGCATGATAATGGACGCGGTGACGATGGGGCCGATGCCCAGGTGCATCAGGGAGCCCTGGGCCCCCGCGAGGATGGCCCGCAGGCTGGAGAAGAAGTCGATGACGTTCGCCCGGTCGAGGCCGTAGATGTAGATGTTCGTCATGACGAAGTAGAGCACGAGGATGGCCACGACCCAGAACATCTTGGTCCGGAACTGGACGTGGCCCTCGGGCCGCGTGACCGCGGGAAGCCGGTCCGTGAGCGGCTTCAGGGCATAGAGCCTGCTCTTCTTCTTCTCCTCGAGGGGCATTCCTCACTCCTTGGGTTCCTCGGGCAGGAGGACTTGCCCACCGGCCTCTTGTACTTTCGCCCTAGCCTGCTCGGAGGCGGAGGCGACCGTGATCTTCAGGGGAGACGCGACCTGTCCGCCGCCCAGGAGCTTGTCGTAGCCGGCCCCGGTCAGGTCGACCTCGATGGCCGAGTCCGTGCGCTTGGCGTGGCCCTGGGCCTCGAGCTCGGCGACGCGGCGGGTGAGCTCCTCCAGGTTGATCGCCTTCACGGGGTGCATCGCGGCATGCCGCGTGAACCCGTGCCGGCCGAAGTGCATGGGGTCGTACTTGATCATGGACTTGAACTTGTGCTTGTGCAGACCGGCGTTCCCATGACCGCCGCGGCCTCCCGCGCCGCGGCCGTGCTTCTTGCCCCGGCCGTGGGTCCGGCTGCCGCGCAGCTTGTGCGTCCTACTGGGCATCCTTGGCACCCGCCTCGAAGAGCATGCGCTCGATGAGCTGGTTGATCGCCTTGCCCCGGTAGCCCAGGTCGCCGCCGTCGTTGAAGCCGCGCTTCACGGCGCGGAGCCCCTTCACGGGCGGATGGAGGCGCAGGACGGGGCGGAGGTCCGTGACGTCCTTGATCCGGGCCTCGCCCTTGGCCACGGCCTGGCTCAGGTCCCAGACGGACTTGTACTGGCTGTGGGACTTGACGAACGCGTCGTCGATGGGCTTGTCGCCCACCGCGCGCCCCCGGCGGAGGAGCGCCTTGGCGAGGGTCTGCTCGTCCACCTCGCCCCACGTGACGAAGTCCTTCACGACCTTGAGCATCCCCGTGTAGGTCGGATCCTGGGGGACGATCACGCAGTGGTTCTGGCGCGTGAGGTGCAACATCTTCAGGGTGTCCTCGACGTCCCTGCGCAGGTCGTGCTTGCCCCGAAGACGGATCACGGCGTACGTCATGGCTTCTCCACCTGGTCCTCGGGTTCGCTCTGCTTCTCCTGCTCCTTCTCGGGCGCTTCGGCCTCCTCGGCGAGGTCCGTGCCCTCGATGCGGCCGTCCTGGGTGAGCTCGGTCTCCGCCGGCGCTTCGGCCTCCGCGGCCGCGGCCATCTTGTGCACGTACACCTGTTCGGCGCCCTGGCGGATCTTGAGGCGCTCCGCGAGGCCGCCGGGCACCTTGATCCCTGCGGTCTTCCGCAGGCCGTCGAAGGCGGCGAGCGCGTAGTTCACCGTGGTCTTCGTGTGGCCCTTCGTGAAACCCCAGGCATCCGTGATCCCCGAGAGCCGCAGGATGCTCTTGGCGATGTCCCCCACGGCCAGGCCGACGCCCTGGGGGGCGGGCTTCAGGGAGACCTCCACAGATCCGGACCGGCCGACGACCTTGAACGGGAGAGAGTGGGCGCGGTAGCAGCCGCATTCCCAGGAGCCGCAGCCCCGCTTGACCTCGATCATGTTGATCTTCGCGTTGTCGATGGCCCGCCGGATGGACGGACCCACCTCGCGGCCCCGGGCACGCCCCAGGCCGACGAAGCCGTCCTTGTTCCCGACCACGCAGGTGATCACGAAGTTGACTCGGCGCCCGGAATCCGTCATGCGCTGGACCATGTTCACGTCCAGCACCTCGTCTTCGGTCTCCGGGAGGAGGATGTCCACGATCTCGGGCTCGCGGATGGGCAGCCCGCTCGAGATCGCCTCGCCCATCGTGGTGATCGTGCCGCTGAGGACCATCTTCCCGAGCTTCGTCTTCGGGTTCCACTGGCTCAGGTCCCGCTGGGGACGGGAGTCGCGCGGGGGACGCGAGCCCCTTCGCTGCCGCCGCCCGCGCATCAGGCCGCCTCCAGTTTGGCCTTGACCGCTTCGAAGGACTTGACGACCGCCTCGCCGATGTGCTCGCCGCGGATCCGCTCCTTGTCCGGCAGGATCTCCTTGCTGTGGGGCACCTGAACGCCTGCGTCCAGGAGGCCCTGGAGCGCCGCGAAGACGCGGCCCCCCCGGGTGGGCTGCTGGACCCCGATGTCCAGGACGGCGCCCTTGACTCCCTGGGCGATCGCACGCTTACCCGCGAGGTACCCGGTCAGGTACGCGGCCGGGACGTTCCCCGTGCCGACAGACCAGCCGTGCTCCTTGAGGTCCAGGGAGCGCGCGGAGGCGAGGACGCGGTCCCCTGCGGCGTCCTCCTCGACGATCTGGACGAGCGTCTGGTTGAGCGTCTTGCGGACCACGGCGCGCGGCATGGGGCTCCGGAGGAGCTTCTGCCGGCGACGGTAGTCGGTCTTCCCCTCGCGACGGCGTCGGAACGCGACGCGGAAGTGGGGACCCTGGTGCTTCATTTCGATGCCTCCTTCAAGACGCCCGCCATCTGGAGTTGCTGGGTCAGGTGTGCCTTGGACTTGAACATGCCGCCCTTGGCCTGCCGGTAGAACCGGCGGTAGGTGTGAACGTCGATCCGGCCCTGGGCCTTGAGCTCCCGCAGGTAGGCACGCAGCCGCCGGATCGTCCCGATCCACTGCCGCTTCCGAGGCATGCGGGCGTTCGCGCTCCCCCTTCGGGTGCCTTGGCCGCGGCGCCGCCCCTTGGCCTTCTGGGCCGCATGAAGCCGCGCCCGCGACCGGGAGACGCCGATCTCCTCCCGCTTCGTGATCACGTTGCGGCGGACCAGCTCCCGGACCTGCTCCCGGGTGATCGCGTCGAAGATGTTCTCCTGCTCCGCGGGGTCCGTGGTAATCCGCACGCGGTTCACGCCACATCCGAGGATGGAGGCCGCGAGGCGGCGCTGGTGGTCGAACCTCATTCCGTCACCATCCGGTTCAACACGCGGAGGCCCTTGTCGTCGCAGGCCTTCTCGATGATCTCCCGCTTGCGGGCGCCGACCCCGTGGGCGATGCGGACGGCCTGCTTCGCAGGGTCCAACCCGTCGAGCTGACGCTCGTTGTGCACGAGCACTTCCTGAAACCCGCTCGGATGGAGGCCACGGACCGCGCGAGGCCCGCGGTAGCCGATGGAGGGCAGGTTCCAGCGGTATCCGAAGTGGCGGCGCAGCTTGGACTGCCCGCCCTGGGGCTTCCGCCACTCGTCGCCGAACTTCTTGTAGCGGAACCACTCCTGGCGGTGAAAGGTGGGGCGCGACGCGGACTTGAGGGCTCGGACGGCGAGAAGCCGTTCCAGCCGGGGGTCGAGCTTGGGCTTCTGCTTGGCCTCGTACTCCTCCTCGGCTTCCTCTTCCTCGCCCTCCTCCTTCTCGGCCTCTTCCTTCGCCTTCTTCGCGGGCTTCGGGGCCGGTCCGGGCGCAGGCTTCTTCTCCGTGGGCGCGGGCTTCGCCTCGACTGCCTTCGTCGCCGTGGGCTCCGCCACGGCCGCGGCGGCCCTCTGCTCCTGGAGCACGTACTCGGCCACGCGCTTCCGCAACTCGTCGACTTTGCCTTCCGCGTCGAGGCCGAAGGACTCCGCCCAGGCGACGAGTTCGGCTTTCTTCGCGGCACGAATCTCCTGGGACGTCGGCAGCTTGCGCTCCGGAACGGGCTCGGGCGGCGCCTCAGGCAGCGCTTTCTTCACTTTCTTCGGCGTCGGCGTGGTCTCTTCGTCAGCCATGCTCAGGCCTCCCCGGCCTTCCTCGTGATGTAGATCCCGTCCTGGAATACGCGGGGGTCGAATCCCCTGATCTTCGTCGCCTGCTCAATGTTCGCCGCGGTCTGGGAGACGGCTTCGATGTCCGGGCCCGTGAGGAGGACCTGGTCCCCCTTGACCTCGACCTTCGTGGCGCCGAGGATCCTCGCCTTCCGCGGGAACTTCTCGCCCAGGAAGTTCTCGATGACGAACTCGGGCCCCTTCACCGTCGCCTTGACGGGGAAATGGCTGTAGACGATCTTCATCTCGTAGGTGAAGCCCTCGGTGACTCCGATCATCATGTTCCGCAGGTGTGCGGCGAACGTGCCCACGAGCGCGCCGTCGCGGCGCTTGGGGTACTCGCAGCGGACCTTGACCTCCTGGCCCTCCACGTGGAGCGTGATGCGGGGATGGGAGAGCGTGCGTTGGAGGGTGACGCCCTTCCCCGAGACGACGACCTGGTCTCCCTGGAGCTTCACCTGGACGCCGTCGGGGACCGTCACGCCTTCCTCCTTCAAACCGGTCAGGGGCATGGAATCACCTCAGTACACGTAGGCGAGGAGCTTTCCCCCCACGCCCATCTCCTTGGCCTTCGTCTGCGAGATCACGCCCTCCGTGGTCGTCAGGATGAGGACGCCGAAGTCCTGGGCGGGCAGGTAGCGCGCCTCGTACTTCTCGAGGTCCGTGCGCCGCACGGAGAAGCGGGGCTTGATCACGCCGCAGGAGTTGATGGAACCTCCCAGGCGCACGCGGTAGAGGCCGCCCCGCCCGTCCTCGATGAGCTCGAAGGAACGGATGTACTCGGACTCCTGCATGACCTTGAGGACGTGGCCGATGAGCTTGGAGGCGGGCCGGACGAGGCACTCGTGCTTGCCCGCCGCCTCCGCGTTCCGGATCGCGACCATGGCATCGTTCAGGGGATCGTGCAACATGGGACCACCTCAGCTGTACTTCCGGAACCCGAGGTCGTATGCGATCTCGCGGAAGCACTGGCGGCAGAGGTGCAACCCGTAACGGCGCACGATGCCGCGCTTCCGGCCGCAGCGCAGGCAACCCTTCTTCCGGCCGAACTCCTTCGTTCGCTTCACTCGACCACCTCGACGCCGAAGCGATCCTTGATGAACGTGACGCCCTCGTCCCGCGTGATGCGGTGCCGTCGGGGAATCGTGTGGGGCCGCGCGCGCCGCTTGGTGACGCGGAAGCCGGGCCTCTGGAGGCTCACGCTGATGTCCATCCCGAAGACGCCGATCTCCGGGTCGTACTTCATCCCCTCGAAGTCCGTGTAGTCCGGCACGCCGAAGGAGAAGTTGCCGCGGGGATCGAAGCTGTACGAGGGGAGGCGGTTGTTGCGGATGGAGAGGGCACGCTTCAGGAAGGCTTCCGCATCCCCTCCGCGGAGGGTGACCTTGGTCCCGATGGGCTGGCCCCGCCGGACACCCCAGTCCCGCACGCCCGCCTTGGCGACGGTCTGCGTGGGCTTCTGCCCCGTGACGAGCTGGAGCACCTTCTGCGCCTTGACGAGCTTCTCGCCCGCCTCGCCCACGCCGACGTTGACGACGATCTTCTCGATCCGGATGCCGCGCATGTCCGCCATGGTCCCACCTAGAGTGCCGAGACCTCCGGCACACGGATCTCCGTGGTCTCCTTGCCCACGACGAACACCTTGTCGATGTCCGTGGAGAACCCTTCCTTGAACGTGACCACGTTGGCCCGCGGGTTGCGGGTCTTCTGCACGGCGAGCACGTGAGCCAGCTCGCCCACATGCTTCCCGCCGGTGACCAGGACGGTGGCGCCGTCCGCGAGGTCGAAGTGGCCGATCACCTTCTGCTCGGGGACGGAGAGCTTCAGGGTCGTGCCCGTCTTGTGCGCGTCCTTTGCGAGGAGGAGGTTGCGCCCGTCGTGGAGGTTGAGCTGGGTCGCGCCGCCCCGCACCGTGGTCTTGCCCTCGATGCGGCACAGCTTCCACTTGGCCTCGGGCGCCTCGATGGGCTGGAGTCTCATCCGGCCCCGGGGGTCCACGACCATGCGGTAGTAGGCCTTCGCGTCCTCCAGGGAGATGACGTCCATGAGCCCGATGGGGAACTTGGGGTCCGTGACCGCGCGCCCGTCCACGAGGACGTGGTGCCCGTTCAGGATGTGGCGGGCCTCCCGCGCCGTGTCGCACGCGTGGAGCATGTCCCGCAGGATGAGGGACAGAGGCATGCTCCAGTCCACGGGGTGCGGACCCGGCGAGGGCTTGGAGACCCAGAAGTTCGTCTTACGAGGAATCGCCCAGGAACGGGGCGCCGGCAGTCGCTTCATGTGCTTCTTCAAGCTCTCCTCACTCCTCGAACTTCCTCCGCCTCCAGGGGTCGGTGTCGTCCATCTTGATGATCAGGAGATTGGATGCGTGGATGGGGCGCGGGACCTTCTTCTCGTCCACCTTCTCGATCGTGATCCCCTCGATCACGGCGGTCCCCCGCTTGGAGTCCACGCTGACGATCTTGCCCTCCTTGCCGCGGAAGCTGCCGCGCATGATCCGCACGACGTCGCCTTCGCGCACGGGCAGGGCCCGCGGGAGGTTCAGCTTGGATTTGCCCGCCAGGGAGGGGTCCACGTGGGCGCCGAGGAGTCGGTGTCGCTTCTGGATCGTGGCGTTGAAGAGCCTCTTCCGTTGCGTCCGGGGCCGGGTGCTCGACATGGCCTTCACCTCACACGATCATGCTCGCCGTGGCGGCGATCCGCGGCCACCGCTCGGCCGCCTCGCGGGCCACGGGGCCCTTGATGTCCGATCCCTTCGCCTCGCCTTCGGGCGTCACGATGACGCAGGCGTTGTCCTCGAACGCGACCATGATGCCCTCGGGCCGCCGGAAGGGGCGGCGCTGCCGCACGACGACCGCGTTGAACAGCTGCTTCCGCGTCTCCGGCGTGCCCTTCTTCACGGTGACCACGAGGAGGTCCGCGATGCCCGCCGAGGAGATCCGGTTCCGCACGCCGCGGTACTTCTTCACCTCGACGATTTCCACGACCTTGGCGCCCGTGTTGTCGATGCACTCGAGGCGCGCTCCCTTCGGAAGCCCTCGGGTCTGGCGTCCCGGGAGGCCCTTCACGCGGCCACCCCCAGGTTCCGCACGGCGACGAAGTGGACCGTCTTGCCGAGGGGGCGACACTCCATGACCGTCACGCGGTCCCCGATGGACAGCGCGAGGCAGGGCGGCGCGTGGACGTTCATCCGCCGGGTGCGCTTCTCGAACCGCTCGAACTTCTGGATGTAGCGGAGGTGCTCCCGCTCGATGACCGCCGTGCGCTGCATCCGGGTCGACACCACGACGCCCTCCAGGGTCTGACCGCGAACCGAGAGCTTCCCGTGGAACGGGCAGTGCTCGTCCGTGCAGGACTTCTCGGGCACGGGCACGTCGATACCGATGTCTCGCGCGGGGTGGGCCGCGGCTGCGGGGCGCGCGGCCGGCGCTGCGGCCTTCTCCTTCCTTGCGGTCTTCTTCTCTGCCATCCCTGCTCACCGTGCCTTCTTGATGCGGTCCTCGGGTCGGAAGCGGATCTCGTCCCCCTCCACCTCGATGCCGCCTTGAATCTCGAACCGGAATCGCGCACCCTGCTTCGGGATGCGCTTCTCCACGCCCCCCGTCTCGATGACGAGGAGGTTGCGGGTCTCGTCGACCACGCGGCCGCTCAGCCGGGCCTGGCCCGGGTCCGGTGCGCGGACCACCTGGACCTGGAGTCCGATGAGCTCGTGCTTGCGGAGGTTCATGTCACGCCACCTGGACCCTGTAGCCCATGGACTCGAGGACCTCGGCCACCTTCCTCTTGTGCTCGCCCTGGAGCTCGATGCGGCCTTCCTTGGCCGTGCCGCCCGCGGCGCACTTGTTCTTCAGGGTCCGCGCGAGCTCGGCGATGTCGATGTCCCCCACGTCCAAGCCCTCCACCACGGTGACGGTCTTCCCGTACCGCCGGGTGTCGTTGTGCACGCGGATGCTCTGCTGCTCCTTGGCGAGCTCCTCGCACATGCACAGTTCTTCCGGGAGGCCGCAGGTGGCGCAGATGCCGGCCATTACGCCCTGTCCTCCTCGACATCCTCGTCGAGCTCGTCGGGCGCCTCTTTGGCGGGCGCCCGCGCCGGCTCGGGTTCCTTCGGCTCGGGAGCCGCGGGGGCCGCGGGCGCAGCTGCGGACGCTCCTTCCTGCGCCTGAATCGTGTAGAGCCGGGCGATGTTCTTCCTCAAGGCGCGGATCTTGCCCGGGTTCGGCGGGGCCCCTCCCATCGCGGCCACGCCCCGCTCATGCATGAGCTCGTCCCGCAGCTCGCGCAGCTTCTTCTCGCGCGCGGCCGCGTCCATGGCGCGGATCTCCTTGGTCCGGAGGAGCGCCATTACTTCCCCTCCTCGGATACGTCGACGTCCGCGTCGACGCCCAGTTCCTTGACGGTCTTGGCCACCTTCTTCAGGCGCTTCGTGGCCACCTTGCTCTTCTTGACCGTCTCCACGGGCTTCGGCGGCTCCTCCTCCGGGAGGGTGACGGCTTCATCCGCCTCGGCGGCCTCGGGTTCGGCCTTCGCGGGTTCCTCCGGGGCCACCGGAGTCTCCTCGATGGGCAGCTCGGACGCAGGCTCCACGGCCGGCTCGGGGATCGCAGAGGCGCCGGACACGGCGGCCTTGACCTCGATCTCGTCGGGCAATTTGGCGGCCGGGTCCATGATCTCCACGGTGACGCCGATGACGCCAGGCTTGAGCTTGGCCACGGCGAATCCTCGGTCCATCCAGAGATTGCGCGGCTCCCCGCAGTACTTGATGTGACCCGCCTTGAACTTCTCCGTGCGGTGCCGCTGCCCTGTCAGCTTCCCGGCGATGATTACGAGGCAGCCCTTGCCGCCCGATTCCATGATCCGCCGGACCGTGCTGTGACCCGCGCGGCGGAAGTGCCAGCCCCTCTCCAAGGCGTTGGCGAGCTTCTCCGCCATGATCTGCGCGTTCAGGGAGGGGTTACCCACCTCCTGGACCTCGATCTGCGGGTTGTCGAACTTGAACCGCCGTTCGACGGCGTCCGTGAGGCTCTTGATCGCCCCGCCCTTGCGACCGATCACGAGGCCCGGGCGCTCGGACAGGAGCGTGACCCGCGTCCCCATGGGCGTGCGCTGGATGTCGAGACCGCCGAAGCCCGCCCGGCGCGTCTCCTTCATCAGGTACTCCTTGAGCAGGACACGACGCATGTTCTCCACGATGATGCGCTTGTCCTTCCGCCGCTCCGTGACCGCTGCCTCGGGCATCAGCTCTCCTCCGTCTCTTCGAGGACGATCTCGAGGTTGACCGTGTCCTGATTCCACGGGCCGCTGCGCCCGTGGGCCCGCGGCCGGTACGCCTTCTGGATGGCGCCCTTGTGGGCGTTGATGACCATGATCCGCATCCCGTCCGGGTTGTCCTTCCCGGTGAATTCCGCGTTGGCCACCGCGCTCTCGAGCACGCGGAGGAACGCCTTGGCCGCCTTCACAGGATAGCGCGCGGGGCCGTAGCCCGACTTGTGCGCGACCCACCGCTTGTACCGCTTCATGGGCACGGGCTGCTTCAGCGCGGCCACGTTCTCGAGGTACTCCCGCGCCTGCTCCACGGTCTTCCCGCGGATCGCGCGGGCCAGCTCCACGCTCTTCTTCCAGGGAATCTGGAGCTCCTTGCCGTAGGCGCGCGCCATGCTCTCGATCTTGTAGTCCACCGTGTACCCGAGGTGCGTCATGGTCCACCTACTTCAGCGGCATGAACTTGGACGAGCGCGTCGCGCCGACGCCCGGGCCGCTGTGGAGGACCACGGTCTTCCGCGTCATGGCGAACTCGCCGATGTAGTGCCCGATCATCTCCGGCTTGATGTCGACGGTCACGAACTCCTTCCCGTTGTGCACGGCGACCTTCTTCCCGACGAAGTCGGGGAGGATGGGGACGTCGCGGCAGTGCGTGCGGACGGCGTCCTCCGTGCCGTTCGCGCGAAGCTTGTCGATGAGCGTCGTGCGCTCCTCGTCCAGGCCGCGGACGAACGAGCGGCGGGCGCGTGCGGGGAGCAGCTCCACGATCTCCTCCAGGGTCATGGCCTTCATCTCCTCGAGCGTGTAGCCCCGGTAGGTGAACTCCTTCTTCCTGCGCGTCTCGACCAGGCCCGCGCGCTTCCGCAGCTTCCTGCGTGCCGCCTTGGCCAGCCCGCCCATCTTGCGTGGCATATCGTCTACCTCCTCTGCTTCCGTTCACGGATCCGCTTCGGCTTCGGGGACAGTCGGCCCACCTTGCGGCCGGGAGGAGCGTCATAGCCCACGGTGGACGGGCGCCCGACGTGCTGGTGGGAGCCGCCGCCATGGGGGTGGTCCACGGGGTTCTTCGCGACGCCGCGGACGTCGAAGTAGGCCTTGCTGAAGGAGCGGAACGCGTGGTACTTCTTTCCCGCCTTCGTGAAGGGCTTGTCCCCGCGGCCCGCGCCCGCGACGGCACCGATGGTCGCTTTGCAGCCGCGGTGGAACGCGTAGAACTTGCCCGACGGGAGCTGGACGACGGTCCGGTCACCTTGGCTCACGACGACCGCCTGCGTGCCCGCGGCGCGGACGAAACGCCCGCCGTCCCCGGGGATCTTCTCGATGTTGTAGACCAGCGTGCCCTCGGGGATCTCGCCGAGCGGGAGGGTGTTCCCGCGGTCCACGTTGGCCGACCCAATGGTCACGGCCTGCCCGACCGTGAGGCCGTCGCAGGCAATCATGAGGACCTCCTGGCCCTCGTACCGGACGCGGGCCAGCGGGGCGGTGTGCCCCGGGGCCTGGAAGATCTCCGTGACGGTCCCGCTCCCGCGGAGGTGCGGGTACCCCACGGGGCCGGGATGGCGGTGGCTCGGGGAACGGTACGTCGGGGACGTGCCGCGGCCGCGCCTCTGGTTGGGCAGGTTCTTTCCCATCAGAACACCCCGATCCGCATCCCGATCTCCTCCGCGGAGAATTCGGGCTTCAGCTTGATGATCGCGTGCTTCCCGTCCTTCCGGACGAACGTGTTCACGTGGGCCACCTTGACCTCGAACAGTTCCTCGAAGGCCCTCTTGATGTCCGTCTTGTTCGCGCGGCGGTCCACGAGGAACTCCAGCCGATTCCCGTCCTTCAGGTCCTGGGCCGGGGTGCCCTGGAGCATGTTGAGCGTCTTCTCCGTCACGTAGGGGTGCAGGAGCACATCGTGGGGTCTCATGCGTGCCAACTCCTGAGGATCTCCAGGGCGCCTTCGCTGAACAGGGCGAGGCGGCCCGGGTCGCCTCCGGGCGCGAGGATCTCCGCGTTGAGGGAGGCGGGGCTCACGACCTCGACTCCCGGGAGGTTGCCGAACAACCGGCGGACCTTGACGGGCTCCTTGACGACGACGAGGAGGCTCCGGGGCTCCCGCAGCCGGCGACCGCGCAGCTTGCCACGGCCCGCGCGGACATGCCGCCCGTCCTTCGCGCGCCGGACGTCCTCCTGGAGTCCGAGGCGCTCGAGGATGGCCATCCCCTCGCGGGTCGCGCCCTCCTCGGGCTCGAGGGACTCGATCGCATCCTCCAGGACGACGGGGAGGCTCAATTCGGAATCGAAGCGGTGACCGCGGGCGGAGACCAGGGCGGAGTCGCGCAGCGCAGCGATCGCGGCGTTGCGAGCCAGACCGCGTTCCTGCCGGTTGACCTTCTTCGCCCAGACCGTGTCGGGGCGCGGGGGATGGGCCCTCCGCCCACCGACCGTGCCCGGAGCCTGGGCGCCCGTGCTCCCATCCCGCAACCGCGGGACGCGGGACACGCCGTGCCCCTTGCCGGACCACCGGACGGAGTGCTTCATCCCGGATCGCGGGTTGGGGCCGTACGGCTGGCGTCGGTTGGACTGGAACGCGGTCACGGCGCGCCGGATCAGGTCGCGGCGCACCTCGGATCGGAACACGGCGGGGAGCTCGATGGTCTTCAGGGGCTCGCCCTCCACCGAGTATACGCGGACCTGGCCCGGCTTGAGCGCCGGCGCCTTCGGAGGGGACGCCTTGACCGCCTGCTTGGCGGGCTTCGCGGCCGCCCGTCGGCCGCGACGCGGCTTCGGGGTCTCCTCCGCCGCCGCGGGCTCCTCGGGCGCTTCCTCCTTGGGCTTCTCCTCGGCCACGGACCTCAGGCCCCCTGCTTGGACTCGCGTGAGATGAACGTGACCTCGGGAGGCTTCTCCAGCTTCACGAACCCGCCGCGGCTCGCGTCGCGGAACCGGATCAGGCGCTTCGTGGGCCCGGGGATGGACCCGTGCAGGACGACGTAGGAAGTGCGGATGTTCCCGTAGTTCAGGAAACCGCCGTCCGGGGTGATCTCGTCCCCTTTTTCCCCGATCTTCAGGATGCGCTTGTTGTACTCCGTGCGCTGGTGGTAGCCGAACTGGCCGGCTTGGGGGACCGTGGGCCGGACGAACCCGGGCTGGAAGTTGCCCAGGGTGCCGATGTTCCGGCGGTGCTTGGAGTTCTTGTGGCTCAGGAGCCTCGTGTTCCACCGGGTGTGGTGGCCCTGCCATCCCTTGCCCTTGGTGATCGCGGCCACGTCCACCATGGACCCCTCCCGGCAGAACTCCGTGACGGGGAGGTCCTTGCCCAGACGCTCCTTGGCGTACTTGAGGCGATCCGCAATCGCACCGCCGCCCACCCGATTCTCCATGAGCTCGGGCTTCTTCTTGGGGACGCCGGTGACCAGGGTCGGCTGGGTGTAGGTGAGGAGTCGGACGTCGTCGACCTGCAGGGCGTCCACCTTGGCCCATGCCTCTTCCGCGTTGTAGTCCTTGGGGATCGGGAAGACGCGGCCCAGCTCCTTGTCCAGATGGGTTGCCCAGACCTCGCCGACCGTCTTCAGGCCCTCGTGGGTCTGCTGGTACAGGCGCAAACCGGCCACGCGCATGGGGGGCACCTCGATCACGGTCACGGGCACCTGGACCTCCTGGCCCGAGGTCGTGGACGTGGGCCGATAGTCCACGATCGTCGCGTGGGTCATTCCGGCCTTGTAGCCGGCGAAGCCCTGGACTCTCGGGGCTCCGTCCGTCTCGGGCCAGCTGGAGAAATGCGGGATCGGGCTTTCGCTGCGCTTGCGGGGCGAGAAGCCCATCGAGCCGTGGCGCGGGCGATGTTCCTTGGGCATGGAGACTCCTCCGGAGGGCGGTGCCTCTCCACGCGTGCGTTCACGCGGAGTCGGTTCTGGCGCGCCACCGTGACGCGGCCTGCGGTCCCAGAAGGTTGGGTCCGCATTCCCGGGATCCGCGGGGGATTGCCCGGAGGGCGTCTGGTTGACGCGACGGCGCCTCCCTATGAACGGGGTCTATTTAACAGTTTGGAGCACCGCGTCTCCCGTGTCCATGGAGCGCGGGCCACCGCGACCGCGGCCGAATCTCCGCCAGCGGACGTGCGGCTCAGCGCGTCAAGGGGCGGAGGCGGGCCTGCCGCGGTTCGGGCGTCCCGAGGGGCGGCGTCACGACGGGGTGCTCGGTCTCCCCGTCCTCGCGCTCCGCGCGCGGGATTTCCTCCGGCACCACGAATCCCCGCCAGAAAGCCCGCATGCGCTCGTCGTCGTACTCATCGCACATCGCTTTCCCTCGCCCCCTGGAATGACGAAGCCCGCGTATCAGGGTTTGGCGTTCCTCCAGGGGGCGCGTCCGGGAGGTGCCTGACGAGCGGCCTGGACGTATCGTGCCTGATAACATACCCACAACGGTTAAATCAGCTACTCCGGTAATGCGCCACCGCGAGCGGAAACCCATGGAAGCCAAGAGGATGAAGGTCAAGGTCTGCCTGGTCGGTGAAGCAGCGGTGGGCAAGACCTCGCTCATCCGCCGGTTCGTGCTCGAAAACTTCGACGACAAGTACATCCAGACCCTGGGGACCAAGGTCTCCAAGAAGGAGCTGTCCGCCCCGAACGTGGACCCGTCCGGGGAGATGAAGATCGACATGACCATCTGGGACATCATGGGCCAGAAGGGCTTCCGCGAGCTCCTCAAGGAGGCCTACTTCTACGGCGCCAAGGGCATCCTGGCCGTCTGCGACGCGACCCGCAAGAAGACGCTCGAGGACCTGGACGACTGGATTGAGGGCGTCTACAGCGTGACCGGGAAGATCCCCATCGAATTCCTCGCGAACAAAGTCGACCTGAAGGAGCAGATCCAGGTGACGGAGGACGGCATGGTCCAGGCCGCGAAGGCGTACGAGAGCCCCTTCCACTTCACGTCCGCGAAGACGGGCGTGAACGTGGAGCTCGCGTTCCAGTCCCTCGCGGAACGGATCGCGAAGGAGCGGTTCCTGCGGAAGCTCGTCCCCGAAGAGTGAGAGAATTATCAGGGACGATATCCGCGGCCACCGCCTAGATGTAGACCCAGTGGATTCCCCGAGGTGATGTCCGTGCCCGAGGCCGTCGCACAAAAGCACGTGAAGGCCAAGGTCTGCCTGGTCGGCGACGTGGCCGTGGGCAAGACCTCCTTGATCAAGCGGTTCGTCCTCGAGTCGTTCGAAGACCGCTACGTGGCCACCGTGGGCACGAAAGTCACCAAGAAGACGGTCCAGGTGGACTGGAAGGGCGTCCCCGCCACCCTGGACATCATGGTGTGGGACATCATGGGGGAGAAGGGCTTCCGCGCCCTCCTCCGCGACGCGTACTTCGAGGGGGCGCACGGCGTCCTCGCGGTGTGCGACCTCACCCGCAAGGACACGTTCTACGACCTGAACAACTGGGTCCAGATGGTCCGAAAGCAGGTGGGCGACGTCCCCATCGTGTTCCTAGGGAACAAGGCGGACCTCGTGGAGCGCGTCGTGGTCAGCCCGGAGGAACTCGCGCGGATGGGCGCCATCCTGAACGCGAAGTACTTCCTGACCTCCGCGAAGACGGGCCGGAACGTGAACGAGGCCTTCCAGATCCTCGCGGACGCCATCGGCCACCGGGGCGACTGAGCCTCGGGGCCCCCGGGGGTACACCCCCCGTTATCCGGAGGGATAACGGCGTGGGAATTCCTTTATAATCTAAGGCTGGTCGGCGGGTCGCACTCGGTCGGGTGGACCATGGAACCGGAACGGATGAAGGTCAAGATCTGTCTCGTCGGCGAGGGTGCCGTGGGCAAGACGTGCCTGATCCGTCGGTTCATCCACGACCAGTTCGACGACCGGTACATCTCCACCCTGGGCGCCAAGGTATCCAAGAAGGAGCTCGTCGTCGATGCGGACGGCGAGCAGGTCAACGTGGACATGACCATCTGGGACATCATGGGGGAGAAGGGGTTCCGCGAGCTCCTCAAGGAGGCGTACTTCCACGGAGCGCAGGGCGTGCTCGCGGTCTGCGACATCACCCGGACGGAGACCCTCACGGACCTCGACGAGTGGGTCGCGGCCGTGGTCAAGGTCACGGGGCAGATCCCCGTGGAGTTCCTCGCGAACAAGGCGGACCTAAAGGACCAGCAGGTCGTGACCGCCGAGGACCTCGAGTCCGCGGCGAAGACCCACGACGCGCCGTTCCTGTTCACGTCGGCGAAGACGGGCGAGAACGTGGAGCAGGCCTTCGCGAACCTCGCGAAGATGATCTCCGCGCGCGCCCACACGGCGTGATCCGGCCGCGACGATTCGGAGTCCGTTCCTATCTGAGAAATCGTATCTGCCTGACTTCTCAGGTCAAAGATTTTAAGTACGAGGGTCGTGTATTCAAACGCGAGCTGCCTCACACGGGAGTGGGGAAGGTTGTCAGATGGCTGAAGCCTCGGGGGAAATGGCGGAGGAACTGCCCCCCGTAGACGTCTGGATTCACAAGCTGGATTTCAAGAGCACGGCCGAGGTGAAGATCCCGGACCGGCTCGTGGACCAGGTCATCGGTCAAGAGCGCGCGGTCGAGGTGATCCGCAAGGCCGCGGAGCAGAAGCGGCACGTCATGCTGATCGGCGACCCGGGCACGGGGAAGTCCATGCTCGCCCGCTCCATGACGGAGCTGCTGCCCCGGGACGAGCTCCAGGACCTCGTCGTCTACCATAACCCGGAGGACCCCAACGAGCCCAAGATCCGGGTGGTCCCGGCGGGGAAGGGCCGCGAGATCGTCAACGCCCAGAAGGCGGAGGCCATGCAGCGCCGCGAGCAGAAGGCGTCCATGGTCATGACCATCGTCTTCTTCATCATCGGCCTCAGCGTCATCCTGTCCTACAACTGGTCCGCCGGGGGGTTCTATCCGGACGCCGCGACGACCATCCTGTTCGGCATCCTGGTCGCGGCGATCATCTACATCGCCACGCGCTACACGGGGCACCGCCAGGAGAACCTGATGGTTCCCAAGCTCCTCGTCACACACAGCCCCGACGAGATGCCCCCCTTCATCGACGCGACGGGCAGCCACGCGGGCGCCCTCCTGGGGGACGTGAAGCACGACCCCTTCCAGAGCGGCGGCCTCGAGACGCCGGCCCATGAACGCGTCGAGTCGGGCTCCATCCACAAGGCCCACAAGGGCGTCCTCTTCGTCGACGAGATCAACGTGCTCCGCATGGAGAGCCAGCAGAGCCTGCTCACCGCGATGCAGGAGAAGAAGTTCTCCATCGTCGGCCAGAGCGAGCGGTCGAGCGGCGCCATGGTGAAGACGGAGCCGGTCCCGTGCGACTTCATCCTCGTCGCCGCGGGGAACCTGGACGCCGTCCAGGGCATGCACCCCGCCCTGCGGTCCCGCATCCGCGGGTACGGGTACGAGATCTACATGAAGAGCACGATGCCGGACACCGAGGACAACCGCCTCAAGCTCGTCCGGTTCGTCGCCCAGGAAGTCTCGAAGGACAAGAAGATCCCCCACTTCGACAAGCCCGCCGTCGCGGAGATCCTCCGCGAGGCCCAGCGCCGCGCGGGCCGGCGCGGACAGCTCACCCTCCGCCTGCGCGAACTCGGCGGCCTCATCCGCGTCGCGGGCGACATCGCCCAGGAAGGCGCGGCGCCGCTCGTCACGAACAAGCACGTCCTCGACGCGAAGCGCATCGCCCGGTCCCTCGAGCAGCAGGTCGCGGACCGGATGATCGAGCGCGGCAAGGAGTACCAGATGGTCAACACCGCCGGCGCGGGCGTGGGCATGGTCAACGGCCTCGCCGTCCTCATCGGGGACAACAGCCTCGCCGAGTTCAGCGGGATCGTCCTGCCCATCGCGGCCGAGGTGACCCCGGCCCAGACGCGCCAGGGCGGCCGGATCATCGCGACGGGCCGCCTGGGGGACATCGCCAAGGAGGCCGTGGAGAACGTCGCGGCCCTGATCAAGAAGTACACGGGCGAGGACATCTCCAACCACGACATCCACGTCCAGTTCGTCGGCTCGCGGGAGGGCACGGAAGGGGACAGCGCATCCATCTCCGTGGCCACCGCGGTCATCAGCGCCCTCGAGGAGGTCCCCGTGGACCAGAGCGTGGCCATGACGGGCTCCCTGTCCGTCCGGGGCCAGGTCCTCCCCGTCGGCGGCGTCACCGCGAAGATCGAGGCGGCCGCCGAGGCGGGGGCCCGGAAGGTGCTCATCCCGCGCGCGAACCTGCGCGACGTCCTCCTCGAGGACCGGTACATCGGCAAGATCGAGGTCACGCCCGTGGACACGCTGAGCGACGTGCTCGACCAGGCCCTCGTGGGCCCCAAGAAGTCCAGCCTGATCACGCGCCTGTCGTCCCTCGTGCCCAAGATCACCCCGGAGAAGCCCGGACCCGCGGCGGTCCCCCAGTGATCCGGGACGGAGGTCGCACCCCTTGGCCCGGCCCGCGGCTCGACCCCGTTCCCCGGGACCGATGACTTGTTACGCCCGGGCGCCTTGCCACCCGGCGTCCACGGAGGCGGAGGACGGATGACCCGCACCCTGTTCATCGGCCGGTTCCAGCCCTTCCACAAGGGCCACCTGGCCATGGTCAAGAAGATCCTGGAGACGAGCGACGAGATCGTCATCGGGATCGGCTCCGCGCAGTACAGCCACACGGGGGAGAACCCGTTCACCGCGGGGGAGCGCTTCGAGATGATCAAGCGGTCCCTGGACGAGGAGGGCATCCACGACTACCACATCGTGCCCATCCCGGACACCCACGTCCACAGCGTCTGGGTGAGCCACGTGAAGTCCCTCGTCCCGGCGTTCGACACGGTGGTCACGAACTCCGACCTCGTCGTGCGCCTCTTCCGCGAGCACGGCCTGAAGGTCGTCTCGCCGCCCTTGGTGGGCCGCGACAAGTACTCGGGCACGGAGGTCCGGCACCGGATGCTCAAGGGTGGCGACTGGCAGTCCCTCGTGCCCGCGCCCGTGGCGGTCTACATCCAGGAGATCGACGGAATCGAGCGGATCCGGGAGACGTACAAGTACTCCACGCCGTACGGGACGCGCGAGAACAACCACGACGAATGAGTAAAAGGGGACCCGTTCCCGCGAGCGCGCGTGGGGAACGGGCGCCTTGGTAGGCATCCCCCCAAACGAGGACTCGCATCCCCTTGGATTCCTACCAGGTCGCCTTCACGCGCTATCGGGTACTTAAGGCCTTGTTACCAACTCGTTACCATGAGGAAACGGCCTTCCGAGCCCGAACGGCTCACCATTCGAGCACGTACCCGCAATAGGGATCGCCCTTCAGGATGCAGGCGACCTTCTTCACGACGATGTGCTTGTAGCCCGCCGCTTCGAGCGATCCTTCGTACGTGCCGAGCCACGCCATGCAGCGCGTGGGGCTGCTGATCCAGTCGTAGTTCTTGACCAGGGCGCGCCGGCCGTGGACCTCCACCTCCAGGCGGCCGTGGTTGAACTCCCGGTGGTACGCCGCGGGCATCATCTCGGCGAGGTACTTGAACGGCAGGACGATGGACGCGTACCGGCGGATGGAGGCGAAGTTGAACGCCTCCTCCCGCAGCATGCGCCGCACGGTCTCCCCGGACCCGTCCCCGAACTCCGCCTCGATCCGGTCGGCCACGTGGACGATGGTCCGCAGGGGATACCAGCCGCCCGCGTCGATCTTCCGCGGGTCAACGCCCAGCCGATGGAAGAAGTCGTCCGCGGTCTTCTTGCCGTGGTTCTTCGCGAGCCAGTGGTGGTAGTTCTTGAAGTGGCTCCCGCGGGCCAGGGGCGCCACGAGGCGGTCGCCTCGGGTGTTCCCGAGCTCCTCGTAGACGGCCTCGCCGAGCGGGGTCACCGCGTAGAGCTTCCCGCGGCTCGTCGGGCTCATCGGGGACACGAGCCCGGCCCGCACGAGCTGGGCCAGGGTCCGGCTCACGTGAGGCAGGTGGAGCCCCGTGTCCTTGGCGATCTGGGCCGGGCTCTTCGGATTGGCCAGGACGGAACCCAAGACCTTCTCTCGCTGTCCGCTGGAGAGGACGTAGGAGAGCTTCTCCAGCGTGTCGGGCTGCGGCGGGACGAGCGAGGACATGGCGGGGGGACGGAGAATGCATCCGGGCGAGGCCTACTTAAAGGCTTTCTCCCGACAACACTCTCAATCACGGACCCCGCGCGGTCAGCGGAGAAGATAGCCCGCCAGGACGGGGACCAGGAGGGACGCCATGAGGTGGACGCGGCGGGCTCCAACCCGGACCGGCACGAGGCCCACGACGCAGGAGAGGCCCGCCACCGCGAGGCCGAGGAGACCCGTGGCGAGCCCGATGAGGACGGCGAGCCCCGCGAGGGTCGCCGCGGACAGGACCCGGGAGTCCACCCGAGACCAGCGGGAGGCGAGGAACCGCGCCACGGCGCAGGCCAACGGCGCAGCCAGGACGCCCGCCAACACGGAGGCCACGGCGAGCCAGAGCACGGAGGCCGGGGGCACGAGCGGGTCGGACCAGCTCCCGGAGCCCCCCAGGAGCTCCCGCACCGCGGCCGCGATCCCGCTGCGCGCCTTGCCGATCATGAACAGGACGGACACGCTGAGGACCGCCGTGGACGTGGACACGGCCCCCAGGATGACCATGAAGGCCGGAGGCGCGAGCTTCCGGCGTCCGCCCACCGCGGCCAGCGTGGCGGCCGCACCGCCGCTCAGCCCGGGGAGCCAGGACACCGCGGCCCCGGCCAGCGCGCCCCGGACCGCGTGCCCGGCCTCGGGGAGGGAGAGCGGCTCCAGGGTGGCCGTGGACTGGTCCGGGATCTCCCCTGGCTTGGTGCGGAGGGCGAGGACCAGCGTGGGCATGCCGAAGAGCCCCGAGAACAGGGGGAACAGGGCCCCGTTCGGGTCCAGGCCCGACGGTCCCTCGAGGACCGCGAGGCCCAGGAGCCCCGCGAGCAGCTGGACCCACGCCGCCCGCAGCACGCGTCGCACGCGCCGCCGGCGGCTCCGGGCCTCAGCACCCAGGAGGGCGAGGAGGATCCCGATCAGGAAGACCGCGGTCCAGGGACGGAACGCCTCCGCGAGTCCGACGGGTTCGCCGAGGAGCCAGCGCAGCGGGAGCAGGAGGGCCACGGCGATGCCTGCCCCTAGGACGCACCCCCGGGCCGCGAGACCGACCGCGCGAGCGCCCTCGCCGTCCAGGAGCATCCGATGCCCGGGCAGGATGGAGAGGGCCGTCTCCTCCGTGGGAGCGCCGAAGAACACGGAGGGAACGAAGTCGAACACACCGTGGCTCACCGCGGTCGCGAGGAGGTAGCAGGACAGGAGGAGCCCCAGGGAGGCCGGATCCGCGGTGGCGAAGGGGCCGAGCACGAGGGCCAGCCACGTGGCCTTCGTCGCGAGCACGACGGCGGCCACGTTGTTCACATGGAGCCCCGGGGAGAGGCCGGTCAGCGCCCCCGTGCCGAGCCCCAGGAGCACCAGGACCCCGAATGCGAGGCCGAAGCTCAGCGCATCCACGCGCCCGCGAGCGTCCGCGGCGGATTCAAGTCCGAGCCTGCAGGTAGCGTACCCTTACGGGACCCGCGGCCGGCGGCCCCAGCCGCCGCCTCCGGGGGTCTCGATCACGAGGAGGTCGCCGTGCTGGACCGGGAGCGTGATCTTCCCCGGAAGGACGCGCTCGTGCCCACGGCGGATCAGGAGGTTGCGGCCGTTTCGCCCGTCGCCGCCGCCCTGGGCTCCCGACGGCGCGTGCCGCCGGCGCTCCGAGATCACGGACACGACGCCCGCGGCGGTGAGGATGCGGAGGGAACGACGCACCCCGTCCCCGCCGCGGTGGAGACCGCCCCCTCCGGATCCCGCGATGAGCCGGTACTCCTCCACGCGCAACGGGTACGCCAGCTCGAGCGCCTCCACGGGCGTGTTCCGCGTGTTGGTCATGTGGGTGTGGACGCCGTCCATGCCGTCACGGGAGGGGAGCGCTCCCTCGCCGCCCGCGATCGTCTCGTAGTACGAGAAGTGCGTCCGGCCCGAAGCGCCCACGGTCACGTTGTTCATCGTGCCCTGGCTCTGGGCCGGCACTCGGTCGCGGAGGGGCTCCTGGAGGGCGCGGAAGAGCACGTCGACGATCCGCTGGGATGTCTCCACGTTCCCCGCGGCGACCGCGGCGGGGGACCGGGCCCGCACGAGCGTCCCCTCGGGCGCGAGGACGCGGATCGCGCGGTAGGCGCCCGCGTTCGGAGGCGCGCCGGGGTCGGTGAGGCACCGCAGGACGTAGTACGAGGCGCTCAGGGTGACCGCGAAGGGCGCGTTCAGGTTCCCCCGCACCTGGCGGTCCGTCCCGTCGAAGTTCACGGCGAGACCGGAGCCGCCGATGGTCACCTCGGCGCGGATGCGCAGGTCGCGGCCCTCATCCTCCCCGGTTCCCTCCAGGACGTCCTCCGCGGCCCACGTGCCCCGCGGGAGGGGTTGGATGGCGGCGCGCACCCGGCGCTCGCTGTAGTCCATGACCTCCGCGGCGAACGAACGGAACTTGGTGACCCCGTGCCGCTCCACGAGCTCCCGCAGCCGGCGAGCGCCCAGCTCGTTCGCCGCCACCTGGGCCCGCAGGTCGCCCAGCCGCTCCGCGGGCTCTCGCATCTCCTTCCGGATGCGACGGACCAGGTCGCGCCGCTCCCTCCCCCGGTCGAGGAACTTCTGGGGTTCCAGGACGACGCCCTCCTCCTCGAGGCGCGTCGCGTCGGCGGGCATGGAGCCCGGCGACGAGCCACCCACGTCCGCGTGGTGCGCCCGGTTCACCGCGAAGCCGAGGAGCCCGCCGCGGTGGACCACGGGACGGATCAGGGTGATGTCGGGCAGGTGGGTGCCGCCGCGGTAGGGATCGTTCAGGATGACCTGGTCGCCGTCCCGCAGCGTGCCCGGGAAGTCTCGGAGGACCTCCTCGACGGCCAGGGGCATGGAGCCCAGGTGGACCGGGATGTGCTCGGCCTGCGCGATCATGCGGCCCTCCGCGTCGAAGACCGCGCAGCTCGCGTCCATCCGCTCCTTGATGTTGGGCGAGTACGCGGTTCGGCGGAGGGAGACGCCCATCGCCTCGGGGACGAAGGCGAAGGCCGTGCGGAGGATCTCCAGTTCGATGGGGTTCATCGTCCCACCTCGATGCCCAGGAGTCCGAGCGGGTCCACGCGCAGGGTGGCACCCGGCGGGACGACCGTGGTCGCGTGCTCCTCCTCGACGACCAGCGGGCCCTCCGCGGTGAAGCCCACGGGGAGGTCCCGCCGCGAGAGCACGTGCGCCTCCTCCCAGCCGCGATCGAAGAGAACCGCGCGGGTCCCGGCCCGGGGAGTCACCTCCCGCGGCGGCCGGGGCACATGGGCCTTCCGCGCGACGCGGGCGATCAGGCGCACGGTGACCGCTTCGATGGGTTCCGTCGCGGAGGCGTAGCCGTACCGGGCTCGGTGGGCGCGGCGGAACGAGGCGGCCAGTTCGCCCCGGAGGGGGATGTTGATCTCGTAGCTCTGGCCGCGGAAGCGCAAGTCGACGCTCGCCTCGAAGAGGGCCCGCGACGCGTCGAGTCCCTGGGCCTCGAGGTCACGCCGGGCCCGCGACCGGAACTCCTCGACCGCCTCGGCGATTGCCGTGCGAGCCCGCCCCAGCGGGCGTACGACGCTGCGGCTATATTCCAGCCGCACGTCGGAGATCAGGATGCCGTACGCGGAGAATGCACCGGGGAGGTAGGGCACGAGGACCCGGGGGACGCCGATCTCCCGCGCGAGCGCACAGGCGTGCATGGGTCCCGCGCCCCCGAACGCAAGGAGGGCGAAGGCGCGCGGGTCAAGCCCGCGCTTCGCCAGGATGAGACGCATGGCCTTGGACATCGTGGCCCGGACGACCCGCTGCACCCCGAGGACCGTCTCGTCCAGGGAGACGCGAAGGTCCGCGGCGAGGGATTCCAGACCGTCACGGGAGCGGGCGACGTCCGTGGGAAGGCGCCCACCCAGAAGCGACGGGCCGAGGACGCCGCCGACGAGGTCCGCGTCCGTGACCGTGGGCAGCCGGCCGCCCTTCCCATAGGCCATGGGACCGGGATTCGCGCCCGCGCTCTCGGGTCCCACGCGCAGGGCTCCCCCGCGGTCCCGGGTGGCCAGGCTGCCTCCGCCCGCGCCGACGGACTCGATGTCCACCACGGGGAGGGCGAGGGGGAACGTCTCCACCGCGGCCTCCGTGGTCCACTGAGGCCGGCCATCCACGATTGTGGAGAAATCCGCGCTCGTGCCGCCCATGTCGAAGGTCACGAGGTTCTTGCGACGCGACGCGCGGGAGAGAGCGACGGCCGCCGCCACGCCGCCCGCGGGGCCGCTCAGGACCAGGTCCACGGGCCGCCGGAGGACGTCCCCCTGGGACGCGACGCCCCCGCCCGACTTCATGACGAAGAAGTCCCGCCCGATCGACGAGCGGAGGTCCGCCAAGTAGCGGGAGACCAGGGGCTTGACGTACGCGTCGAGCACCGTGGTCGACGCCCGTTCGAACTCGCGGAACTCCGCGAGCACGTCGTGGCTGGTGGAGACCGGCAGGTCGCCGAGTGCCTCCCGGAGCCGCTGCTCGTGCCGCGGCCGGAGGAAGGCGAAGAGCAGGCAGACCGCGACGGACTCGGCTCCGCGGGCCCGGACTTCCTTGACGATCCTGCGGATCTCCCGGTCCGTCAGGGGATGGATGGCCCGCCCGTGGGCATCCACGCGCTCTCGAACCCCGAGGCAGAGTTCGCGGGGCACCGTGGGCGGAGGACGCGCGACGCGGAGGTCGTAGAGGCTCGGACGGTTCTGCCTCCCGATGACCAGCAAGTCCTCGAAACCCGCGGTGGTCACGAAGACCGTGCGGGCGCCCTTCCGCTCGAGGATCGCGTTCGTGGCCACGGTGGTCCCGTGGGCCATGCCGTCCGCGCCCAGCTCGCGCATGCCGGCGAGGACGGCCTGGGAAGGATCCGCCGTCGAGGACAGCTTGGTCGTGACGACCTCACGTCCGCGGAACCCGACGAAGTCGGTGAAGGTCCCGCCCACGTCCACGCCGACGTCCACGAGCGAGGAAGGCAGGAGAGGCTCATGGCCTTTGCCGCGGTGGCGCCTCGGATCTCTCGGTGGAGGGCGACCCCGTGCGACGACTCGGCAAGACCCAGCCGCGCCAGCGGGCGATGCCTGCGAGGACCAGCAGGATGCCCGCGACGACCGCGGCATACCACGCCCATCCCGGGCCCCAGACCAAGTCGATGTGGAAGTCGAAATTGCCGCCGCTCCCCGAGCCCCAGAAGCTCGTGATAGAGACGAAGCTCGTGATCGTCCTCAGGTCCGTCTCCGCCGCTCCCGGGAGAGCGCTCATCACGTAGAAGGCCGCGACGAAATCTGCGGCGCCTCCCGCGGCCCCGAGCGCAAGGCCAAGAAACCGGAACCAATCCCTCCGCCAGGCCGGGACCATGGTGAGGATGAGCCCGCCGCCGAAGCCTAGCGACAAGACCGACAGGACGGCGGCACCGCTCAGCACGCCTCCGATGTGAGGCAGGTTCGTGTAGTTGGACGTCCGGGGGGGAGTCCCGATGGGCGGGGGACTGTAGGTGCTCGACACGAGCCCCCAGTCCAGCGTGCCGGTGTACTGCCCAAAGTGGCCGAAGCTGGCCTCCTGGAACGACCACCAAGGTCCAAGGATCCCAAGGACGCCTGCCAAGAGAGCGGCGACGACCAAGATCAAAGCGATCGTACGGACGACGCTCTCCGGCGTGCGGCACCCCCTGCCACATCGGCAGGTATGTCCCGGACGCGCCATGAAGCTAGCGGCGTCGCTAGGCTCGGGCCGTCGGCGTCGATCCGGGGCCTGCCATCGATTTCAAGGCGCGCCTCTCCTGGCCGATTCCCAAGCTGGGGGAGACCCACTCAGTGCCCGTTCCCGCCGTTGTGCCCGTTGCCGTCGTTTCCGTTGTTCCCGAGGTTGCCCGCAAGGTACTGCGCGTAGCCCTCCATGTCCAGGAGCCCGTGGCCGCTGTAGTTGAACGCGATGACCGTCTCCTCGTTCCTCCGCTTCGCCTCGAGCGCCAGGTCGATCGCCCCGCGGATCGCGTGCGCGGTCTCCGGCGCGGGGATCAGGCCCTCCGTCTTCGCGAAGATCTCCGCGGCCTGGAACGTGGTCAGCTGATCCACGGCCCGCGGCTCGACGATCCCGGCGTCCAGCAGAACACTCAGCGTGGGTGCGCTCCCGTGGTACCGCAGGCCGCCCGCGTGGATGGGCGAGGGCATGAAGTCGTGGCCCAGGGTGAACATCTTGATCAATGGCGTCAGGCCGGCCGTGTCCCCGAAGTCGTATTCGTACTTCCCGCGCGTCATGGACGGAACCGACTCGGGCTCGACGGCGATGAACCGCGTCTCCGAGCGGCCGTGGAGGCGCTCCCCGATCAGGGGGTACGCGAAGCCGCCGAAGTTGGAGCCACCGCCCACGGAGCCGACCATGTAGTCCGGCTCCACGTCCGCGACCTCGAACTGCTTGAGCGCCTCCAGGCCGATGACCGTCTGGTGCATGAGCACGTGGTTCAGCACGGAGCCGATGGAGTACTTCGTGTTCGGCGTGGTCACCGTCGACTCCAGGGCCTCGGAGATCGCGATCCCCAGGGAGCCTGGGTTGTCCGGGTTCTTCTCGAGGAGCTTCCGGCCGAAGGAGGTCTGGCCGCTCGGGCTCGGGAAGACCTCGGCGCCGAACAGGCGCATGAGGTGCTTCCGGTACGGCTTCTGGTCGTACGAGACGCGGACCATGAAGACCTTGGCCTTCATCCCGAAGTAGTTCGTGGCGAGGGCGACCGCGGAGCCCCACTGTCCCGCGCCCGTCTCCGTCGCGTACGCCTCGACGCCCTCCCTGCGCGCGAAGTACGCCTGGGCGATCGCCGTGTTGGGCTTGTGCGATCCGACGGGCGAGAGGTCCTCCCGCTTGTAGTAGATCCGCGCGGGCGTCTTCAGGAACGCCTCGAGCCGCTTCGCGCGGTACATCGGCGTGGGCCGGCCCAGGCGGAGGTATGCCTCGCGCAGCTCCTCGGGGATGGGTTCCGTCGCATTGCCGCTCATCTCCTGTCGGATGATCTCCTTGGGGAAGATGGGCTCGAACGCGTCCGGCCCCACGGGCTGCTTCGTGCCCGGGTGCAGGGGCGGCGGGAGCGGCGCGGGCAGGTCGGGCAGGATGTTGTACCAGGCGCGCGGGACGTCGTCCATGTCCAACAGGATCTTGACCTCGTCCCCAGCCGCCGTTTCGTTCTCGATGGCCTGCATGTTCTCACCGCAAGATGCCGGCCGAAGACTTGGACACTATATATCGTTTGTGCGTATTGATGTACGTGTTCGAACGTTGTAACACGAAAGGATTAACCTACCATGTACTCTTGCGCACATCGAGGTTCCCCCGATGTGGGCACGCTCCCGCACGCACTTCAAGGGCTTCCCCGCGCAGGAGAAGGTCGCGCAAATCATGGTCCTCTACGGACTCCGGGTCCATGAGGGGCACGTCTTCTGCGGCGACATCAAGGTCTCCGACACGGCCATGGCCCGCGCGACCGGCGTGGACCGCCGCGTCGTGACCGCGACGGTCGCCACGATCGAGAAGACGCCGGAGCTGCGCGCGTTCTTCGACAAGCTGCACCCCGTGTGCCACCTGCGCGACGTGGCGCCCCTGATGAACTGGGGCGCGATCGAGATCATCGCCGCGAACCCGTCCAAGCCGGGCATCCTGGCCGGCGTGGCGACCATCATCGCGGAGGCGGGCATCAGCGTGCGCCAGGTCGTCATCGACGACCCCGAGCTGTTCGACGAGCCCAAGGGCTTCATCGTGACCGAGGCGCCCGTCCCGGAGCGGCTCCTGCCGCGGATCAAGCAGGTGGACGGCGTCAAGTCCGTGGTCCTCATCTGAGGCGGCACCCTTTTCCCGCGGCGCGACGTTTCGAGGGCTCGTGCCTTGGCGCGCCCTCCTCCGCGTGGTGGACTTCCACGAGCTCCTGACGGCCCAGGCCACGTTCGCGGAGACGCTCGGCGCCGCGCGGGAGTCCGGCGGCGTGGACTCCGAGGAGGCGAGGACCCTGCGCGAGGGATTCAACCTCCTGGCCAAGGTCCTGTTCACGGCGCGCGCCACGGTCCGGGACGTGCACGACCTGACGTGGCTCGACCACCTCGTCCTGGCCAAGGGGGTCGGCCCGGCCAAGACCTGGCACATGGAGCGGACGCGGGAAGCCCTGGACCATCTCGCAGGGAACCGAGGGCGCCTCGGGGAGCTCATCCCCTTGCGGCGTGCCGCGTGGGTGAGCGTCCCGCTGGCCGGCGTCGGCGGCCTCGCGACGCTCAAGCTGGAGTGCGGCACGTCCGGTTCCATCCGATCGGGCGCGGTCCCCCAGGAAGCCCTCCTGGAACTCGTCTCGGAACTCACGCCCACCGCGCCGAAGACCAAGGAGGGCGCGGCCGTCCTGGCCGATGTGCACCGCCTGGCCCTCGCCGCGCGGCGGCTGGGCGGCGAGAGCGTGGCCCTCGTCCTCGTGTCGTCCGTCCTCGGCTAGGTCGACGCCACGAGCTTGCGGTGGGCGACCATCATGCAGGCGTTCTGGACGACGATCTTGCCCGCGGCCTCCGCCTTCTTCGCCGCGGCGTCGTTCTCGATGCCCAGCTGCATCCAGATCACCTTGGCCGGTCCGCGGATCGCCTCGTCCACGATGGGCGGGACGTCCTCCGAGGGCCGGAAGATGTCGACGACGTCGTAGGGCTCCGTGACGTCGGAGAGGGACTTGTACGCGCGCTCGCCCAGGATCACGTCGGCCGTGGGGTTCACGGGGATGATCCGGTAGCCCTGCTCCTGGAGGTACTGGGGGATCTTGTGGGCGTCCTTCTCCGGGTTCTTGGACGCGCCCACGACGACGATCGTCTTCGCTTCGGAGAGGATCTTGAAGAGCGTGGCGGTGTCCACCATGGGTCTCCCGCGGTAACCCAGGCGCCTGTCGCGCTTAAACGTTCTTCGCGAGCACCTCGCGGAGGACCTTCTTCAGGTGGGGTTGCAGTTTGAGCTTCGCGGCCTCCTCCGCGGTGCACCAGCGGATCTCCGCGTGCTCGTCGTTCGCGATCCGCGGCTCGCCCTGCCACCCGGTCACCAGGTACAGATGGTGGTGGTACGTCTCCTTGGACGTCGGGTCCTTGTCCTCGTACTCGTGGAGGAACCGGGCCACCGTCACGCGAATCGCGAGTTCCTCGTACAGTTCGCGGACGAGGGTGTGGGCGGGCGTCTCGCCCTCCTCGCGGTGGCCGCCGAAGGCGTCCCACATGTTCGCGAAGCGCACCTGGGAGGTCCGCTTGCCGAGCAGGACCCGGCGCTCCCGGACGAGGAGCGCGGTGGAGGTGTAATGCATCAACGGACACCCTAGGGACGCCACGCAGATGGGTTTTGCGGCGGAGAAGACCGCAGGGGCCGGATCGCGGCGTCCGGGAAGTTACCCTTGAGTGAGGGTAACTCACGGACCTCGACCCGTCGGCCCCACGGTCTCCCGTTCCGCGACCCTTCCCAAAGCTTCATGGGCTCCCTCCCGCTAGATGGCCCCGGATGGAGGCGGTCGCCCAAGAGATCGCGGACCGGCTGCGCGCCGCGCGCTTCGTGAAGATCGTCACGCACATCGACACGGACGGGATCACGGGTGGCGCGATCGCGTCCGAGGCCCTCGCCCGCGCGGGCCTCGAGCACGAGGTCGCCTTCGCGAAGCAGCTGGACGAGGCGACGCTCACCGCGGTGAAGCGAGAGGGCCATCCCCTGGTCTGGTTCGTGGACCTGGGCGCAGGCATGCTTCATGCGATGCACGGCCTGGACGCGGTGATCACGGACCACCACGTGCCGACGGAGAGGGAGGTGCCCAAGGCGCTCCGCGGCGACCTCCTGCGGTTCACGGAGTCCCTGGACCGCGTCCTCATGCTCAACCCGCATCTCGAGGGGAGCGGCTCCGACGTGGCCAGCGGCGCGGGTTGCGCCTATGCGGTGGCCAAGGCGCTCGACCCGGGGAACACGGACCTCGCCGCCGTGGCCGTGGTGGGCGCGATCGGGGACATGCAGGAGGCCGAGTTCCGGAGGCTGGACGGATACAACCGCACGATCCTCGCGGACGGCGAGGCCGCCGGCGTGGTCAGGGCGGAGATGGACCTGCGTCTCTTCGGCCGCGAGAGTCGGCCCGCGTACAAGATGCTCCAGTACGCCTCGGACCCCTGGATCCCGCGGCTCAGCGGGAACGAGGAGGCGTGCATCGCGTTCCTCCTCGAGCAGGGGATCGACCTGAAGTCCGGAGACCACTGGCGTTCCTGGTCCGACCTGGACCGAGGGGAGAAGCAGCGCGTCGTGTCCGCCCTCGTCGCCCACATGCTGGAACGCGGCTGCGGCGTGAAGCAGGCCGAGCGGCTCGTCGGCGAGGCGTACACGCTCGTGAAGGAGCCCGTGGGCAGTCCGACCCGGGACGCCAAGGAGTTCGGGACGCTGATCAACGCGTGCGGACGCTACGACGAACCGGAAGTCGGATACCGCGTGTGCCGGGGGGACCGCGAGGAGTACCTGGCCAAGGCGCTCCGCCTCCTGCGCGGCCATCGGGAGTACCTCGTGGAGTCCATGGAGGCCATCTTCGAGGCGGGAATCCATGAGATGGACGCGATCCAGTACTTCCACGCGCACGACAAGATCCGCGACACGGTCGTGGGCATCGCGGCGAGCATGGCCCTGAACCAGAACGGAACGCCGCGGAACCTGCCCATCATCGCCTTCGCCAACGCGGAGGACGGGATCAAGGTCTCTGGCCGCGGGACGCGGGAGCTGGTCGCGAAGGGGCTCGACCTCGCGGCGGTCATGCAGGCCGCGTCCAAGGCGGTGGGCGGCCAGGGAGGCGGGCATCATGTGGCCGCGGGCGCGACTATTCCTCCTGGGTCGGAGGAGAAGTTCCTCGAGATTGCGAACCGAATGGTGCGCGAGCAACTCCAGAATGGGAAGGGCTCGGAGGCCCACACCCAGGATCCGACCGGTGAGCATCGAGGCGGTTGACCGGGACCGGACGGCGCCGATGCCTGTCCGCGCGCGGAAGGCCAGAGCATAGGGCCCTTGACTCGCTTGAGCCTCTTCGTGGCGCGTGCGAGTTGGCCGCCGTCCGGGCGGTCCGTCAAGGTGTTCGCGTTCGGGCTGGCCTTCTTCCTCGTGGGAGAGGTTCTGTTCGCCGCGAGCTTCGTGGTCGCGGCTCAGGGATCCATGGACAGCGGCATCCCGAGTCTCCTGGGTCTCGTCTTCATGCTGGGCGGCCTAATCGTGGGCAGCGGCCGGTATGCCACCTGAGATCGCCCGCTCGCCCTCGCAGGCGGAGGGTGTACCGGGGAGCAAACCTTATATGACCCGCTCCATTTCGACGCCCGCTCTTCCTACGGAGAGCCTGTGACTCATGAAGTCCCCGCGTCGAGCGAGGATGGAAGGAGGTCTCCAACATGGCCAAGCCGATGTACGTGCGTTTCGAGATGCCGAAGGAGCTCGTGGACAAGACCTACCAGGCCATCGAGCTCGCGAAGGAGAGCGGGAAGGTCCGCAAGGGCACGAACGAGGTCACCAAGCTCGTGGAGCGCGGCGACGCCCAGTTCGTCGTCATGGCGGAGGACGTCCAGCCGGAGGAGATCCTGGCCCACATGCCCCTCCTCTGCGAGGAGAAGGGCATCCCCTACGCCTACGTCCCAAGCAAGCAGGAGCTCGGCGTGTCCGTGGGCCTGGGCAAGGCCACCGCGTCCATCGCGATCCTGGACGCCGGCAAGGCGAAGCCGATCGTGGACGACCTCGGGGCCAAGCTCCGAGCGATGAAGAAGTGACGGTGCTCAGGGGAACATCATGGCAGACGAGGAGAGCATCCCCGCAGAGGTCGTCGAGGTCGTCGGTCGCACGGGCATGACCGGCGAGGCGACCCAGGTCAAGGTCCGCGTCAACGAGGGACGCGACAAGGGCCGCATCATCACGCGCAACGTGAAGGGGTCCGTCCAGGTCGGAGACATCCTCATGCTCCGCGAGACGGCCCGTGAGGCGCGCAAGCTCAGCGTGCGGTGATCCCATGCCCCTGCGACGATCCTGCTCGTTCTGCGGGAACGAGATGGAGCCCGGGACGGGCAAGATGTTCATCAAGAAGGACGGCACGGTCTTCGTGTTCTGCTCGAGCAAGTGCCAGATCAACATGCTCAAGCTCGGCCGCGTCCCACGATGGACGCCGTGGACGCAGGCCTACCGGCGCGCGCGGGGCATCGCCGCGGAGGAAGGGGCCGCCCCGCCCGGGGTCCCCGAGGAAGAGGCACCCGCCGCCGGGGCGGCCTCCGTCGAGGTGACCATCGAGGCGCCCAAGGGGAAGGACGTTCCCGCGGATCTCGCGGACCTCGTGGACAAGCGCCTCGGACCCGACCTTTCCCGCGGCGACCTCGAGCGGTACTACGCCAACTTCCTCGAGGACGCGGCGTTCAGACATTCCATCGTGAACTGGGCCAGGAAAGCCCACCCCGGCAAGGCGATCACGCACATCGAGAAGAGCGAGTTCCTCGCCTGGAAGGACACCTCGGACGGGCGGCGCGCGTTCAAGGCGTGGCTCGACGGCCAGTGGCAGAAGGTCAAGGGCCGCAAGGAAGCGCCCGAGGAAGAGGCGGAGACCCCGAAGGCCGTCAAGAAGGCCAAGAAGGGGGCATGAACCTGGTCGAGCGCACGTTCGCGCTCCTGAAGCCGGACGCGATCCAGCGGGGGCTCGCGGGCCGCATCATGAGCCGTTTCGAGCAGCGCGGCCTCAAGATCGTGGGACTCAAGCTGATGCGCGTGTCGCGGTCCCTCGCCGAATCATACTACGCGGAGCACAAGGGCAAGCCGTTCTACGAGCCGCTCATGTCCTACATCACCTCGGGTCCCGTCGTGGCCATGGTCCTCGAGGGGGACGGCGCGGTCGCCACCGTCCGCAAGATAATGGGCAAAACGAACTCCGCGGAGGCGGAACCCGGGACGATCCGCGGCGACTTTGCCCTGACCATCGGCCGCAACGTAATCCACGGTTCCGACTCGCCGGAGAGCGCGAAGCGCGAGATCGGTTTCTTCTTCACGCCCGAGGAGCTCCAGGAGTACCAGCGCATCGACGAGGCGTGGCTCCGCGAGTGAACCCCGAAACGGTCGGTTTTCGCGGCGGAGGCTGCCACGGGAGTCATGCGTGCGTGGGTTGTTGGCGAGCCTTCCTGCCTGAGGCAGCGACGATGACAATTCCAACCATTGCCACAACGAATCCGACAACAGTCACCGCGATGCCCGGAAAGAGTGGTGGATAGCTGCAGCCACCCAATCCGCCTCCCCAACACTCGGGGGCCAGCAAGACCACCCCAGACAGACACGCCAGGGCCCCAGCGACAACCACAGCGATTCCAGCAACTTCTGTGCGCCTGAGACGCATCGAGAATCCCTCCACCGGGGTCATTCTTTTGGGACTCCTAGGAACTGTTGGACATGTTTCGCCGAGGAGGACGGGCTCAGAACCACAAGCTCGAACGCGGGGGAACGGGTCGTCGCATTCTGATAATACCCCAGGGTGGGGCGGGGCTTGGCGGCAGAGACAAACCCGATCGGCTTCCACGTTGAGAGCCCCAGAGCGTCGACAACGAATCTTGACAACCTTCTAATAGCGTCGCCCCCTTGAACGCGACGTCATGGGCGCCATCCGCCAGCCCATCGTGTCCGTCCTCGGACACGTGGACCACGGCAAGACGACCCTCCTGGACCGCATTCGCGGCACGGGGGTCGCGGGCCGCGAGGCCGGCGGCATCACGCAGCACATCGGCGCCACGGAAGTCCCCATGGCCGCAATCAGGGAGACCTGCGGCGAGCTGGTCAAGGGCAAGTCGTTCAAGGTTCCCGGACTCCTGTTCATCGACACGCCGGGTCACGTGGCGTTCTCCACGATGCGCGCCCGCGGCGGTGCGCTCGCGGACCTCGCGGTCCTCGTCATCGACCTGAACGAGGGCTTCCGGCCGCAGACCATCGAGAGCCTGAACATCCTGAAGCGGTACAAGACGCCGTTCGTCGTGGCGGCGAACAAGATCGACCTGGTGCCCGGGTGGCGGCACCACGACGACCAGCCGTTCATCCTGTCCTACGCGGACCAGCCGGACACGGCGCGGGAGGAGTTCGACAAGCGCCTGTACGAGCTCGTGGGACGCCTCTTCGAGCACGGGTTCTCCGCGGACCGGTACGACAAGGTGACCGACTTCACGTCCAACATCGCTGTGGTCCCGCTGAGCGCCAAGTTCGGCGAGGGCATCCCGGACCTCCTCCTCATGCTCATCGGACTCGCCCAGCGGTTCCTCGAGAAGGAGCTGACCACGGAGGAGGGGGCCGCGGAGGGCACGATCCTCGAGGTGAAGGAGGAGAAGGGGCTCGGCACGACCCTCGACGCGATCATCTACAAGGGGACCCTGGGCAAGGGGGACACGATCGTCTTCGGTACGCCGACGAAGCCCGGGACGACCAAGGTCAAGGCGCTTCTCAAACCGAAGCCGCTGGACGAGATCCGCGACCCCCAGGACCGGTTCGATTCCGTGAAGAGCGTCACCGCGGCCGCGGGCGTCAAGATCGTCGCCGCGAACGTCGAGGGCGCCGTCGCGGGTGCGCCCGTCCGCGCGGCCCAGGGAAACGTCCAGGAACTCGTCGAGGAGATTGCGAAGGAATCCCAGCCCCACGTGGAGGTCCAGGAACAGGGCATCCTCCTGAAGGCGGACGCCATCGGCTCCCTGGAAGGGCTCGCGTACGAGTGCAAGCAGGCGGACATCCCCGTGCGGTTCGCGCGACTAGGCGCGACCTCGCGGCGCGACGTGATCGACGCGGCGACCGCGGGCGACCCGCTCCATCAGGCGATCCTGGCCTTCAACACGCAGCTCCTGCCGGACGCCCAGACGGCCCTCCAGGACAACCCGGACGTCAAGCTGCTCCAGAGCGACATCATCTACCGGCTCATCCAAGACTACAGTGCCTGGCGGGAGGAGCGCAAGCGGCAGCTGGAAGAGGCGAGCCGCAAGGAGACCACGTATCCCGCGAAGCTCCTGTTCCTCGGGGACTACGTGTTCCGCACGTCCAAGCCGGCCATCTTCGGCGTGCGGGTCCTGAACGGCCGCATCCGCAGCGGCGCCGGCGTCATGCGCGAGGATGGGCGGAGCCTCGGTCGCATCAAGTCCATCCGCAGCGGTGAGAAGCGCCTCGACGAGGCCCGCCAGGGTCAGGAGGTGGCCATCTCGATCGACGGCGTCACGATCGGGCGACAGATCAACGGCGGCGACGTGCTCTTCATCGAGCTCACGGAGGAGGAGGCGCGGACGTTGCGCCAGCACACGCAACTCAGCGTGGACGAACTGGAGACCCTGGACCAGATCTGCGCCATCAAACGCAAGGAGGACCCGTTTTGGGGAATGTAGAGACGGATCCGCACGTGGCCCAGCTCCAGGCCCAGCTGCCGCGGAAGCACCTGTGCAAGGACTGCGACAAGTGGTACGGCCAGGAGGACGACGAGTACGGGCCGTGCATGTACAAGCACCACCGGAGGGACAAGAAGTACGTGACCCACGGCTACCACGAGTGCGACGAGGCGGAGGAACTCGAGCGGAGGGTGAACCTGTGGGAGAACCGCGCGTCCGACGGCTCGACGAACGGGACATCGACGCCGCCCTCGGCCTGACGGACCTCGAGGGCTGGGGCTACACCCGCGCGGACCTCGCGCGGCTGATCGCCCTTTCGCCCGACGGATGCTTCGCGGCCGAGGACGGAGGCCGCGTGGTCGGCATCCTCACCACGACGCCGTACGAACGGCTCGCGTTCCTCGGTGCGGTCATCGTGGACCCGGACCACCGCGGACGGGGCGTCGGGCGGATCCTCATGCAGACCGCGCTCCTGTACCTGGCGGCGAGCGGGACGGAGACCGTCCGGCTCAACGCGTACCTCGACGTGGTCCGATTCTACGAACGGCTCGGCTTCCACGGCGAGTACGAGGTCGTGCGCTGGCGGGGGGTCGCGTCGCCCACGGGAGCGGGCGCCGTGGACGTGGCCCGGGAGGCCGACCTGGAGGAGCTGGTCCCCTTCGATGCGGGGTTCTTCGGCGCCTCCCGGAGGCCTCTCCTGGAACGCCTGCTCCAGGAGAACCCGGCGACGTTCCTCGTGGCCCGCGACGGAACCCGGATCGTCGGCTACCTGGTCGGCAGCCCGTTCGACGGCGCGTGCGAGATCGGCCCGTGGATTGTCGCGCCGGGACATCCGGACGCAGCCCGCGATCTCTTCGGCGCCCTCGTGAGCGTGGTCGGCCCGCGGGAGTACTCACTCAGCGGGCCCGAGCGGAACCCGGAGCTGGCCCGGTTCCTCGCGGAGGCGGGATTCACGGAGGTCTTCCACACCCTCCGGATGTGGTGGGGGAAGAACCTCTTCCCCGGGGATCCCGCGGGGGTGTGGGCCGCGGGCGGATTAGAGAAAGGATGAAGTAGGGAGGGGCGTTCGCACCCTCCATGTCGGAGAAGCGAGACCTCGCCATCGTGGGCCTCCTCCTCGGCCTCCTCGGGGGCGCCCTGATCCTGGTCGGCGGCTTGGGCATGGACCTCGGACACCTCTCGACCCTCACGCTCGATTACATCCTCGCGCGCCTCGTGGCCGTCGTCCTCGGCGTGGGCATCCTGGTCGGGAGCGTGATGATCTACCGGGGCAGCTACAGCACGGGCGGCATGCTGAACCTCATCCTCGGGATCGTCGCGCTCATCGTCGGGGCGGGCGCGCTGGGCGCCGTCCTCGGTCTCGTCAGCGGGGTGCTCGGCCTCCTCGCGAACGAACCCCGCCGCTGACCGGACGGCCACGTCAGATCCGCGGGCCGATGAGCTGCCACAGGATGAGCGCCAGGATGAGCAGGGCGAACAGGTAGGAGACCTGCTTCACGATCCGGTCGCGGTCCTCCGCCTTGATTCCGCGACGGAGCCGCGACACGAGGGTGTCCATCCCGTCCTTGAAGACGTAGCCCCCGTCCAACGGCACCGCGGGCAGCGCGTTCGTGGCGCCGAGCATCGCGTTGAGCCAGAAGAGCCAGTACAGGCTGTTCGTGAAGACCCAGAACACGGCGGGCGGCAGCGCGGCGAACGGGCCGCTCACCGTGTAGAACGAGATCTCCGGATCCTGAATCGGCGCGCGGCCGGCGAACGGCAGGGCGATGTAGGACAGGATGGCCCCGGGGACGCCGCCGAACCGGTCCGGGTTCGTCAGGGGGTGGTAGTAGTCCGTGCTCACGTCCAGGGCGTAGATGCCCAGGAGGGGGCGGCCCGTGGCGTTGTCGTACCCCACGGTCACGGCCGCGTCGAAGTACGTCCCGTTGTTCACGTTGTACGTCTGCACGGCGATCGTCGTGTTGGGACGGACCTCGGCCATCGCGTTGACGAAGTCGCTGTACGAGTTGACCTCGGTGCCGTTCACGTTCGTGATGATGGAGTACGGCTGGAGGCCGGCCTTGAGCGCCCCCGAGTCCGGGCCGGAGAAGCCTACGATGCCCACCCCGTTGTGGACGGGGGTCACCGCGGCCATCATGATGCTCGAGAAGAGGAAGCCGAACAGGACCGCGAGGAGGAGGTTCGTCGCGGGACCCGCCGCGTACAGGCGGGAGAGCTGGAGGGGGGGCGACCCGCGCCGCCCCCCCCCCCTCGGCGCTGCAGCAGCGGGCGGCGGATGGCGGCGACGTGACGATGCGGCGCGAGGTGGTTGTCGCCGCGCTCAATCGCCTCATCGATGGCAAGCCCGGCCTGGCGGTGTCGCCGAAGTGCTCGCGGCGCCCGATGCAGCGCTGCAGGGGTCTCCATTGCCTGGGCTCGGCGATGGTGTGCTCGATGCAGATCCGCCGGGATGACTGCTGTTTGCGGGCCGCTTCCCGCTCGGTGACCTGACTGGGCGTGGCGCCGGTCTTCGGCTTCTTGGGCGGGGCGGTGATCTGGGCGGGAAAGTCGCGGGCCAGGCCCTGGTACCCGGCGTCGACGTCTGCGGTGACATCTGGGTAGCGGCGGAGCAGGTCCTCGATGCCCTCGGTGCGCAGCGCGGTGACATCGTGCATGCGGCCCGGGCGGATCGCGCCGAGCCACAGCAGCCGCCCACAGCCATCGCTGATGGCTGTGGGCTTGATGGTGTTCTGTTTCTTCTTGCCGGACACGAACGCGCGGCGGCCGGGCCGGTTCGCCGGCGGGCGGCGGACCTGCACCTCGGTGCCGTCGATGCGCAGGTGCACGCCCTGCGACGCGGCGTAGGCGAACACGTCGGCCAGCGTCCGCAGCCGCAGCCCGGGCTCGCCGGGCACGGCGAACCCACGCGCCGCCAGCAGCGGCCGGACCTCACCGACGGCCCGGGTGATCGTGGAGCGGTCCACCCCGTACAACAGCGCGACGGCCGCGTGCGGAAGCTGGAACCGCAGCACCACCAAGGTGACGATGACCCGGTCAGCGAACGGCAGCTCCCGGCCCGGGCCCGCGCCCTCAGCGCGCAGCCGCTCCCGGCCGCCACGCCGCTCGCGCAGCCGGGACTCCTGCTGCGCCATCCATGGCCCCGCCAGCTCGCTGATCAGCTTGCCCAGCCGACGACGCGGAAGGCCAGTACAGATACGATGCGACAAGGCCGCGCGGGCCCATGGTGACGACACATCTTGATCTTGCGCGGCCGTCCGTCATCCCGGAACCGACACGCCAAGATCATCCCGTTACGCCAGGCATTCCGCTATCGCGCACCACGTCGTTAGGGCTCGCAGATGATTAACACGCTGTCTTGGTCTGTGTTGCCGGCTCGGCGTCCTCGGCTGCGAGGAAGGCGATCAGGTCTGCCGGTGCGGGGAACCGGGCGGTCGCGGGTGTGATGGCGTGTCTGTGTTCGTCCAGGAGCGGGCGGGTTTCGCGGATGGCCTCGGTGATCCTGCTGCGGTCCACGGCGAACAGTTCGCCCAGGACTGCTTGCGTGCATAGTCTGCGCAGGTAGAGCACGGTGGCCAGGATCCGGTCGGCGGTGGTGAGCTTGGCGCGCGGGCCTGCCCCGGCCGCGCGGCGGCGCTCGGTGCCGCGCCGTTGGTGCCGGGCCTGCTCGCGCTGTGCTTCCTGCGGTCCGGCAAGGTCGGCGATCAGATGGTCCAGCTGCTGGCGGGACATGCCTGTCAGCGCCGGATGCGACAGCATGGCGCGGCCGGGGGCCCCTCCGGTATCCCTGCTGGGCTCGGCGCCGGCGGCAGGCGGGGGCGGTCCAGGGCGGGGGTGGATGGTGTAGTTCCAGTCGCCGTGGAAGCGGTGCCGGGCCAGCGGGACGGCGGCCATCTGCGCATCGCTGATCTCGGTCCCGGTCGGGTAGCTGCCCGGGTCGAGTTCGGCGCGCACTGTCAAGCCGGTGCGGGTGGTGGTCGCGGCGATGCTGTTCACAATGACTTCGTGGCTGGTCAGGGGCCGGCCGCGCCAGTTGAGGGTGATGTGGGAGAACAACCGGTGCTCGATCTTGTTCCACTTGGAGGTGCCGGGCGGGAAGTGGCACACCGTGATCTCCAGCCCGGTCCCGGCGGCCAGGGCGGCGAGTTCGGTCTTCCACGCGCGGGTGCGGTAGCCGTTGGAGCCGCCCGCGTCCGCGGTGATCAGCAGCCGCCGGGCGGCCGGGTAGTCGCCACGGCCGCCCGCCTTCCACCAGCGGCGGATCGACTCCACAGCGAACGCGGCGGTGTCGTGGTCGGTGCCAACGTTCACCCACCCGGCGTTCGCCGCCAGGTCATAGACCCCGTACGGGATCGCCTTGCCCAGCTCCCGGTCAGGGAAATCATGGCTGCTGACCTGGGCTGGCTCGCCCTTCGGCCGCCACTCCCGGCCGCCGTTCTTGAACGCGCCGACCAGTTGTGAGGTAGGCCCGCGGGCGCGGTGCCGGTATTTCTGCCGGTCGTCTCCCGCGAGCCCCCTCCCGCACCCGGCGTGCACCTCTCAGCGCACCGGGCGCTCCGCGTGTCTTGCTCGCTGGTCAGCCGCCTGTGGTGGCGGCTGCCGGTGCCGGGGGCCATGGAGTCGGGATCTTGCTGCCGCGGTAGCGGTAGCGAGTCACGGCGACGCTGGAGGCGCCGGTGAAGACGGCCCCGTTGCAGGCGAACCTCCATCCCTGGTCGCAGAAGCGACGGCGGAGTTGTTTCATCCCGAGCCGGTGCTTGCCCGCGTACTTGGCGCGTATCCAGCGCATCAACCTGCCCCAGGTGAAGCTGTCGATCGCGCTGAACGTCGCCTTGGACACCCCGTGCCGGAAATAGTTCGCCCACCCTGCCAAGGACCGGTTCAAGCTGGTGATCAGCTCATCGAGGCCCATGTGGCGGGTTGACCTGTACGTCTTGGCCTTCACCTTGTCCTTGATCGCCTGGATGGCTTTCCTGGACGGCTTGGTGTAGACGTAATGCCTCTGGGTTCCTCGCTTGCGCATCCTGCGGATGTGGTAGCCGAGGAAGTCGAAGCCCTCGTCGATGTGGACCACCTGGGTCTTTTCCGGCGCCAGCCGCAGCCCCATGGGGGCCAGTACGGCTGCCACCTCCTCCCGCAGCGCCTCGGCGTGGTGACGTTCACCCGATACCATCACGACAAAATCGTCGCAGTAGCGGACGAGCCGCCAGTTGCCGAGACCATTTCTTCGGCGTTTGGCCCGCTGCTTGTCCGTGCCCATATCGCGGCGCCATTGCTGGTCGAAGTGGTCATCCAGCGCTGACAAGGCAATATTGGCGAGCAACGGGGAAAGTATCCCGCCTTGCGGGGTCCCAGTCAGGGTGTCTTCCCTGTTTCCGAGTTCGGTGAGGACCCCGGATTTCAGGAACGCTTTCACCAGCGAGCAGATACGCTTGTCCTTGATCCTCGCCCGGAGGCGATCCATCAGAGCCGCATGCGAAATTTCATCGAAACAGGCTTTGATGTCGCACTCCAGCACCCACCGGTAGTTGATGGACTCGGAAGCGAAATGATGGATCTCGGCGATCGCGTCATGCGCACGCCGGCTGGGGCGGAACCCATAGGAGCACGGCTTGAAATCCGCCTCGAAGATGGGCTCGAGCACCAGCTTCAGGCTTGCCTGAACCACGCGGTCCGCGATAGTTGGAATACCGAGTTTGCGGAGTTTCCCGCTTTTCTTCGGTATCATCACCTGCCGTACTTCAACCGGCCCGAACCCGCCTGACTTCAGCGAGTCCCGGATTTGGCCCAGGAACGCCTCGACCCCGACCCAGGTCTCGACCATGGCCACCGTGGCCCTGTCGATCCCTGCGGTCCTGGCGCCCTTGTTGGTGGACACGCGTTCCCACGCGTGCACCAGGAACGCCGGGTCGTAGACGAGGTTGAACAGGTCACCGAACCGGCGGGAAGAATCCTCTCCCGCCCAGCGGTGCAACTTGATCTGCATACTCCGTACCGTGAAGTAGGCCGAATCAGGACGCGGCCACTCCACGGCGCTGGTATTCACCAGCGCATCTTCGGACATTGCCTTCCCTCCTTGAACTGACACGCTGCCGCCCTTCCCCATGTGCCCGGGCTTTCCCCGGCTCGGAGTACTACGGCGGCTCCGCCCCACCCGCGCCTTCGGCAGGCGTCGCGCCTATCCCCGGCTTGACATCTGGCCGATGAGAAGATCCGGGGAACGCACGCGAGTGGTTCCCGCGTTCACTGCTGTCCGGTCGACAGGTTAGGCATCCGGCTATACCCCTGCGGCATCGCCACGGCTACTGCCGTAGACAATTCACCGTGGCCTCCAGGCCCAGACAAAAGAGACCCTGCCTGAAGTTCCCCGCCCGTCATGAAGGGCGGGTCCGCACCGCAAACCAGCCCGAATCCACCGGGTTAGAGCTGGCACCAAGTCAAGAGGCGTAACGTAGCCGATTTCTCGCGTATACCTTCCCGTCTCGCTCACCGCACCCGGCCCATCCGGTAGTACTGAACCGATGCGACTTTGTCGAGGCTGCTCCCGCCCTTCCCCGGCGACCCCCGGCTCAGGCTTCCTCCAGCTTCACCCCACCGCTACGACGGCAGAGCGATGGACGGTCTTTCACCGCCATCCGAAACACCAGCGCCTCGCGGCGCACCCTTCTTCTTGGCATCCACGCTGACCACCGGCTCCCCGGCGTCCTGGTGGGCCTTGACCTGCTCGTTGACGTAGCGGAACTGGGCGTCCCGGTCCGGGTGCCGCTTTCCCTCGACGGTCTTGGCATTGCCCTGCAGGCTGAACCCCTCCTCCCGCAGCAGATCGCCGGCCGTGTCCGCGGAGACCCTATGGCCCTGGCGGGTCAACTCGCCCGCCAGCGCCCGGGTGGACTTCGCCGTCCACCGCAGCGGCGACACCGGATCACCCCGCTCCTCCGGCTCCACCAGGGCCAGCAGCGCCGGGCGCAGCCCCGGGTCCACCTCGGCCACCCGCTTGCGCCCGCCGCCCGGCCGCCGCGCCCGGCCCAGCGGCTCCGCCCCCGAGTCCAGCTCATCGGCTCCCAGCGACACGGTGGCTTCACGAACCCGGGCGGCCCGGGCCACCAGCCGGATCCCGCCATGCCCCAGCGCCCGGGCCTCCGCCCCCATCAGCAGCCGCCGCTGCCGCTCATCCAGATGCGGGAAGATCGCCTCGAACTTCGCCGCCAGCATCTCCCTGGTAACTGTCATGACGCCCATACCACAGCAGCATGCCCGATTCCAGGAAGCTACGGGTTAATTTCCGGCGAGCCCTAAGCGTCTGTACGTGCTATTCGTCATGGAGGTCGTGACCCGGCGCGTGCACATCCTGGGTGGGACCGCCCACCCGGACGGTGCGTGGACTGCCCAGCAGGCCCGCAACCTGCTGATGGACCTCGGCGACCGGATCGGCTCCTTCCGCTTCCTCATCCGGGACCGCGACGCCAAGTTCATTCGCGCGTTCGATGAGATCTTCGCTGGCGAGGGCGTGAAGGTAGTCAAGACCCCGCCGCGGACGCCACGAGCCAACTGTTACGCCGAACGGTGGGTTCGCACCGCACGAGCCAAGTGCACCGACCGGATGCTGATCTACGACGAACGGCACCTTCGATCCGTCCTCCGCGAGTACGCCGACCACTACAACCGGCACCGCCCGCACCAGTCCCGCCAGCAACGACCACCCGACCACGACCCAGCGGTAGCCGTGCCGCTTGACGCACCGATCCAGCGCCGGAAAGTACTCGGCGGTGCAATCAACGAGTACTACAGAGCCGCGTGAACTCCTCGGCGAACCCGCTGGTCAGGAAGCGCGCAACGAGTTTTGGAGCGGTATACGGGTCGGCCGGCCTTCTCCCGCAGAGCCTGATGCTCCCTTCACAAACGTAGCCGGTCGCGGCGACACAAGAAGAACCGGTAATCCCGGCATCCCGGCACGCTCGTCACGTCCGCCGCCCGGCTCCCCCAGCGCGGGCCGATCGCAGGTGGGACAGGCAAGCAACATGCAGCCAGAGCTAGCGGTTCGGTGAACCGCTCCTCCCGCCCCCAATCTGTCCGCCAGGCGCCCGGGCCCGAGTCAGCATCTTGGCTCGCGTCTCCAGGCATGCCGACCTTGCTGTGCGCGTTGCTGCCCGCAATGGCTACTGGACGGTGTTACCGTCGATGCATGTCCTACCCGTTGACTGCGGCTCAGACGCACCTTGGTGAGCTCGTCGCCGAGGCGCGGCACAGCCACCGTCCCGTCACGATCAGCGAGCACGGCAAACCGGTCGCCGCGCTGATCAACATCGACGACCTCGCAGACCTTGAGGACCGGGCGGCGCTCGCCGCACACTTGGCAGACAAGGCCACCGGGCGAGACGGGATAAGCCTTGATGAACTGGATGCCGCGCTCGACCGGATCGACGCAGAAACCTTGCCGTGAGCCTGACCGTCGTCTTCCGGGAGACGGCGCTTCGCAACCTGGCCCGCATCCGTAGCGAGGACAAGGACCTGTTCATCCGGACGCGCCGGGCCGTCACCTTGCTGGCTGACCAGCCATACCCGGAAGGTGCGGTCGCGTGGGGTGCCACAGGCATCTACCGGCTGCACGCAGACGACATTCGGGTCTTGTACGAAGTCGATAATGAGGCGGCAACGGTCTACATCATCAACATCGGGGTCATCTCCTGATGTCATAAAGGAGCGGGGCCTCCCGCTCCCCGTAGCTGCCCCCGCGTTCATGCTCAGGGTGTCTACGTCATCTACGACGATGGGAGGCCTGTACTGGTCGAGAATTCGGCCACCGGGCTTGACCTGCCCTTTCACGCTGCCTGCTCGTACTCGTTGATCAGCCCTGCCAGCCTGGTCCTGCGCCGGATCCGCGTGGCCAGGGCAGGGAAGGCGCCTGCCCCGCCCACGACGTCGCCTTCGACACCGGCATGCTCACCGTCAACGGCGGACTGCGGATCCACCTCGCAAGGCCGCTCGCCGACGCCATCCACAACGACCCCCTGACCAGGCAGTACTAGTATAGGCGTGCACCTACCTCACTACCTGGCCCAAGCATTCCTCACCGGAAGGTGTGGCCCCGCCGTGGCTGCCCTGTTGGCGCTGCGGGTACTAGCCCTGCCTTTTCATCGGGCAGTGTGGGCCGGGCGGCGCGTCTAACGTGAAAAGTGCTCCTGAACTGGGACGATAAGGGGTGTTGAGGTCCTTATTGAGCCGAGATCGAGGAGCACTTTCTGCATGCAGGTTACCGGGTGGTCGAGGGGCCTGGAAGTATCCGGCGGTGGTGCGGGGGTCGTGTCGCATGCCGGGCTGGCGCTGCTGCGGCACCTGGCCGACAAGACCGGGCTGGCCGGCGGGCTGTCGCGGGCGCTGGCCTCGCCGCGGATCCTGGTCCATGACCGGGGCCGGGTGCTGGCGGACCTGGCGTGCGCGATCGCCGACGGCGCCCGGGTGATCAGCGATTTCCGGGTGATGCGGGATCAGGCGGAGCTGTTCGGGCTGGTGGCGTCGGTGCCGACGGCGTGGCGGACGCTGAAGGAGATCGCGCGCAGCGGGACCCTGGCGGACCGGCGGATCACGGCGGCGGTGAATGCGGCGCGGCGGCAGGCGTGGGCGCAGGCCGTGGCCCGGCACGGGGCGCTGCCGGGGGTGCGGCTGGCGGACCGGACGCTGGAGGGCGTGACGTGCATCCGGCTGGATGCCACCGTGGTGCCCGCGCACTCAGGCAAGGAACTCGCTGAGGCGAATTTCAAAGGATATGGCCATCATCCGCTGCTGGCGGCGTGCGACAACACCGGCGGGGAGCCGCTGGCCTGGATGCTGCGCCGTGGCTCCGCCGGATCGAACACGGCCGCGGACCACATCGCGCTGGCAGACACGGCGATCGCGGCGCTGCCGCCGGCCTTCCGGCGGAAACTGATGATCACGTGCGACGGGGCCGGGGCCAGCCACGACCTGGTCAGGCACCTGGACAAGCTCGCCTCCCGGCCCGGGTACCAGGTCATCTACTCGGCCGGCTGGGCGCTGGCCGGGCGGGAGAAAGCGGCGCTGCGCCTGGTCCCGCAGGACACGTGGCAGATTGCGATCGATAGCCGCGGCGAGGTCCGCGAGCGCCGCGCCGACGACGCCTGCGCGGACGACCGGTGCGCCCACCGTACGTGCTGGATCGAGGAAGCGCACGTCACCGAGCTGACCGGGCTGCTGCGCGAAGGCCCGGCCGGCGACCAGCTCAAAGCCTGGCCCGCCACGATGCGCATCTTCGCCCGCCGCGAGCGGCCGCACCCCGGCGCGCAGCTGACCTTGTTCGAGGCCGAAGACGGCTGGCGGTACAGCCTGTGGGCAACGAACCGGCCCGCCGCCACCAGAGGCTGGCTGGGGCAGGCCGCCTGCATCGACGCCGCCCACAGGGTGCAGGCCCGGGTCGAGGACGCCATCCGCACCGGGAAAGATACCGGCCTGGGGCATTTCCCCTCCTTTGACTACCAGGTCAACGCCGCGTGGCTGACCGCGGCGATGACCGCGCAGATCCTGCTGGCCTGGCTGAAACTGCTGGCCCTCGACGGCGACCTCGCCAAAGCCGAGCCGAAGACGCTGCGCTACCGGGTGCTGCACGCCGCTGCCCGGCTGGTGCGCGGCGGGCGGCGGCGCCGCCTGAAGATCCAGGCCACCTGGCCATGGGCCGAGGCGATCACGGCCGCGTGGCAGCGGATCGACGCTCTCCCGCAAGCCCCCTGACCGGCGCAAACGTCCCCTGCGAGCAAGGAAGGAGACCCCTGGGGCCTGTGGAACCCCCGGCCACCCGGCCCGCCAGCCGGGCCACCGTCATACCCCGCCACTAAAATCCAGGCTCAGCACGCGGCCCAGCCAACGCCCAGCGCCAGCCATCAGGCCCGGTGAAAGATCAGGGCTAGCGTGGATGGCCGGTTGCAATCCGAGAGGGATTTGGCTGCTGCGGGGCCAGCAATATGCACAGGTCATTGCTATAGGCCCAGGATGGGATATCGCCGTGCCTCCGCCGTCCTGATCTTGTGGCTGACCGGTCCGCCGGCGCGGCACGGAAATGGAAGTTCTGTATGGGTGTGCGCGCCGGGATGGCAAGTGACAGGGGGAGGGCCGGTAGCGTGACCGGGGTGATCGCAGCTGGAGTGATGCTGATTGGCGTGCCCACCAATTCCAGCGGCACGACCGATGGGGTGGCCCGGCAAACCCCGCTGTCAAAGAGCTTGATCCACAGGTCTTGACACTTTACTCCGGCCGCGCGAGAGCCTCGCGCCATTAGCGAATCGCTACAGTACCTGTGAGGAGATCCGGATGAGATCCGTTAACCGTTACATCCCTCTGGCCGGTGCCCTGCGCTCCCGCACCGCGCGCGCGGCCTGACCGTGGCGGGGGCCTGGCGCTGGCTGCCCTGACCGTGACCGCATCGCCGTCCCAGACATTGGTGGGTGGCCAATACACCGGGTCCTTTTCGGTGTCGGCCACCACCGTCAAGCTCGGCACCACGTTCACCGCCACACAGCAGGCGATCAGCCTGAGCGACACGCAGACCCCGGGCATCACCGTCGGAATCCGCCGCCTGGGATTCACCGTCGTTGCATCCCAGCCGCCCGCGACGACGGCGGATGGGCCAGGCGCTGACGGGTGAGGCGGTCGTGCCGCTCCCAGACCCGTTGGGTCAGGGTATCGGGGTGCCGGTTCCGCCTGAGCACGCCGCGCCGGGCTCGGGGGTCTGCGGGCCTTGCGCGTAGGTGGTGATGAACTCGGCCAGCCGGGGGTCGGATGCGGAGGTCAGCCGCAGTTGCCTGCCCTAGGCGCTGGCTACTACGGCGGCTGACAGCCCGGCGGTGGTGCCGAGGAGGATGTTGCGGCGGCGTTCACGGCGGTGCTGCTCGGCGCGCATCCGGGCGACCCGTTCCCGGGCCCGCTGCTTGCTGGTCCTGGCACTCGGCATACCGTTCCCCTTCCTTTCACCTAACCGGACGCCCCAGCCCCCGCGGGTCGGCGGCATCCGTAAAGCGGCAGGTCAGATTCCTGCGCGGCAGGCCCTGCGGACGCGTTCGACCTGGATGGCGAGGGTGATGAGGATCAGGGCGACCGCTGTCAGCAGGACCCCGGCCAGGACCTTGCCCAGGCCGGCGAACGGCTTGGGCGGTGAGGTCTGGATGGTTGTGCGGGCCGTGGTCACCACGACGCTGACGCGGGCCGATGCTGATGCTGCCTGCGTCCCGCCTGGGTAGCTTGCGACGAACTGCTGCCTGCCAGTGGCGGCAGGGTGCCCGGCCAGCCGGGCCACGCCGCGGGTGCTGGTGACGGCGCTGCCAAGCGGCACGAGCTGCCCCTTTGGCCCGAACTCGGTGGTGCGCTGGTAGAAGCTCACGGTTACCCCGCTGAGCGGCTTGCCGTTGGGATCGGTGAGGGTGGCGGCCAGGTGCACGCCGCTGGCGGTGTCCGTCCCGGTCACCGTGATCACGGCGGGTTTCGGCGCGGCGTGCGTAGCAGCGTGGGCTGGCCCGGCGAAGGCGAAGCTCGGGCTGCCGGCGGCCAGCACCACCAGCCCTGCTGCCGCGCTGGGGCGCCGGGCCCGCTGTCGCCGGGCCCTGCCGTTGGCGGGCTGGGTGGCGGGCGCGAGGCTGGATCCCGCTGCCTGCCCGTCCTGTTGGCTGGCAACCTGCGCTGCCACCGGTTCCGGCCGGGTACCCCGCGGCTGTGCCTGCTGGCTGCCCGGCGTCTGCCGGAGTTCCTCGATCTCGTCGACCGGCAGCAGGGGGAGGATCCGGAACAGGAGCATGAGCAGCAGCGGGATCGCGGCCAGGCCGGCCAGGGTGATGCTGACGGAGATCCAGGTGAAGTGGTAGGTGCCGAAGGTGCCGGTGATGCGGTCGTAGGTGGCGGGGTCGGCGACCATGATCATGCGCTTGAGCCACATGGCGGGGACGACGAAGGCTGCCGCGGTGACCATCCCTGGCACGGTGCGGGTGCGCGGGGTCGCGACCAGCAGCAGCGGCAGCAGGCCGGCGGCGACCACGAAGGTCCAGAAATACGGGGCGAAGTGACCGAGCAGGAGCGCCTGGAACACTGCTGCGGGCCCGTTCTCCCCGACGTAGGCGTCGGGGAGAATGTCGGCGAAGGTGAGGTAGAGATAGGCGGCGGCGAAGGTGGCGAGGATGAAGCCGAGCCGGGCGAAGTGCCGGGGGGTGATGAATACTTCCAGGTGATACGCGCGCCGGAAGCCGGCCACAACCAGGATGACGAGGGCGACCCCGGAATACAGGGCCGCGACGACGAAGTAGGGCGCCCAGATGCTCTCATGCCACCAGGGCCGGCTGACCAGCGCGAACGCCCAGGACAGCACCGAATGCACCGACACGGCCAGCGGGATGATCATGATCGCGGTCAGGCCGAGCGCGCCGTGCAGGACTGCGCGCTGGCGGGGGGTGCCGGCCCAGCCGCGGGAGATGGCAGCGTAGAGGCGGGCGCGCCGACCGATCCGGTCCGGGTGCATGCGGTGCAGGATCGCCAGGTCCGGGACGAGCGGCAGGACGAAGAAGATGATCGAGCCGATCGTGTAGGTGCCGACCGCGACGAAGTCCCAGAAGATCGGGGAAGACAGGTTTGGCCGGGTCACCAGTTCCCAGATCAGTTCCGGGCGGCCCAGGTGGGGGATGATGAAGGCCCCGCCAATGAGCACGGTGACCACCGCCGTTCCCTCAGCCAGCCGGCTCAGCGGTGCCCGCCAGGGCGCTCCGGTCAGCCGCAGGACCGCCGAGATCACCGCGCCGCCGTAACTGACCCCGATGAAGGTCACCACGTCGGCGAGGTAAATGGCCCAGAACGCGTGGTCGTTGTAGCCGGCAACGTCCATGCCGCGGCGCAACTGGATCGCCCACGCGACCGCGCCGAGCGCGACTACCGCGGTCAGCGCGGCCAGCAGCAGCCAGTACCAGCGCCCAGGCCGCCGGAACGGCCGCAGCGCCGCCTCACACGCGTCCGGCTGTGGCTGCCCGGCAGGGGCCGGCAGTTCCTGGTGGCTGTCATTGATGGTAGTCATGGCGTCGCTCTCAGATGTTCTGGCTGTGGCCGAGGATGTAGTAGACACGCGGGTTGGTGCCGAGTTCCTCCTTGAACCGGACCGCGTCGTTCGCCTTGAGGAACTCCGACAGCCTGACCGTTGTCCCGAGCCCGCTGACGGCGACATCGGTTGCCAGGTCACCGACATAGAGTGCGCCCATCGGGCAGCCGGACACGCAGGCCGGCAGTTCCCCGTGCGGGAGCCGGTCCGCGCACAGTACGCACTTGCCGACGGTGCCCTTGACCTGCGGCACCGGGAACTCCGGGGTCGGCTTAGACGGCAGCCGCGTAACCTTGGGCGGATCGGACCAGTTGAAGTACCGCGCCTCATACGGGCAGGCGGCCATGCATGTCCGGCAGCCGATGCACACGTTCTGGTCGACCAGCACCAGCCCATCGGCAGTCCGGAAGGTGGCACCGACCGGGCAGACGTACACGCAGGGCGGGTCCTCGCACATCATGCAGGGCCGAGGCATGGGGAAGGTGGCCCCGTCCGCGCCGGTCATCCGGTAGACCTTGATCCATGTCTGGTCTTTGGCCAGCTCGTGGCGTTGCTGGCAGGCGAGCGTGCAGGACTCGCAGCCATCGCAGTAGCGCAGGTCGATGACCATGCACCAGGCATGTGCGGCTTTGCTGCTCTTATCCGCGGCGGTGGCCGCGTGTGCTTCATCCCGGTAATTGACCAGTTCCAGGCTGCCAGCGGTGAGAGCGCCGGTGGCGATCCCCAGTCTCGCCAGGCGGCTCAGCAAGGTACGCCGGGTCACCGCGGAATCCTGACGGTCCTTGCCCGGGGGGGCAGGCTGGGCCGGCGCTCCGGGGGGTTGTGAGCGAGTCATCGTGAGCTTCCTCTCCGGCCGTGCCATCTGTGGCCGGTCAGCTGACGATCAGGTGGCCGCGCATCCACCCGTCGGTGTGCATGGCCCCCGAGATGCCGTAGTCCCCGGTGCCGCACGGGGTGACGCAGAGCCACTGGTAGGTGCCAGCGGTGGCGGGGGCGCGGAACGTGAACCGGACCGTGGTGTAACCGCCGTCCATGGACGCCACCGGCAACGGCGCATTGATGCCCAGCGACGGGACGGTGAAGGTGTGCGCGATCATGTCGTTGCGGACCGCCCTCACCCGCTTCCCGTTCACCGTCTCCGTTCCCCCTATGACCTGCAGGAACGGGGAGTTGTCCGCGAGCGGGGTGACCATGTCGTCGTATTCCCTGATGGTGATGACGACGGTCGCGCCCGCCCGCACGTGAATGTCGGCGGGCGCCACGGCCGGCCAGCCGTCCTTGCCGGTAAAGGTGCCCATGGCGCCCATATCCGCGTCGATCTTGCCGATCAGCTCGACGCGGTCAGTTCCCGCACCGGCAGCGGGCCTGCCCGCCGCGGAGGTACCTGCTGTTCCTGCGCAGGCAGCCAGCGCCAGGGCCGCCGTCGCGGCTCCCGCTGCCGCTGCTACGGGCCAGTGCGCGATGCGCACCGCCCGCCTGCCCGCTGCCACGCGCTTGGGCCTGATGCCGGTCACGGCCACCACTTCCTCAGCCGGGTCCCAGGACGGTCAGCCTTCGCCGCCGACCGCTACGACTAGCCGGGCTTTCACCCACTACTCAGGATCAGCGGGCAGCGGCAGGCCGGACAGGGTGATCGCCGCCAGCGGCGGTAACGAAACTTACGTACGGCTCTATGGGTAATTCACACCTATCGCCGGTTATAGGTGCCACGTACTGTTTTAACGTGGCGGGCGATGTCATCCGGGTCCTGGTGGTAGACGATCACGCCCTGCACCGGGATGGGATCCGGCAGATCCTTGCCCAGCATCCCGGCATCGAAGTGGCCGGTGAGGCAGGCTCCGCGGAGGAGGGCCTGGCCCTGATCAACCAGCTGCAGCCGGACGTGGTGCTGATGGACATCCGTCTCCCGGGCATGAACGGCATCGACGCCACCCGCCGTGTCCGCCGCGACCATCCGGCCACCCGGGTACTCGTGGTCACCGCCTACGACGACGATGAGTACGTCATCAGCGCGCTGGAAGCCGGCGCGTCCGGCCACCTGAGCAAAGCAGCGCCGGGCCGGGAACTGGTGGACGCGGTGCGCGCGGTAACCGCCGGCGGCACGGTCGTCGACCCGCTCGCCCTCACCCACCTGCTGTCGGGCCGTGTGGAGACCGCCGCCTCGCTGACGGAGCGTGAGCTGGCAGTGCTGCGGCTGCTGAGCGAGGGACTGCACAACAAGCAGGTCGCCACCCGCCTGGGGATCAGCCGCCGGACCGTGGAACGGCACTGCGACAACATCTACGCCAAGCTCGGGGTCGGATCGCGCACCGAGGCGGTCGTCCGCGCGATCTCCGCCAAGCTGGTACCGGTCCCCGATGACCGCTAGCCGCAGCCTGCCCGCCCGCGCGGCCGCGAACGACATGTGGGCCGCGGTGCGAGCGTGCCTCCCGCCCGTGCGGTCGGCGCGGTTCTGGATCGTGCAGGCCGGCGTGCTGTCGATCGCCCTGCTGCACGACATCGTCCTCGCCAAAACCCCTGGCCCCCGCCATACCTTCAGCGTTCCCGATGCGATGACCTCCGCGCTCCTGCTGATCCCGGTCATCTACGCGGCGCTGAACTTCGGTGTCCGCGGATCCATCGCCACCGCGATCTGGGCCACCACGCTGATCGCACCGCACTGGTGGCTCATCCGCGAACTGTCGCCCAGCCACCTGATCATCGAGCTCGGCAACCTTGCCGTCCTGTACACGGTCGCCATCGTCGTCGGCCAGCGCGTGGAATGCGAGCAGCGGGCCCGGCAGCGGGCCGAGGACGCACTCGCGGTAGCTGTCACCGAACAACGGCGCCGGGAGCGGGAGCAGCGTCTCTACAGCGGGCGGCTGCTCGCCGTCCAGGAAGAGGAACGGCGCAACCTCGCCCAGGAACTGCACGACGACCCGCTGCAGAACCTCGTCTACCTGACCCGGGCACTAGACGACCTCAGCGAGGACACCTCGCTGCCGCCAGGGCTGGCGGAGCGGCTCACCTACGGCGGTGAGCTGGCCGCCGAGGCCGCCACTGCCTTGCGCAAGGTGATCCACGGGCTGCGCCCGCCGGTCCTCGACGACATCGGCGTGGCTGCGGCACTGCGGCAACTCGTGGCTGACGTCGGCAAGCGCAGCCCGGTCACGGTCACCCTGCACTGCACCGGAAGTGAGAATGGACTGCCTGGTGACCTCAAGCTGACCGTCTACCGCATCGTGCAGGAATCGCTCAACAATGTCATCCGCCACGCCCGGGCAGGCAGCGCCACGGTCCGGGTGGAGTTCGGCGATCCGGTGCGGCTGACCGTCACCGACGACGGGCAGGGCATTCCCGCCAGCCCGGTGACCGCCGCTGGGCCGCGGCCCGGCCTGGGCCTGATCGGCATGCAGGAACGAGCAACCCTGGCCGGCGGCACCTTGCAGCTGAGCGCACGCTCTCCGCACGGAACGGTCATCCGGGTAGCCCTGCCCCTCCAGCGCCGGCCGGCCGGCGACGGGGAAATGCCAGGCGGGACCCTCGGCGCAGAGGGTGACTGGCCAGCTGCGTCAGCGGTGCTGGCGCGGCGCTTCGCCGCGGAAGCTCCGCAGAATGCGGTGCACATACATCTGGGGCCAGCGGCCCAGCCGGACGGGCGCAGGACCATACCCCTGAGGGGTAGGGACGTTTGACCGGTACGCCGGGCCGGATGGCTCTGCCCGCCGCGGGCCCCGCACCCGGATCCTGGGAGGCGACCACGGCCGACGGGGGGCGAGCAGCCTGGGAAGGGTGGAGATGAAGATGATCCGCAAGCGCAGTGGCATCCTGGCCGGGGCGGCGGGGGGCGTTGTCCGGCGGCGGGGCGGCCGTGCCGC
>OFHG01000042.1_pt1 | contig 60075 bp, 49 predicted proteins | sample 1521931 | NCBI WGS metagenome assembly OFHG01 (sample SAMEA2468438, study PRJEB22500) | soil metagenome | biome: Glassland; feature: Farmland; material: Clay | place: Australia | collected 2013-01-31 | depth 0.55 m
CCCCCAGTACGGTACAGAGCGTCCCCGGATTTATCATGGAAATGGGGCTGGCCGACATGCCGATGATAAACGACTATTCTTCCATCGGAGCCACAAAGGGGTTCAGAGTATCGCTCTGGTATGATTACTATAACCACTACAATGCTGCGACCGGGAAGTACGACTGGCCGCCGACCGGGCTTATCGACACGTACAAAGACAGGATGCGCTTCGGCGTCATGACGTTCCAGAACAACGGCTCGGGATCGGAATGCAACAAGTATGGCCATTGTTCGAGCGCCAGCGGCACGACCTGCACTGTTGACGCCACCTGTCCTTCGAATCCCGATGGTTCGTCCGGGAAATGTATTTTTCAGATACCCTGTGCGAATGTCTGTTCAATCACCGCGTGGCTGTGTCAGACGAGTGGGGACTGCCCGAGCGGCGAGACCTGCGGACCGCTTGCTCCGACGGACGGCGGAATAATCGCCTCATACGTGGGCGCGGGGCACTGTTCGGCCACGACGACAACGAGTTGCGCCGTCGATTCCGAATGCCCCCTGGGTGAAACATGCACGCCAGACATCGGGAGCCACAACAGCGACCTCGATTACTCCTACGGTACATGTTTGACATCGGGTTCGAAGTGCGGGTCTGATTTGGACTGCACGGGCGGGGGCCAACGGTGCGTTTTTAAGTCTCTCATAAAGAGCATTGATAATATCAAGGCCACGTCATGGACGCCTTTTGCCGAGGCATTTTACAATGCCATGGGGTACTATGCCCGGTTGAATGATTATACTCAGGCGCCGCCCACAAGCAGAACGGAATTTAATTTTTCAGGTTTTCCCGCGGCGTATGTCACGAATAACAATCCATCCCAGAGATCGTGCCAGAAAAACGTGGTCATGATCGTGACCGACGGTATGTCCACTGCGGACAGCAATGATCAGGTGGACGGCTCAAGCGGACTTGCGAAGACCTATGCTCCCTTGGTTTCGGACGTTATCAACGGCATAACCTATTCAGGCGTTTACGGATACGACACGACGAATCAATGCCCGCAGTATAACGGGAGCAGGAGCCTGCCTGTTCTCACGTGGGTAGCCAATCACCGGAACATCAAAAATTTGTCACTCACCGACCCGACCCTGAAGCATTGCTCAAACAACCTCACCCAGGAGTGCACTCAGGATTCCGTATGCGCGCCCGGTATCTGCACCAACCAGCCGATCCATTCGAGCGAAAGTGTGCAGACCTATGTTGTGTACAGCGGGGGGCAGACGAGCTCCGAACCGGGGCTGTGCGACCCGAAAACGCTCATGACCGCCGCTGCATCGAACGGCGGGACCCAATTATTCCAGGCGGCAGACGTGTCCCAGTTGTCTGCCGCGCTCGCCAATGCTTTTGACCAGGTGGCTGCCAAGGCGTCGTCCGGCACTGCCGCATCGGTGCTTGCCTCCGGCGAGGGCAGCGGCGCAAATCTGATTCAGGCGGTCTTTTATCCTCACAAAAGGTTTTCCTGGTGTTCAAACGCCGTCGGTACGGCATGTACCCAGGATTCCGATTGCGGGTCAGGCAACACCTGCGTCAATAATGTGGAAGTATCCTGGATCGGCAGGCTCACCAACCTCTGGTACTTTGTGGACCCGTTTGCCCATACCAGCAGCATCCGGGAGGACAACGGGACTACGGGGAGCGCCTGGCCCGCGGGCAAGACACCGGGAAACGGCGACAAGATAATGAATCTCGTTACTACAGCAGGCAGCCCGAGCGATTATATCGTTCAGATGTATTATGATAAATCATTAGGAGTCACGAAAGTGTACAGAAAGCAGGACCCGGCCGGGAACGGAGTGGTCGGGAGCGCGATGCCCACAATAAATTTTGAAGACATCGGGAACCTCTGGGAAGCGGGCACCATGCTCTGGAAGAGAAACCTAAGCACCACGCCGCGAACCATCAAGACCACGATCGATGGAACCACCCTCACTGATTTTTCATTGACAAGTACGCCGACGTTGACATCATATTTGAATACAACGGATGCCTCCAACCTCATCAGCTGGGTCACGGGCTCGGATGTGGCCGGCTACCGTTCCCGGACCATGATGATGCCGAACACCGATAATATCGCGCGGGTCTGGAAGCTCGGAGACATCGTTAATTCAACCCCAAAGATTTTATCCTGGTCGGCGCTCAATAACTATTATGCGAAGTACAGTGATAGTACCTATGGCAATACGGGCTCGCTGAATGATCCCGTCGATTCCTCCCGTTTCGTCACTACCGCAGATTACAAGAAGAGAGGGATGGTCTTTGCCGGCGGAAACGACGGCATGCTGCATGCCTTCAAGCTCGGTACCCTGCAGTTATCATGGAGCGGTCAAGGCGCAACGCAGAAGGCGCGCCTCGTGAACCCGGATACGGGCGCTGTCTGCAAATCCACGGATACCACTCCCTGCGGCCAGGAGATGTGGGCGTTTATCCCGAAGAATGCGCTTCCCTATCTTAAGTACATGGCGGACCAGGCGTACTGCCATGTCAATTCCATAGACCTTACTCCGTTCATCTTCGACGCGAGCGTCGGCGACGCGCCCAATGACCAGAAAACGGCGGCGAGCTGGAGGACCGTCCTGATCGGCGGCATGCGGTTCGGCGGAGCATGCAAGGATTTTTCTGACGCCTCGTGCACAACTCCCAATTGCGTAAAAACGCCCATAGCCGGTGTGGGCTATTCGTCCTATTTTGCCCTCGACATCACTGACCCGAATAACCCGAAGCTGCTGTGGGAATTCTCAGATCCCAGGCTCGGATTCGCTTCCTCGGGCCCGGCGATCGTAAGGATAAACGGCGACGGCACGACGCTCACCCCCCACATTGCCGACAAAGATACGAACGGCAACTGGTTCGTGGTCATCGGCTCGGGTCCCACTGGCCCGATCAGCACGACCGACCATCAGTTCCTGGGCGGCTCCGACCAGAGCCTCAAGATATTCATCCTCAACTTGAGGACCGGTGAGCTGCTGAACAATGGCGCTCCGAACTTCGATACCGGCATTCCCAACGCCTTTGCTGGTTCATTAGAGGGCGGCGCCCAGGATCTGGACTACGACTATCAGGACGATCTCATTTACCTCCCCTACGTCAAACAGGCTTCGGACGGCACCTGGACCGACGGGGGCGTGCTCAGGCTGGTGACCAAGAATGACCCGACCCCCGCGAACTGGACCTGGAGCACCCTCATTGACAACGTCGGGCCGGTAACCGCCTCGGTTGCCAAGATTTACGATAGGACCGCGATGAACCAGTGGGTTTATTTCGGAACAGGCAGGTATTATTATGTGCAGAACACCGCTTCAGACGATCCAAAGGGACAAAGGCGTCTGTTCGGCATCAAGGACCCATGCATGAAGAGCACCGGGTATGACTTCACCTGCACGGATGCCGTGGATTTCAGCAAACTGACCGATGTCACCGATATCAACGACGCGAACGCTGTGACAAATGCGGGTATTGCAGACGGCTCGGGATTTTTCGGCTGGTACATTTCACTGGATCCGGACGGGCTGTATACCTATCTTCCTGATCCGGAGACGAACTTCATGGCGGAACGAGACATCGCCAACCCCCTGGCTACCTCGAGCGGGGTGGTATACTTTACCTCGTATAAACCATATACGGATTTGTGTCTGCTCGGCGGCAAGAGCTTCATCTGGACGCTGAAGTACAATACCGGCGACTTCCCCAATGTGACAGGGCTGGCACTGGTACAGACGTCCACCGGAGCCATTGAGCAGCTTCCGATCAAGGACAGGAAGTCGACCGCCTTGGAGGGTCTGCCGAACGGATCCCCGACCATGCAAAAGCCTCCCGCGGCCGCAAATCGGTTCATTCATGTACGGGAACGGTAAGGGGTGCGGGCCATGATGACCAGGTTCAGAACGAAGATGATGGATTCCCGGGGTTTCTCGCTTATGGAGTTATTGACCGTCATGGCGATTATGTCGGCACTGCTCGCCATTGGAACCATAAAAGGAAAACAGTGGATGGATCAGTACAATGCGGAAAGCCAGATGCGCACGCTGCATACCGATCTGTTGGCGACGAGGGCCATGGCCATGGAAAAAAACAAGCAGTATTTCGTGGTGTTGAATGCCGGCAGCTACCAAATCGTAGAGGACAAAAATGACAGCGGCGGCAACAAACCAGATGCTGCCGATACCGGGCAGCCGTCGAAAACAATGTTATTTTCCCCGAAGTTAACTTCGGATCCTTTGTATATCGCCATGGATGCGAGAGGTCTTGTTTCGACTTACCCGACAGCTATACCTCTAAATGGCGGATTGTCGATCCAGTTCGATACAAGAAACACCGCGCCTGAATATGACTGTCTGCAGCTCTATGCCACAAGAATCAATATCGGGAGGATGAATGGCACAAACTGTAATCCGCGATAATCGGGGAATAACCTTGATAGAGATCCTGATCTCCTTCGTACTGGTGACGGTCACGTCGCTCGCCCTGATCCAGTCGGCTCTCGTGGCCATGAACACCAACGTTGTCAATGAGCTGAGGAACGAGGCAGTGAAGGTGGCCGAGCAGAGGATGAACGATCTCAGGAGCGAGTCGTTCACCGCGTCGTTCACAAGCCCTGACTTGGTGCAGACAGGCGGTCAACTGAAGAAGGATCCCGCGGTCACGAGGAATATCCGGGCAACGTCTTGTGATTTCACGCCATGGAGGACGGTTACGGATATTGATGTCGATCCGGTTACCGGAGTTAATCTCAAACAGATTTATCTTACGATCAGGTGGACCTACAGGAACATCAATTATCAACACAGCGTTTCAACGGTTCTGAGGAGACAATCATGAAACGGGACGCCGGATTTACCCTGATCGAACTGCTCGTGGTCATGACTATTATGGTGATCGCGCTCGCGGTAACTTCGGACATGTTCCTGGGGCTTTTGAACCAGTACAAACAGCAGAGTAAGATCACGGAGACGAATATCGAGGGAATGGTCGGCCTCGAACTGTTGCGCCAGGACATCGAGCGCGCAGGATACGGGCTGCCGTGGCAGACGCCCATAACGTACGACGAAGCTGCTGCTTCACCGGCATCGACTTACAACGATTGCTCCGGCAGTGCGCCGTGCAATCCGCCCCGTCCGATCCTGAGCGAAAATAATTATACCACGGGATTTAATTCCGCCGATCTCCTCGTAATCAAAGCCGTGAACATTATCCGGAATGCTTCCGCGCAGAAATGGACATATGTTACGGACATAAGTACCAGCCTAACCTGGACCGGGGGCCAGGCCATAAACGAGTATCCTGGGAACACGGATTACGTGATCATGCTTTCGCAGGGTACGAGCGATGTGGATACACGGACCCTGGTTACAAACGCCGCCGGTAAATGGGCGCCGAAATTCAACGATATGCAAACGTCGGGTGCGAGCCCGGATCCTCTTTTTGTCTACGGCCTGTACGACAATAGTCTCCCTCCGGGCAGCGATCCGCGTATGCCTTTTAACAGGGCGGATTATTACATCACAAAAACGTCGGTGGATGTGCCTGCCCGGTGCGCGCCGAACACGGGCGTGCTGGTGAAGGCCATGATCAGTCTCAGTGACGGACAGAGGAACGATTTTCTGCCTCTCCTTGACTGCGTGGCGGACATGAAGGTGATCTTCGAGCTTGATCTTACCGGATCCGGCCCTCCTTACACACCTAATGATACCTTGAGGGATGCCTCTGGAATATTCCTCACCGCGCAGCAGATCAGACAACAGGTGAAGGAGGTCAGAGTATATATCCTTGCGCAGGAAGGGCAGTATGATAAAACGTACACGCATCCTGAGACAGTAATCCCTGTTGGAGAAGGACCCCATACGCATCAGTTCAACATTGGGACGAATGTCCATTACCGCTGGAAGTTGTACACGATCGTGGTACAGCCTAAAAATATGAAGCAGAGGCTATCATGAAAAAAATATTCCGGAACATGAGCGTCAGATCATTATCCCGGCGCGGGCCCGAAAACAATGCGGCGGAAAAAGGGGAGGAACGTCAAACCACGCCCCACCGGCGCCGGAAATCCGAAAAAGGCGTTGTTCTTATCCTGGTGCTGGTTTTATGCGCGGTTTCTTTGGCGATTATAACTGCGCTGATGTATATGATAACCACGGGCACGCAGATGTCGGGCATGCAGAAGAGATACCGGACCGCTCTTGAGGCCGGTGTTGCCGCATCGGATATTATTACCCAGGTTATTGCGCAGCAGGGAGACGACACGGCCGTCTCTTCCTACCTCGCAAACCTTAAGGAGATCAATGCTCAAGAGAACGCGACGAAAAATGCAGTATATGGCGGATTGGCCGACTGCGAAGGCAAAGCGCAATACGATCTATCGGGGACAGCTGTCTTGACGCAGTACTATAAGCTTGCGGCAAAGCTCATGACACCATCGACGAGCTGGGTAAATTGTGTCTCTTCATTCCCGACTGGTCCCAGTAGCTATGATCTTACGTTTCAGTTGGGAACGGACTACCATGTGTATGCCAAGGTCGTTGATACGGTTGAGGGGTTCACCAGAACCAATGGCACTGCTGTTACGAACACTCTGAGGACCGATGCTGTAGTTTCGAATAGCCAGGAAATTGCATCTCCGTCCAAGCCGTATCAGTACACGGTAGAGGTGGATGTGGAAAGTACGAGTCCGAGTGCGCCAGAACGGGCGAAGTTGCAGTTCCTGTATGAGTATTAACTGGCGGGCCGTCCCGCTGTCCCGGGCGAATAACACTGCAAGGTTCTTTATGCGTTTTTCCCGTAAACCTCTTGTTATAGTCATTGGGCTTCTGCTCTGTTCCTGTACATCTGCGTCCGATAAACCCGCGACACCCGGCACGGGACAAAGCGTGACGCAACCGGGCCCGGCCAAGGGCGCCCCCGGCCTCGAGATCATGCAGAATGAACCCACGCGCAATTCGACCCTGAGCGTAAACGCAAACGGATTCAATCTGGCTGAAGCGACATTGGTCTGGCTGGTCAACGGCGCAATCGTCGAGGGTTATTCAACAAGTCAATTCAAGGCATCGGAAGCATCGCGCGGAGATACGATCCAGGCAAAGGCGGTTTTGAAGGACCAGGAGATATACTCCAACATCGTCCAGGTCAAAAACACTCCGCCTGAAATCAAGAGCATTCAATTCGCATCCGCAGTGAGGCCCGGCGATCCTCTGAGCATAGAGGCAGTCGGGGCCGATGCCGACGGCGACGCGGTTACGCTCCTCTATGAATGGATGAAGAACGGAGAGCCTGCCGGCGCGGGGAAGAGCATCGAATCTCAGTTGAAAAAGGGTGACAGCGTTATGGTGAAGGTCACGCCTTTTGACGGGACCGATTACGGAAAAGCGGCGGTCCTTCAGAGGGCAATTGTGAACATGCCGCCGGTAATCCTTGAGAATAAAGGGGGCAGCTTCGACGGCTCAACCTACTCTTATCAAGTCAAGGCCTCGGATCCCGATGGCGACACGCTCACCTATTCTCTAGAATCTCCGCCGGCAGGCATGACGATCGATCCTTCCAGCGGTTTGCTCAAGTGGGTCGTGCCCCGGGAATTTAAAGGCGGCAAGAAAGTGGCTATCAATGTCAACGACGGAAACGGCGGAAACACGAAATACAGCGTTACAATAACCATCCAGTAGCACCTCTTGACAAAAAACCTCTCCCGTTGTAGTTTAATCCTATCTATCTCTTCTCTTTTTCTCTGAGCTGACGCGAGCGGTATTCTATGGGGCTCCTGGCCGAGGGGTTCAAGCTGGTTTTTCTTCTTGATCTTCCGGTTTGGTGCGGCATTGACCGGCATTGTTTTTTTGTCGCTCAGGATTTAGATTCTGGCTTTGATCATCGCAATAATGCCCGGCAGGCAACACGGCTCGCGAACATGGTGGTCATGATGCATGAGGGAAGGATACTTAAGGCCGATGGCCCATAGCCGTCGGCCAGGAATTGCAAGCTTATTGGTCCCATGAATAAACCTATTATACTGGCATCGAATTCTCCGCGGCGCCGGGAATTGCTGAGGCAGATCGGAGTGGCTTTCACATCCGATCCCGCGGATGTCGATGAACGTATTTTGCCCGGCGAGGACGCTGAAGCGTACGCTGTTCGCGTGGCGCTCGATAAAGCCTGTGTCGCCGCGGGCCGCGCCGGCAACGGGATCGTGGTCGCCGCCGACACGATCGTGGTCTTCGGTGACACCATCCTGGGCAAGCCGGCAGACGTCCGGGACGCCGAACGGATGCTCGGCATGCTCTCGGGCGGGGTGCACCGGGTGATCTCGGGACTGGCGGTCGTGGACGCTAAAACGGGAAGAACGCAGACCGGTGTGGCCGTTACCACGGTCTGGTTCAGGGACCTCGCCCCGGAGGAGATACGTTCCTATGTGTCGACCGGAGAGCCGCTCGATAAAGCGGGCGCTTACGGCATACAGGAAAAAGGCTCGCTCCTGGTAGAGAAGATCGAAGGGTGCTACTTTAACGTCGTGGGCCTTCCCTTGTCCCTGCTGGGAAAGATGCTTCGGGAGTTCGGGGTAAATCTCCTATAAATTAGCTTTTCCCCTCATTTCCCTTTTTTTCGCCGAAGATGCGCCATTATGTGAATAACGCCCCTTGGCGCCAATTTACCCCGAATTATTTGCCCCCCAGCTTGACAAGCCCTGTATATCATTCTAAAATATCAGTAAGCATAAATCATCAAGAAGAAAAACATGTATTGGGGGTGAGATATCGTGAGCGCTATCCGTATACTGATTGCAGACAACGACACCGGACAGGTGGAGACCTTAAGAGCGGCACTCAATCACGGGGAGTTTGAGATATTGTCGGTCGTGTCAGCGCGTGAATCCGCGATCAAACAGCTGTCTATCGAGCCGGACATAATTCTTCTAAACCCCGATATTCTGAAAGAGCGCACGTTGTCCCGGTTCATACATTCGGTGCAGATCAAGTCTCCTTCTACCCGCGTTGTCTATGTGTTGAAGGACCCTCCGTCCGAAGAAAACGCCATTGCCGATATCAAGGCAGGCATCAGGGGTTTCATCAAGACCACGGACCAGGCTATAAACATCGCCAAAGCCCTCCGGTCGGTTTACAAGGGTGAAATTTGGGCAGAGCGCAGGGTTCTGGAGAAGGGCATTGCCAACCCCATGCTTCTGCCGGAGACGCTGCAGGCCCATGTGCCGGGTCTGCCGCCGCTGACCAACAGGGAGATGGAAATGCTTACCATGGTGCTGCAGGGCGCTACGAACAAAGAAATCGCCGACAGGAGCAAAATAAGCGAGAGAACGGTAAAAACGCATTTGTACCGGGTCTATCGGAAGCTCAAGGTCAAGAGCAGGACCAAGGCAATTGCTTTGTTGTCGCATGCATAAAATATTGCACTTCCATAAAATACGACTTTAGGACCATTGACAGCGAATGATTAACTGGTATGCTTGTAACAGCGACTGTGCTGTTGGAAGGCTTGGCCGGGTTTGAGGCTGACGCAACAGCGGCTGACTTTACCCCCCCTATGAGCAGAGTGAATGCCGCGCTTGAGTCGTCCAACGAGATGCCGAGATGCCGAACGAGCCATGGTAAAAACATCAGTGCACGTTTCACCATAGTACAACAGCACAGCCATTAAGGCGTCCCGACATGTCGGGGCGCCTTGTTTTTTCTCAGCGAGAAGGGAGCTGCGGTTCGTTCTTGACGCGGTCATGGAATGTCGGTATGATACTCTCATGACCGCAGCGCTCATTGTTCTTTACCTGCTTGTCGTTGGAGCGGGTTATGGGCTTAAATATCTCAACCTCACCTATCTAAGAGCGCACGGCAAAACGGTACCGTCTGAATTTGAGGGGACCGTCGATCCTTCGCTCCTGCAAAAAATTACCGCTTATACCTTCGAAAACAGCCGCGCAGGCATCGTTGAGTCAATCATCGGAAATGTACTGCTTCTTTTTTTCCTCTTCGGAGGCCTGCTCGGCGTGTATGACCGCTGGATCGCATCGCTGTCCGGCTCTTTTATCGTGGCCGGCGCGCTTTTTGCCCTCATCCTTATCGCCGCGGAGACGCTTATCGATATTCCCTTCAGCCTCTACCGAAATTTCAGGATCGAGAACCGGTACGGATTCAATACTATGACCGCAAAGCTCTGGTCCTTTGATCTGATGAAAGCACTCGCGATCTCCGGCATCCTGGGAATGCTCGTCACGGCAGCGGCTTTGTCCATCGTACAAGCGAGTCCCGCCTGGTGGTGGCTCTGGGTATGGGTCTTTCTGCTGGTCTTCGGTATTTTTATGATGTATATATCTCCCTACGTGATCGAGCCGCTTTTTTTCAAGTTCGAGCCGGTCAAAGCCGAGGGACTGGAAGAGAAAATCCGGCAGCTCATGGAACGCGCCGGACTCAAGGTGAGCCGGGTGTTCCAGGTGGACGCTTCCCGCAGGAGCCGCCACTCCAACGCCTATTTCACCGGTATCGGCCGGGTAAAACGCATCGTGCTCTTCGATACCCTGATCGAACAGATGACTCAGGAAGAGATCCTTGCGGTCCTTGCCCACGAAGTGGGCCATTGGAAGAAGCGGCACGTGTTCAAGCGCATGGTCCTTACCGAGGCGGCTGCTTTTCTCGGGTTGTTCATCGCGTATTACCTGATCGGATGGGACGGGCTGCCGCGTATGATCGGCCTGGAGAACGCGTCGTTCTATGCACGTATGGTCATTGTGGGCTTCCTCGGCTCCCTTGCTCTGTTTCCGCTGACGCCGATTTTCAGTTATCTCTCGAGAAGAGACGAACGCGAGGCTGACCGCTTCGCGTCGGACCTTACCGGACGCCCCGATGCCATGGCATCGGCGCTGGTCAAACTTTCCCGGGAGAACCTCTCCAACCTTCATCCCCATCCACTGTACGCGAAATTCTATTATTCTCACCCTCCGGTCGTTGAGAGGATCAGGGCGCTGAAGAACGAGGGATGAGGGATGAAAATGTCTCGTCGTCCTGCGCCCCGGCGCCCGTCCATCGCCCACCGTGGATTTTCCGGTTGACCGTTATCTGTCTGTTATGTTATTGTTTCGACCGTGGCGCTGGAGGGGAAACCGCTTCTTATCGAGGATGTGTATACCCATCCCAATTTCTACCGCGACCACGACGGTGCTACAGGCTTTCGCACCCAATCCGCAATCTGAAATATGTATTTCTTTACGGTTTCTTGATCAGCTTCCAAGAATGGGCTTTCACAATGAAATAAGGAGTATACATGAGTATTCAGGCTATTAAGGGCGTAAAGGACATTCTCCCCGGAGATATAGCGGCATGGCATCACCTCGAGACCGTGGCGAAAAAGCTGTTCGAAGACTACGGTTTCTCCGAGATCCGCGTCCCTGTATTCGAGTATACCGAACTGTTTGCCCGCAGCATCGGCGCGTCCACGGACATCGTGGAAAAGGAGATGTATACCTTCGAGGACCGCGACGGCAAAAAGATCACCCTCAGGCCCGAAGGGACCGCGGGCGTGGTGCGCGCGTTTGTGGAGCATAAGATGTACGCCGACAACCAGCTCACCAAGCTGTATTACCTGGGCCCCATGTTCCGGCACGAGCGGCCCCAGAAGGGGCGGTACCGCCAGTTTTACCAGATCGGCGCGGAGGCCCTGGGTCTGGACCACCCCCATGTGGACATAGAAATCCTGGTCATGTTGCACGGTCTCTTTACGAGGCTGGGCATCAAAGACCTGGGTCTCCAGATCAACTCCCTGGGCGACAGCGCGTGCCGGGGAGCGTATCGCGACGCGCTTAAGAACTACCTGCAGGCAAAGCTCCCGACGCTCTGCGCGGACTGCCGGAGGCGGTATGAGACCAACCCGCTCCGCGTGCTGGACTGCAAGGTCGACGCGGACAAGTTCGGCGACTCGCCGGTCATGCTCGACTATCTGTGCGGGCCGTGCAAGATCCATTTTCAGACCGTCGAAGAAGGATTGAAGAAACTCGGCGTGCCGTTCGAGGTGAATCCCCGGCTGGTGCGGGGCCTCGATTACTATACGCGCACCACCTTTGAATTCGTGATGGGGCACATGGGCGCCCAGAACACGGTCGCTGCGGGCGGCAGGTACGACGGACTGGTCAAGGAGATCGGCGGGCCGGCTACCGCCGGGATCGGCTTCGCGCTCGGCGTTGAACGGGCCATATCGCTTATGGATACGACGGCGCTGCAACCTCCGCGGCCGCAGCTTTATATAGCCGCGCTCGGCGAAGCGGCAGTGGACTTTGTCCTTCCCCTGATCCACGGACTCAGGTCCTCGGGCATCCGGGTGGAGACTGATTATACGGGCGCCAGTCTCAAGAGCCAGATGAAGAAGGCGGACAAGTCCGGCGCAGGCCACACGCTGATTGTCGGCGAACAGGAATTGAAGGATGAAAAAACAGTCCTCCGCAACATGCAGACCAAGGAGCAGGTATCTATCTCGCTTTCCAGTCTCGTCGAAGAATTGAAAATAAAACTGGTTGGGAACGGATAAGGTCTGAAAATCCGGATTTACATTTTACAGCCGAGGTCTTGTCCTTTTTTCCCGTAAAAAACCGCGTCCCGGCCGTTCTCAAAGGTATTTATATTGAAAGTAGGCGTCATTTCCGATACCCACATCCCGGCCATTGCGCCGTCGCTTCCGTCTGCAGTGTTCGAGATATTTAAAGGCGTGGATCTTATTCTTCACGCCGGCGATATCGTCGAGCTGTCGGTGCTCGACGAACTGAGCGCCATTGCTCCCGTGGAGGCCGTTGCCGGCAACATGGACGGCTCCGAGGTCCATTTAAAGCTTCCCTCGAAGAAGATTATTCCCCTTGGCGGATACTCCGCCGGACTGATCCACGGCAAGTACAAGATCGACATCCAGAGGGAAATGATCATGAAGGAATTCAGCAAGGTCGATCTTATCGTCTACGGACATTCACACATGCCCTTCTGGGGAAAATTCGACAACGTTTACTTTTTGAACCCCGGCAGCCCCACGGATAAGCGGTATGCGCCGTATAATTCCGTCGCCCTGCTGCACGTGGGTGATGAACTCACGGCCGAAATCATCAGGCTGTAAATCCCGTTAAGATCGCATGCGGACCTCAGTAGTTTCGTCTCGCCGGTAATGATCAATATCACTGAAAAATGGTTTTGAGTTGCAAAGGTGAACTGTTTATGATATTTTTGAACATATGGCGAATGAAAAAATAAAATTCGGCACCTCGGGATGGCGCGGCGTGATTGCCGATGACTTTACCTTCGCGCGGGTGCGGGTGGTTGCGCAGGCAATCGCGGACCACATAACGGCAGAAGGGCTGAAGGACAAGGGTGTTATCGTGGCATATGACACGCGTTTCCTGTCCGAGCGCTTCGCCGCAGAGGCGGTCAAAGTCCTTGCCATGAACGGCATACGCTCTTTTCTTTCGAACAGGGACGTACCGACGCCGGCAGTCGCGTTCGACATCATCCGCAGAAAGGCCGCGGGAGGGATAAACTTCACCGCCAGTCACAATCCGCCTGAATACAACGGCCTCAAGTTCTCGCCGGCGTGGGGCGGCCCCGCTTTGCCTGAAACCACCAGGGACATTGAAGCGCGGGCAAATGCGCTGGTTGATAAAAATACCGTCAGTGTCATGCCGATAGCAGAAGCGAAACAGAAAGGCATGGTGGAAGACTCCGATCTTCGCAAGGCATATCTCGACGACCTCCGGAAAAAGATAAATTTCGAACCCATAAAAAAAGCGAAGCTGAAAATAGCGGTGGACCTCTTGTACGGGACGGGGAGGGACTATCTTGACAGCGTTCTCAAGGACGCTGGCTGCGCGGTCACCGCAATACACGGCAAGCGTGACGCCCTGTTCGGCGGCCATGCTCCAGAGCCGTCGGAGGAAAATCTTGCCGAGCTGTCCGCGATCATGAAAAAGGGCCGCTTCGATCTTGGCCTGGCAGTCGACGGCGATGCAGACCGCTTCGGCGTTCTGGACTACGACGGGACGTATATCAACCCCAACCAGGTCCTCGCCCTGGTGCTGGATTACCTCTGCCGCACCCGGGGCTGGAAGGGCGGCGCTGCACGCTCCATCGCCACATCGCACCTGATAGACGCCGTAGCGAAGAAACACGGCATCGAAGTCTACGAGACGGGCGTGGGCTTCAAGTTCGTCGGCGACCTGCTCGTGCAGGGCAAGATCATTTTCGGCGGCGAGGAAAGCGCCGGCATGACCATTAAAGACCACGTGCCGGAAAAAGACGGCATCCTCGCCTGTCTCCTGGTCGCGGAGATGGTGTCGAGCGAGCGAAAAACGATCAAGGAGCTGCTCAAGCGGCTCTATAAAGAGGTCGGGACCATCCTGAACGGCCGGATCAATATCCGCCTCACGGATGCGAATCGCGCGGAGGTGAACGCGCGACTCAGCCAGCCGGTCAGTGAGCTCGGAGGCATGCGGGTCAAAGGCAAGAAGACCACCGCTGACGGCACCAAATACATGCTTGAAGACGACAGCTGGGTCCTCATGCGCGCTTCGGGCACCGAGCCGGTCGTGCGCGTGTATGTCGAAGCCGGGTCCGAGGAGAAGATCAAAGAGCTCATCGACGCCGGCAGGAAGTTCATTCTGGGACTGTGACTACTATTGCGAATTGCGGAATTCGGATTGCGAATTAAAAAATCCAAATTCGGCGTTTGCATTCCACAATCCGAAATTATATGGGGGGGGGATTCATGAGCGAGATTAGCGATTTATATGCGCGAGAGTTGCTGGATTCACGGGGCAACCCAACGGTGGAGGCTGACGTCATCCTTGAGAGCGGGGCCATGGGCCGCGCCATCGTGCCCTCCGGCGCGTCCACGGGAGAGCGTGAGGCGCTCGAGCTGCGGGACGGCGGCCCGCGCTACATGGGCAAGGGAGTGCAAAAGGCCGTAAACAACGTGATCGAGGTGATCGGTCCCGCCATCACGGGCATGGATTCGACCGAGCAGGCCGTGATCGACCGCACCATGATCGAGTTGGACGGCACCGAGAACAAGGGAAAGCTCGGCGCGAACGCGATGCTCGCGGTTTCTCTCGCGGTGGCCAAGGCCGCTGCCGAAGACGCGGGGCTTCCGCTTTACCATTACCTCGGCGGACCGAATGCAAAGGAGCTCCCCGTCCCCATGATGAACGTGCTGAACGGCGGCGCGCATGCGGACAACAACGTCGATATCCAGGAGTTCATGATAATCCCGGCGGGGGTCCCATCATGTTCCGAAGCCATCCGAATCGGGACCGAGGTCTTTCATAACCTCAAATCAGTGCTCAAGAAGAAAGGATACAATACCGCGGTAGGGGACGAAGGCGGGTTTGCGCCGAACCTTAAATCGAATGAAGAGGCGGTGCAGGTGATCCTTGAGGCCATTGAAAAGGCAGGGTACAAGCCCGGCCAGGACGTATTCCTCGGCCTGGACGCAGCCGCAAGCGAGTTCTACGAGAAGGGAAACTATGACCTCAAGGGAGAAGGCAAAAAAAAATCTTCCGAGGAGATGGTCGCGTTCTACGAAGACTGGATCAAGCGCTATCCCATCATCACTATCGAGGACGGCTTGTCTGAAAAGGACTGGAAAGGGTGGAAGCTTTTGACCGACCGCCTGGGCAAAAAAATCCAACTCGTAGGAGACGACATCTTCGTGACGAATACCTCGATCTTCAAGAAGGGCATTGCCGAAGGCATCGCGAACTCGATCCTCATCAAGCTGAATCAGATCGGCACTCTCACCGAGACGCTCGACGCCATCGAGATGTCGAAGCGCGCGGGCTATACCGCCGTCGTGTCGCACCGCTCCGGGGAGACCGAGGACGCGACCATTGCCGACCTCGCCGTGGCGACCAACGCGGGGCAGATCAAGACCGGCTCGCTGTCCCGCACCGACCGCATCGCCAAATACAACCAGCTCATTCGCATCGAAGAGGAGTTGGGCGATGCGGCCGTGTATCGCGGCAGGGACGTGTTCTACAGTATAAATAAGTGATGACAGGAGCAGGAGGTCAAAATGATCTCCGGGTTTTTATTGAGATAGAGAGGTCAGGATTTCAAGACGCAAGAAGGTTTTTTTGGTATGGTAAAAATTGCCGTTCTTTGCAACGCTTGAAACTTCAATCCGAATTGGAACCTCACCATCTGCACAGACGGAAGACAGGGAGAATAACAAGCGGTGATTAAGTTCTCTTTATCATCAAAAGCGGAGTTGAACGTGGCCGTCATGAGGCCGAGAGGATACCTCACAGACACGGGTGCGCACCAGATCGAAAAAGCCTGTGAAGAATTTCTCTATAGAGGGTTTAAAAAGTTCATCATAAATTTTTCCAATGTCGAATTAATAAATACGCAAGGAATCTCGGTCTTCCAGAGCATCTTACAGAAGACATCCGAAAGGGACTGTCGTGTTTGTTTTACTAATATAAACAAACTCCACCGTGAAATTTTCGAGCTGACAGGCCTCATGAAGTATGTAGCTGTGTTTCAGGATGAGGATGAGGCCATGCTATATTTAAAAGGACGGTTTGATTTCTGAACGATTAAGAGCATCTCTTACGATTCAGTGCCTGCCGCTTTCTTAACTCCATGGACCGTCTCTCTTTTGAAAAACTGGTACAGCAATCCCTCCGACGCCTTCCGCGCAGGTTCAAGAAGAAACTTGAGAATATATCCATTGAAGTGGAGGACCGTCCCTCCGCAGAACTTCTGCGCGACATGGGAATTACATCGGGTACGCTCTTCGGGTTGTACCAGGGAGTGCCGCTCACCCAGCGGGAGTGGAATTACGGCAACGTGCTTCCGGACCGGATCGTCATTTACCAGAGACCGATCGAGAGCGCCGCAGCCTCATTCGAGCAGGTTGAGGAGATAGTCCTGGACACGGTGATGCATGAGGTGGGACACTATTTCGGGTTCTCCGATAAAGAATTGTATGAGATGATGGAGGATGTAAAAAAGAACCCCCGTTAGAGAAGCTCTAACGGGGTAAAAGTTGAAAGTTGCTTCATTGTCTATTTCCGTGTTATGAACCCGCGACCGGGAAAGTTCTCTCTCCCCGGCCTCCGAATCACGTCTCTTCTACACGCTGTTCGTCTAGCAGGTTGTTGAAAAACCACTTACTGTCATTGCGAGGAGCGTTTTTTGCGACGTGGCAATCTCGATTTTTCAAATCGTTATGAAAGCCGAGATTGCTTCGCTTCGCTCGCAAAGACGGCTTAAAAGACTTTTTCAACAGCCTGCTAGGGCTGTATGGTCAGGTAGACAGACCCGCCCTCTCGATAGATGAGCAGGAGAACGGTGTCCTTTGCGCCGATCCTGGAAGCCGCCTGGTCGTAGTCTTGTACATTTTGAATTGTCGTCCTGTTCACTTCCTCGATAACGTCATTCGGCTGCAGCAATCTTTGGCCGGCCAGTTCGGGGCTTACCCCCGTCACGACAACGCCTTTCACATTTTCCGGAAGGCCCAGCTTGTCCCGCAATCCCGGGGTAAGGTCCTGCACCGAAATGCCCTTTAACGCGTTGTCATATTCTGTTTTCTTAACGACCGCATGTTCCTTGTATTCGCCGAGGACCACGGTCTCCGTCTGCATCTTGCCGTCTCTGATGATCTTGACATCAATCTTTGTTCCCGGTGCCGTTGATGCGATCATATTCCTCAGGCCCGTGGAATCGTCGACTTCTTTCGTATCTATTCCCGTGATGAGGTCCCCACGCTTCAAGCCGGCTTTATCCGCCGGGCTGTCCTTTTCAACGCCGGAGACCAGCGCGCCGGCTGTTTCCTTGATATCGAGAGATTTCGCGAGGTCGGGCGTCAGGTCCTGAATGCTCACGCCAAGCCATCCGCGGATGACCTTGCCATGCTTGATGATATTGTCCATCACGGCCTTTGCCATATCGGAGGGAATGGCGAACCCGATGCCCATGTACCCGCCGCTGGTCGAATAAATGGCGGTGTTGATGCCGACCAGTTTACCACTGGTATTGACCAGGGCGCCGCCTGAATTGCCGGGGTTGATTGCGGCATCCGTCTGAATAAAATCCTCGTAGTCGGCCAATCCGATATTCGACCGGCCCACGGCGCTCACAATACCCATGGTGATCGTCTGGTTCAGGCTGAAGGGATTGCCGATCGCGAGGACGAGATCGCCTGTTTTCAGGTTTCCCGAGTCCCCGAGAGAAAGCGTCGGCAGATTCCGGGCGTCGATCTTGACAACGGCGAGGTCTGTCCGCGGATCGGTGCCGACGACCTTGCCCTTGAACTCCCGTTTATCGTACAGGATGACCTTGATTTCATCCGCGCCCTTTACCACGTGGTTGTTCGTCAGGATGTAACCGTCGTCGGACACGATCACGCCGGAGCCCAATGCCGATGATTTATATTTTCGCTTCTGTCCGGGATTGCCGAACTGATCGCCAAAAAAGTGCCGGAAAAATGGATCGTTGAACATATTCCCGAAGGGATTGTCTTCCATGGTGACCGTTGACGTTGTCGATATGTTTACAACCGCAGGCCGCGCCGCCTCGGCGACCTCGGCAAAAGCATCGCTTAACTTGCCCAGCAGATTTGTGGATTCCTTCGAAACGAGCTTGTCCTTGGCTGTAGCGATTCCGGTCACCTGCAGGCCGACCGCCAACAACACTGCTGCTATCAGTGCAAGCACTATATCGAACTTATGATTTCTCTTCCACATGTTCTTCATATCCTCCTTGTTATGGTGAAATAAAATGACGAGCCTTCACCCGGCCTCGATTCGATCCAAATGCGGCCTCCGTGACGTTCCACGATTTTCTTGCAAAGAGCAAGTCCCAAGCCGGTGCCGGGATATTTTTCACTCGTGTGCAGGCGCTGGAAGATGTCAAATATACGTTCATAATGGCGCGGCTCTATGCCGATGCCGTTGTCATGCACACCAAAGACCCATTCGCCCTGTTTCCGCTCGGCGGAGATTCGGATGTTCGGAGACGCATCCTTTCTCCTGAACTTGACCGCGTTCCCGATAAGGTTCTGAAAAAGCTGAATGAGCTGAGTATCATCGCCCTCCACTTCAGGCAATTCGTCGCAGGTGATCACCGCTTTATTTTCATCGATGATTTCCTTGAGGTTGTCGACGGCCCCCTTGAGCAGCGTACCCATATTGACCGCTGAGAATCGCTTCCCCTCCGTCCCGATACGCGAGTAGACATACAGGTCGTGAATCAGCACGCTCATGCGTTTTGCCCCGTTCACGGCGCGTGCAATGTACTCGTCGGCTTTTTCATCGAGCTTCCCTTTATAACGCTCCCCAAGGAGCTCGACGAAGCCCGCCACCGTGCGCAGCGGCGACTGGAGATCGTGAGAGGCGACAGAGGCGAACTGATCGAGCTCCTTGTTCGAGCGGGCAAGGTTTTCCATCGATTTTCTCAGGTCCTCCTCGGCCCGTTCGCGCATCGAGATTTCCTTCCTGAGGTGTGAGTTTGCAATGACGAGATCGCGGGTCCGTTCCTCGACAAGGGCCTCCAGGCCTTCCTGATGTATGCGGAGCTCTTCTTCGACTTTTATGCGCCTGATGACCTCCTTCTCGAGAAAAAGAAACGCCGTGAGCAGCAGGGCAAGACTCAGGAGACCTCCCGCAAGGATCGCCCCGATCAAGCGCCGGCCAGCGATCACCTGGGCGGCGGACCGCTCTTTCAGCAGTCTTGTCTCCTCATCCCGCGCTTCGGCCATTTTCGAGCGAATGTCGTCCATAAGCTTTTCGCCGATGCCGGTCTCAACGGTCCGTCGGGCGACCCGGTAGCCTTTCGCTCTGCGAATCTCGATGGTTTCTTTAAGCGTGGCCAGTTTCTTCCTCATGACAAGTTCTATTCCATCGATCGTCTTCTGCTGTCGCGAGTTGCCCCTGATCATGTCCCGCAAGGCCGAGAACCTCCGGTCGAAGTCTCCTGTTGCTTTATAATAGGGTTCCAGATACTTTTTTTCCCCGGTGATGACATATCCGCGCTGCCCGGCTTCCGCGTCTTTCAGAGCGGAGAAGACCTCGTCCAGTTTCTGAAGGACCGTGTAGGTGCGGTCCACCTTTTGAGTGGCCGCTCTTGCTGCCGTTATGTCCCGGTAGGTCAGCCATCCGAGCAGGACCAGGATGACCAGGGCAAGACCCAGCGCCCCGCCCGTGATAATGTTCGTTCTTGCTTTATTAATCATGCATAGATGTCCTCTGGAAACCGGTCTCCATCATTGCGGCGAGACATCAAAACTGTTTTAATTTCCTGCCGCGGTAAGGCTGCCGAAATCCAGCATGATCTTCTTCGCCTTCCATCCGGAAAGCTGAAAAGGATAAGAACTTTCCGAGGAGACCGCGACGTAGGTCTTGTCCTTGCCGCGCCGATTCGGGAAGATAGCCGAAAAGCTTTTTGATCTCCAACGGCCGATCGCGGACACTCATATCCTTCACGCGGATATCGCCGGACGTGGGGGCCAGGAAGCAGGTCAGCATCCGGAGTGTGGTCGTCTTTCCCGCCCCGTTCGGGCCCAGGAGTCCGAGAACCTCGCCCCCCCTGATCTCCAGGCTGATATGATCGACGGCACACACGTCGCAAAAGTCTTTGGCCAGATTCTGTATCTCTATCATAAACGTCTCCTTATAGGATTTCCTGCGTCAGCTCGCTTCACTGAAGGCGTTTGCTGAACTCGATAACGGTCTTTTGCACGCGCATGGTGACGCGCGGACGCATATCACTGCAAGGCGTCAGCCCTGATGCAAATAATCCTGACGGTTTGGCTTCAATGAGCCAAGGGAGTTATTAATTACGGTGTTGAGGAAGCGGGAGTCAACTACGCGGGGGGAGCACGGGTCGCTGTTGACGAGGGGATATACTGCGAGAAACAATAGGAGATGTCCACAGAGAGAGAAACGCCTGTCCAGCCGGGGGTGTGGTTAAAGTCGCAGAAGGTGCCGGTTGCCGTAAAAAGCTGGCTATAGATGTCGCACAACGAGGAGTTCTGCCGCAGGGCCTCATCATCGGGCGGATAATACGCGGGTACGAGAGTGAGGATGAAAATGAGCGCAAGAAAAAAGAGTGCAAGACGCTTTTTTTGCATAATCGACACCGATTGTCTTAAATTCTACTCGACGAAAAAGCCAAAGTCAATAACTTATTTTCGACATCCCTGCAAAAAAACAGCGCCGGCAGGGGGCCTGTGCGTAGCGCGGGGAGTAAGCCAACTGGGAAATGCGGCGATGCTTCAAGTCAAGACGGAATGGTGCGGCGCTGTAAACAGCCTCAAAGCCCGATACTTTTGCTTTCAAATTTTCCGTACTTAAGCGCCAGCGTCGGCAGCACCAGAAGATTGAGGGCGGTCGAGGTAAACAGACCGCCGAGAATTACGATTGCCATGGGCCCCTCGATCTCGCGGCCCGCCGTCCCGCTGCCGACGGCCAGCGGGAGCAAACCGAGGCCGGTGACCAGGGCGGTCATGAGGATCGGAGCGAGCCGCTCGGTCGCGCCCCTCAGCGCCGCCTCGGGCCCCCACTGCATCCCTTCGAATGAAACCAGGTGCTCGTAATGGGAAATCATCATGATGGAGTTGCGCAGCGTGATGCCGAAAAGGGTCACAAAGCCGACCATCGATCCGAGCGAAAGAGCCGCTCCCGAAGCCAGGACGATCAGCACGCCGCCGACGAGCGCGAAGGGCAGGTTTACAAGCACGAGGAGCACGTTCCGGTAACTGCCAAGGACTATGGACAGGAGCAGGAGTATCCCGGCCCCGGCAAGCAGGGAATGGACAACCAGGTCCCGCATGGAGCGAGCGCGGGCTTCCGCGGCGCCTGTAAATTCCATATAGGCGCCCGCAGGGAAAGAAACCGCGGCGGCAATCCTTTTTTGAGCTTCAGCCGCGAAGGAGGACAGGTCGCGTCCCTCGACGGAGCAGGTCACCGTCTGCAGCCTCCTTCCCCCGTCGTGCATGATTGCGGAACGGCCGGACATCTCGTACAGGTCCGCGAGCTGCTGAAGGCGGACGAAGGTGCCGTCGGAATTGCGCAGGGGCAATCCTCCCACATCGGTGACACGCCTGCGGTTTTGAGGATCGAGGATGACGACTACGTCGAATACGCGGTCTCCGTCGTATACCTGCCCGACGGACTTTCCCTCGTAGGACGTGTGCAGGGCATCAAGCACCGTGACGGAATCGAACCCCCAGCGCGTGAGATCGTCATTCCGGAGAACGGCCGCGAGCTGCGGAACTCCCGGCGGAGACAGGACCTGCACACCGGCGGCACCCGGAACTCTCCCCAGTGCTGTGGCGATCTCCCGCGCTTTTTCGTCGAGCACATCGAGGTCGTTGCCGTATATGTTGACGACTACGGGAGCGGTAACGCCGGAAACCGTCTCTTCGATGCGTTCCGTTAAAAAGGTGTTTACCGCAAAGTTGATGCCGGGAAATTGTTCAAGGAGCGCAGTGATGCCGGAGCGCGCGTCCCCGGCCTGCCTGCTCTCGTAAGACCTGAGCCGTACGTCGAATTCGCTCGCGTTGGTCCCTCGTGTTTCCTCGCCCTTTTCGGCCCTTCCCGCCCGCTGTGCCACGGAGCGGACATAAGGGAGTTTCAAAAGCTCGATGCTCAGGCGCTCGCCGAGCCGCAGAGACTCGTCGAGTGACGTCCCGGGGACCGTCGTTACGTGGACGATATAGTGGCCCTCGCGGAGATCGGGCAGAAATTCGCCGCTCAGAAAGGGGATTCCCGCTAGCCCGGCAACAAGGAGAAGCGCCACGCCGCCGATAACCGTCTTCGGGCGCCGCTCAACCTGTTCCAGAAGATTTCTGTATCGTTCTTTGATCCATCGGAGCGTGGAAGGCTCTTTTGCCTGCAGGTCCTTGCGGGCAAGAAGCAGGAATGACAGTGCCGGCGTCACCGTCAGTGCGACGAGCAATGACGCGAGCACGGCCATGATGTAGGCGATGCCGAGGGGAGAAAATATCCGGCCGGCCACGCCGGACAACGTCAAGAGAGGAATGAAGACCAGGACCACGGCAAAGGTGGCGTAGATCACCGCGCTCCTGACTTCGATCGAAGCATCGAGGACGACGTGAAAAGCGGGACGGGGATTTTCAGCGGAGCGGTTCTCCCGCAGGCGGCGCAGGATGTTCTCCACGTCGATGACCGCGTCATCGACCACTTCGCCGATGGCGATTGCGAGGCCGCCCATGGTCATGGTGTTCAGAGTGAAGCCCAGATGGTGGAGCGCCGTTACCGCCGCAAGAAGCGACAGGGGGATCGCGGTGCAGGAAACCGCCGCGCTCCGAAGGTTGAACAGGAAGAGAAACAGCACGACAACCACGAGCACCGCTCCGATCCGAAGGGAGGACCATATGTTATGCACCGATGTCTGAATGAAATCCGCGGGCTTAAAAAGGTCCGGGTACACATCGATGCCCTGCGCCGTGAGCAGGGGCCGAAGGTCATCGACCGCCTGTTCGAGCTTTTGGGTCACCTCGAGCGTGTTCGCGCCGTACTGCGATGAGACCACGAGGACGACGCCCGGCCTTCCCATGACCGAGGCCGCGCCGATGGGAGGTTCGGGAGCGTCGACGACGTTCGCAATATCTCCGAGCGTGACCGGCGCGCCGCCGCTGTACATGAGGACCGAGCCGGAAAGCTGTTCCGACGTGAGGGGCTGCCCCCGCGGCTGGAGCTGTATCCTTTGATTTTCGGTGTCGATGAAGCCCGCGCCCCTGACGCCTGTTGCGCGCCCTGCCGCGGCGAGCACGTCGTCCAGAGACAGGTTATACTTGATCAGCCGGTCGGGCCTCGCCTGGACCTGAATCTGCTTCACCTCGCCGCCGAATACCGCCACCTTGGCCACTCCCGGGACGGCGAGGAACCGCGGCTTTACGGTCCAATCGGCAATGGTCCTGAGTGCCATTGCGGAACGTTTGTCCGAGGTCAGCCCTATGGTCATGATCGTGCCGGTGGAGGACGTCAGGGGGGTCATCTCCGGCTTCGCGCCCTCCGGCAATCCGGTAATAGCAGCAAGCCGTTCCGCCACCTCCTGCCGCACGCGGTAAATATCCGCTGTTGATTCGAACCTGACGGTGACCGCCGAAAGCCCCTGAATCGAATTCGAACGGACCGATTCTATCCCCGGCACGCCGCTTACAGCGTTTTCAACGGGCCTCGTGATCAGGACCTCCACCTGTTCCGGCGTGAGCCCCGCGGCCTCGGTGCGGACCACTACCTGGGGCGGGGCAAACTCGGGGAACACGTCGTACCTCGCCTGAGTCAGGGTAAAGAGACCGTAGCCGGCCAGGAGGCAGGCGAGCACAATGGTGACGCTCCGGAAGCGAAGCGAAAAGCGGATGATGGCACTTAGTATTCCCCGCTGCCCGTTATCCATGTTCAATCTTCTTCCTCTTCTTTGGGCCGGACCGGCAGAAATTCCCTGGAGAGAAGGAGCTGCGCTCCGCTTACGACCACAGGTTCTTCTGCCGAAAATCCCTTCATGACGAACCAGCCCTCACGGACAGGGGTTTCCACGGGCACTTCCCGGCGGGCGAATTCATCCGGCCCGGTTTGCACATACACCCATGCACTTCCCTGCCGCCAGACAACGGCGGCCGCAGGGATGAGGATGCCCCGTACCTTCGGTCCCGAGGGCAGATGGGCGAGAACGTTCATGCCGGGGAGCAGCCCGGCTGCGCGCTCCGGCGCGATGTAGAAAAAGCTCCTTCCCTGTATCCGGGGATCGGTGCGCGGCGATGTCGAGACCAACCGCGCGGTCTCTATTTTTTCCGAGGCCCCCTGTACCAGCGCGGTAGGAGGGGGCGGCCCGGGCGCCGCGTCCGGCGGGACGGTAAGGCGGATCAATATTTCGTCCTGCCTGTACAAACGGTCGAGTTCGGGAGAGGCCTCGCTGATCCACTTGGCGAGAGTGCCGCCCCACTGCTGCAGTACCGTGGCCTTGACGGTCTCGAGAGATTGTCGGGCTGCGCGCGCATCGGCCGCGTCCGAGCGCCAGGCGGCTTCGGCCGCCTGGAGCGCCTTTGCGGAGACATCCTGACCTTCTCCGTAGAGGGTCTTCAGGCGCTCGTAAGCTTTCCGTGAGGTATCAAGGTTGGCGCGCGTTTTATCCACCTGCGCCCGGGCTTCGGCAAACCTGTCCCTCAACGTGAAAAGGCCCTGGAGGTCCATTACCGCGCCGTAAGCCTTTATCTCTTGCCGCCGGAGGACCGATTCCAGGGGAGCTGTTACGATCCCGCTCGCTTCCTGTTCGGCTTTACTAACAGTGACAACGCCCTCCCGGGCCTGGGGCGGTATTTGCGATTGTGCATCCTTTTTTTCCTGAACGGACTTGTTGTCTTGCTTCGTACAGGCGCAGAGCGGGAAGACGCAGATACATGTCAGGAGAGCGATAAAGCAGATTTTCATCCGCGGCGAAAAGCTCATTTGGAAATATCCTCCTTTATGCGAGGATTCACGTCCGGAGCTGAAGGGGAAGGTTCTTGCGATGCCGCCAGGGGCCGCTGTACGGAGTTTTCAAGCATTCCCAGAGATTGCTGCGCCTCGATAAGCGCTTTCAGGCGGGACAATTCCGCCGACGAGTACTCCAGTCGGGCATTGAGAAGATCGGGTCTGCCCACTTCTCCGGCCTGAAACATCTGCTGCACCGACTGGAGGGCTTTTTTCTTGTTTTCGAGCAAGGCATCGGCGGTCATGAGTTTCTGCAGGGCGACATCATAGCCTGCCAGCATACGCCCGACCTCTCCTATTACCCTGGCCTGAAGGGAGATAAAGCGCGCCGCCGTCTCCTTGCGCCGGGCCTCGGCTTCGGCAATCGGCCCCCGGTTCCTGTTGAAAACAGGCAGAGGAAGAGAAATACCGAGGAACCATTTGTTCTCTCCCTCGTCCCAGGTATAACCGGGGCCTATCGTGATGTCGGGATACTGCTTGGCGATCTCGAGCTGAAGGGCCGACTCAGCAGCGGCATACTCCGCAAGCATGCCCAGAATATCCGCGCGTCCGGACAATGCCGTGCGCGTCAGTTCATTGACGGGGCGGTTTACCATTGGAGGAAACCGGTCGAACAGATCAAAAGATACGTTTGCGCCTTCGATGGCGGAAGAAGGAAGGCCGAGCGCATCGGCAAGGCCGGCTTGCGACTCGGCCCGCTGTTTTTGCGCTTCCTTTAAGGAAAGCGACGTTTCATCCAGTGAAATGCGCGCCTGCGTCACTTCGAACCGGGACACTTCCCCGGCGGCAAAGAGATGTTCTTCCGCCGCGACGAGGTCCTCGATGTCTGCTGATCGCTTGCCCAGGACGTCTTCCGACCTCTCCGCGGCGCAGAGGCCGAGCAGGCGCGCCCGTAATCTGCTCTGTACCTGCCATGCAGTTGCCGCGATGTTCAGCCGGGCCGCCTCCGAGAGATGTTGCGCGCGGGCAATGCGGTAGCCGCGCTTTCCCGCTGTCTCCAAAGGCACGTCAAACGAGAATGAGAGAATCCACGGAGAGATCCCGCCCGGCGGATTGAAATCGTATCCGGGACTGATTCCAGCGACCGGGTTCGGCCGTCCGCCGGCCGTTATCACGCCTGCTTCGGCGATTCCCCACTGAGCGCGCGCCACATCCATGTCCGGGTGATAATAGAGGGCCGCAAGGGCGAGCATCTGAAAATCCCATGACTCGGGGGGCCAGGGCGCCACCTCGCGTTTTAGGTTCTGCTGAATAAACTCCCTGAGCTCAGGGCTGTCCAGCGTGCGGGTTTCGAACGCTTTTGTCGTGTCGACAGGCGAGAGGGGCCTGGGCTCAAAGCTCTCGCATCCGCCTATGTAAACGAGGACAGAGAGAACGAGCATCGTCCCGATTGATTTGATTCTCACCTGACTTCTCCCTGGCTTTCGGAACAGGATCCGGCCCCGCGGCTGCGCAAGTAACGAAGGATCATCCGGGGAGAAAAATCTCCCGGGCATCCTTCTTCCCCTCAGCTCTGCCCGACCTTAAGTTTCAGATGCATTTCCTTGCCGCTTCGGATCACCGCTACGTCCACGGTCTTTCCCGGCTGCGTGTCGGCGACGATCGGCGGCAGGCTCGACGCATCTTTGATGTCCTTGCCGTCGAAGGAGACGATCACGTCGCCCCTCTTTAGTCCCGCCGCCTCAGCGGGCCCTCCTCCCACCACGGCGCTTACGAGAGCACCGTGAGGTTCTTTTATCTTGAGCGCCTTCGCCAGCTCCGGGGTCATGTTCTGGATGGACACCCCGATTGAGCCCCGAATGACCTTTCCTGTTGCCTTGATCTGTGAAGTGACGTGTCGTGCCAGGTTGCTCGGAATCGCGAACCCGATGCCCTGACCCGCGGCGATAATGGCCGTATTGATGCCGATCACCTCACCCTTCAGGTTCACCAGAGGCCCGCCGCTGTTGCCGGGGTTGATGGGAGCATCGGTCTGGAGAAAATTATCGTAGGGTCCTGAGCCGATGACCCTGCCGGTAGCGCTGATGATCCCCTGCGTCACCGTATGTTCCAGCCCGAAGGGGTTTCCGACGGCAAGCACCCAGTCGCCGACCCTGATGGCGTCCGAGTCCCCGAGGCCGAGCACCGGGAGGTTCTCGAAGATTGCGGTGATCTTTATCACGGCGAGGTCGGTCTTGGGGTCTCTGCCGATGACCTTCGCCTTGAATTCCCTGCCGTCGGCAAGCTTCACCTTGATCTCCTCGGCCCCTGCCACGACGTGATTGTTCGTGATGATATAGCCGTCCCTGTCGACAATAAAACCGGACCCGAGACTCTGCTGTTTCATCTCCTGGTCGGGAATGTTGCCGAAGAATTTCCTGAAGAAATCACCAAAGGGGCCTTCGTCCCCCGGCCCGAAAAACTGATGGAAGGGGCCGCCGGGAACGCGCACCGTGGTCACCGTGCTGATGTTGACGACCGCGGGCCTTACCTTTTCCGCAAGGTCGGCAAAGGACCGGGGAAACCCGATGAATTCCGGCGCTTCCTCCCTTTTGCAGCCCACCGGTGAGTTTAACAAGACCGCCACTGTGAAGGATATCAAAATACCAGCCGCATAATGTGTTCGTCGCATTATTTTCATGGTTTTCCTCCTGCTCGGATAAAGAAAGGTTGCCTGGTCCGCTGCTTCGGCGACGAGGCGGTGTCTATTTTCCACTAATCATAGCACCATATCCATCTCCCGCAAACGCCGGAAGAATGCCGTGCCGGTCTCACGGAGAAAAGACCGGGTCGCCGATGTCCGGATTGATGGTATATTTGATGATTCTTGTTACGCTGATCTTGAAACCGTCGGCGTAATTGACGATCGTGAAGGGGAACACGACCCCGCCGGCTTTCCTGAAGTCGCTCAACTCGGAACTCAGCACGGCCTTTTCGCCGCCCATCACGAAGTATCCGCTTGTCTTCACGATATAATGGGTCGCGTTGTCCACGGCAATATCCACCTCGTTTCCCGACCTGTCCGTGAGTTTCAGGACATCGACGGACCTTCCCCGAAGCCGGTCTTTCTGCACATCCCTTACTTTGAACGTACCGTCCAGAAGTCCATAGGGGAGATCAAGCTGATCGTACTGGTAGACCATGGCCTTGTAGGCCGGACCCTCTGCCAGCGCGACCTTTTCATCAGTACCGTTGTATCCCTTGTCCCCGTTCAGGATCCTCTTTTCCGTCCGTTTCGTGTATTTGATGTCCACGAGCAGTTTCCTGTTTCGTTTCATCATGAGGAAGTAGGTTCCTTCGTCTTTCGGCATGAACGTGGTGATGTTCCCTTCCGCCGTCAGGGAAGAGACGCGAGCGAGCGCGTCTTTGCCCCCGTAGACTTGAACAATCTTTGCAACTACGGTTTTCTCGCTGGTCGAAGAACAGTACGCGAAGGATGCTGCAAATAGAAGTAAACAAGATAAGAAGAATGGCTTAAATTTTGAAAAAACCATGCCTGCGGGTTTGGAATCCGGCTGAATATCTTTCATGGCGCATCCCTCAGATATTGTGCACTTTTAAAAAAGTATATCACAAAGCGACCCAGACAAGGGGACGGATTGCGACCGTGCCGTTCAAGGAGAGCTACCACACAGCAGCACGGCCGCAGCAGTGTTTGCCGTGACGTTCTTGAAGCGCAGGATGAGGTGGCTCCAGCAGCCACGGCATGGGGCTCCAGTAGCGCAGCAGGAATTCAAGAAAGGGGTTTTTCTTTTTTTCGGTTATTTCGTTATGCTCGAAGAGCTCAAGGCGTTTCGCGGCTTCTTGTTCTGAAGGGGCGCCTTTCGACGTCTCAAGGCCTGCAAGCGGCTCTTCAAGGGAAAGGTTCTTATAACCGGATGTGTTTCTCATTTTTAAAAACCGGTGAGACGGGGCAATGAGCCGGCGAATGCAGCCGTATGAAAGCGTCGGAAGGGCCGCTTTTCATTGCGCGGTTTTTGCAACCAGAACGGCGCAGCTCGCAAGCCCGACCACCTTTTCCGTCGTGCTCCCCATCAGGAGTTTTTTGAGCCCTGTTTTTCCGTATGCGCCCATGACGATCAGGTCGGCACCAATGCTTTTGGCGGTCCCGGCAATGGTTTCATAGGGTTTTCCGACGAGGGCTATCGTCTCGGCGGAAATACCGGCTTTTTGTGCGGCCAGCGCGACATCGCCGGCAGCCGCCCGCGCTTTTTCCTTTTCGTTTTCCGCGGAGACTACGGAAATTGCGTGCAGGCGGCTTCCGCTGCGTTTCGCAATTTCGATCGCCTCCGTGGTCGCCGTGCGGGCATGTTCCGAGCCGTCTGTTGCAATCAAAATATTCCTGAACGTGATCCCGGCGGCCCGGGGAACAACCATAACATTGCAGGGTGCGTGTCCGATGATTTTGGCGGCCGCACTGCCCATGAGGACCTTCGCAAGACCGCTGCGGCCGCGTCTGCCCACCGCGATCATGTCGACTTTTTGCTGCGCAGCCTCTTCGATGATAATGCGGGAAGCACTGTCTCCAAGACGAAAAATTATTTCGCAGGCCGGCAGTTCCTGCAGCACCCTCGCCTTGAGTGCTTTAAGATATTGAACGGCCTCCTCCTTTTCTTTTTGAAGGAACTCTGCGCCTGTGGTCTTATATTCCGGATTTGTTTCTACAACCGTCATGACATAGAGTTTGCTGGAACACTGCTTTGCGAAGGTTATCGCCGCTGCCATCGCGCCCTCGCTGAACGGCGAACGGTCGGTCGCTACGAGCAGTTTTTCCAGTTTTGATACGGGACAAGACGGGCCGTTCATGATACTATCCTCCTTGCGAAATCTCACGCTGCGGCTTCTAATCCTGCGCTGACATCTCTCTACGTATATTTTAGCATATTCACATTCGAAATCGTCAATACCTTCACCAAGCCTGTCGTTCAGCGCATAAAACGCGCCGCTCTCGAACAATGCTCTTTGGGCAGAAATTCCATCCGTCATAATGAGATGAACCTCAGGGGAACAGGTGTGTTTCTGCCGTCGCTGAACGGTGTTTTTAGTTGACTGGAGCCTGTTTCCCGGTATAATCATGTCATGCGCGAGCTTATAAGAGGAGAGGAGTTCTACGACGGGACAGCGCTGCTCGGCGACCCTGTCCATGGCTACATCACGTTCACCACTCCCCGCACGGCAGGCGAGAAAACAGAAAAGGACCTGATCGACACCGCGTGGATGCAGCGGCTGAGGCAGATTTATCAGCTCCAGAGCGCACGGTGGGTCTATCCCTCTGCGGAGCACAGCAGGTTTCAGCACTCCCTCGGGGCCATGCATCTGGCCGGGAAGTTCGCGCGCCATCTCTATCCCTCTCTCAAGGCGGCCGCCAGCGACTGTCCCTCGGAACATTATGTCGAGGAACTGCTTCGGACCGCCGCGTTGCTCCACGATATCGGTCATGGGCCGTTCGGCCATTTCTTCGACGATAACTATCTTGAGCAGTACGGATTGACGCACGAAAAGCTCGGCCAGCACATCATCAAGACCGAGCTGTCGGATATCATCAAAGCCATCCGCCGGAGCCCTTCGGGAGAGTTCACCAAGGGGGAACGGCTGAACCCCGACCAGATCGCATTCCTCATCGGCAAAGGGCCCGCGGCCTCCGTCAAGCAGCCGCGCTGGCTCACGTTTCTCCAGCCGCTTCTCTCCGGCATCTATACCGTGGACAATCTCGACTACGTGCTGCGCGACGCCTACATGTGCGGCGTTGCCATCGGAGCGGTGGACGTCGACCGGCTTATGTACTATACTTTTTTTACCGATAAGGGGCTGACGCTCCACAAGTCCGGGCTCACGGCGCTCAACATGTTCCTGAACGCCCGGTTATATTTATATACGAATGTTTATTATCACCGCACCACGCGGGCCATCGACGAACATCTGAAGGAGCTGTTCAAAGAGACCATGGCCGCGCTTTTCCCCTACAATCCCCTGGAAAATCTTTCCGGATATCTTGAGCTTACGGACTGGTCGCTGCTGGAAGCGGTCCGGAAGTGGGGAACAAGGGACAATGGATCAACGGCCAAGCTCGGTCAAGAGTGGGCGGCAATCCTTTCCCGCGAGGTGAAATGGAAGATGGCCTACGACGTCACGCTCTCCATGCGCGCCTTCGAGAAGGGAAAGACCATTATCGACGCCGGGGAGCTCGTTAGGCGGATCAAAAGGAACCTCCCGCAGAAGATCAAAGACCTGCCGTTTCGCGTGGATATGGCAAGCCAGGACCCGAGGCCGATCAACCCGCTTATGATGGGAGAGCGTCAGATCTATGTGTTCAATCCTTCAACGCACAAAGTCGAAAAAGAGCCGTTGCGGGATTTTTTCGACTATATACCCGCTCGGGTGGTCCAGTGCCGGGTGTTTACCCTGAATCACGATCACGACCCTGTTCTCGCTGATATCGTGGAGAAGGTCCTGGGGATACAGGAAGACAGCATCAAAACCAATGTTTGAGCGCGCCTTTTGTTCCTGTCTCCCCGGCTTCTCAGGGAAAAGACCTCAGAGAAGGCAAAACATGTATCCGGGCACGTCAACCCTTCTGCCGGTGAGCCTTCTAAAAAAAACAGCCATCCACGATCATACGATTTTCACTTTTAACTCATTCTATTTTAGAGTATATTATTTGTGGGTGTCATACCGAAGAGGAGTTCAGGGTGTTTCCCACAATTAAAGTAGAACACAGAATCATTACGTTGGCGGTGATTGCCGCGCTGTCTATCTGGGGAATAGGCGCGGCGATTGACGTTTTCATCTTCAAGCAGGGCGGCTTCCTCGATGAACTGCTCTTCGATGTATCTTCTCGCGATATTTACTTCCGTGCGCTTTTTATCGTCAGCTTCATCCTGTTCGGCCTTGTCATCTCCCGCATGGTTGCGAAACGCAACCATGCCGAGCAAAATCTCAAAAAACATTCGGCTGCCATAGAATCCTCGATGGACGGTTTTGCCATTTATAGTCCTGAAGGGGAGTACCTCTACGTGAACCAGGCCTATGCCGAGGTCAACGGCTACGAGAGCCCGAAGGAGATCGTCGGCAAGACTTGTCATATTGCATACGATGAAAAAGAATATCAGCGGATAGAGCAGGCGATAATGCCCGCGCTTCAAAAGAACGGACGGTGGCGGGGGGAATTGCTCGCGCGAAGAAAGAACGGAAGCACCTATTTTCAGGAGGCTTCGATCACTCTGCTCGAGGACGGAGGGCGCGTATGCATCGTCCGCGACATCACCTGGCGCAAACGCAGCGAGGAGCGGCTGCACCGGTCGGAACGCTTCCTCAATACCATCTTTAACAGCATTCGCGATCCGTTCTGCATCTTTGACGGCGACTTAAGGATCATCCGGGTCAATGAAGCATATGCTCGGATGGAAAACAAGACGGCAGATGAATTGATCGGCAAGAAATGCTACGAAGTGTTGGAGAAAAGAGACAGCATGTGCGAAGGGTGCGTCGTTGGCAAGACGCTCACCTCGGCCGACCCCTGCGCCAAAGACAAGCTCATCACCCATCAAGACGGGACGGAAACCTGGATGGAAATATATACCTATCCGATCCTCGATGAGGAGGGAAAGGTTTCTCACGTGATCGAATATACACGCGACATCACGGAGCGCAAGAAAACCGAGGACGAGAAACGGCGCCTGATCGACAAGCTGGAACACCTTTCGAAGACGGACGGCCTCACGGGCCTGATCAACAGGAGAGCACTGACCGGCAGCCTGACCTACGAGATCGACCGGGCAAAGCGCTATCAGTCGGAGCTTGCCATTATCCTGTGCGATGTCGATAATTTCAAGGCGATCAACGACACCTACGGCCACGACGCGGGAGACCAGGCGCTTCAGGTGCTTTCCGCAACGTTGAAGACCATTCTCCGAAAAACAGATATCGCGGGGAGGTACGGCGGGGACGAATTCATGCTTATACTGCCTGAAACCTCGATCAAAGGCGCCGAAAGTCTCGCGGAGAAGCTTCTTTCCGCCGTGAGAGACGCCGAATTGCACGTTCCGAACGGCAGGCCTATCCATCTCTCCATGAGCATTGGAATAGCCGGTCTTGAGCTGGATCGTGAGGGAGAAAACATCGATACGTTCGTCAAGCGCGCGGACGATGCAATGTATGTTTCAAAACAAGGCGGCAAGGACCGCGTTTCCATCGTCAAAGTATAAATCGTGCACCGGGCTTCAGCGAGCGTTCCTTTCCCGAATATGGGCAATATTCTCCCCTCTTCTAGCGGCCGCCAATTTCTTTGACTTTTTTAATGATTGCTTTTTTTGAAATCTCTTCATACTCCAGGAGTTCTTCGGGCTTGCCGCTCTTAGGCATTTTACGGACGGAGAGTGAATAGACGGGCGACGGTTGCTCCGCAATAGAGCTCATGACCGCCTCTCCTATACCGCCTTCGGCAAAATGGTCCTCAACCGTTATTATCGCGCCGGTCTCGCTTGCCGCTCTTTTGAGCGACGACACGTCGACGGGCTTGATGCTGTAGAGATCGATTACGCGGACCAGTATTCCGGAAGCCTTCAATTCTTCATAGGCCTTGAGCGCCTCGTGGACCGTGATGCCCGCAGCCACGATGGTTGCAATGTCCTTCCTGCTTGATTTAAGCGTTTTACTCCCGCCGATACGGAACACCTCGTCGTTGCGATAAAGGATCGGGGTGTCTTTTCGCGTCGTGCGGAGATACGCGATCCCCTTGTGCTCCGCCATGATTTCGACGAGTTTTTCCGTGGAGACGGCGTCCGACGGGTAGAGTACAACGCTGTCCAGAAGCGTTCTGAACATGGCAAGATCCTCAAGCCCCATCTGCGACGATCCGTCTTCACCGATGGACACGCCGGCGTGTGACCCGCAGAATTTGATATTGGCGTGCGAATACTGGCTCATCCTTATCTGATCAAAGGCACGGGTCAGGAAAGCGGCAAAGGTGGATACAAAGGGCGTCTTTCCCCGGACCGAAAGGCCGATGGCCGTGCCGACCATGTTTTGTTCGGCGATGAACATTTCGAAGAATTGTTCGGGGTACTTCGCCTTGAATATGTCCGAGTAGGTGGAATTGCTCACCTCCGCATCGAGAACAACCATTTCGGGGAACTTCGGGAAGATGCGTTCGAGCGCCGTGCCGTAGGCATGCCTTGTTGCCGCGGGTTTATCCGTGGAGTACGAGACAGGGGCCGCCTTGCCGGACTTCCCTGCTGGCGCGGGTTTTCTGTCTTCCGGCTTCTCGATCGTGCCTGTGGCTGTCTTATCCACAGGGCCGAGCTCCTGAAGCGCGCGGGCAAGCTCGTCTTTTTTAAGCGCCTTGCCGTGCCAGCCGTTCTTGTCCTCAATGAACGACACGCCTTTGCCCTTTATGGTCCTGGCGATAATCATCACCGGCCTGTCTCTTGCCTGCAGGGCCTGCTTGTATGCCGTAAGGATCTGGGGCAGATGGTGGCCGTCGATCACGATCGCTTCCCAGCCGAAGGCCGATACGCGGTCTTTATACACTGTAAGGTCATGACCGTACATGGTCTCGCCGCGCTGTCCCAACCGGTTCACGTCCATGATGCCGATAAGGTTGTTGAGCTTATAATAGGCGGCAAGCTCCATGGCCTCCCACTGAGAGCCCTCAGCCATTTCGCTGTCGCCCAGGAGCACGTACGTGCGATACGGGAGCTTGTCGAGATACTTTGCATTCAAGGCCATGCCCGCACCGATCGAAAGTCCCTGACCCAGCGAACCCGTTGCCGCCTCGGTATACCTGAACGCACGGGTTGGATGCCCCTCAAGGGGACTGTCGAATTTTCTGAAACTGAGGAGCTCCTGCTCGGTAACTTTTCCGGCTGCGGCCCAGAGCGAGTAAAAGAGAGGCGAGGCATGGCCCTTGGAGAAAATGAGCCGGTCATTGTTCGGATGGCCGGGGTCGTCGAGATCATACTTAAACGTTCCGCCGAACAGGAGTCCCGTCATCAGGTCTGCGGCCGAGAGCGATGATGTCGGATGGCCCGAGCCCGCTTCAGTGGACATGACGAGACTGTAGTAACGGATGAGCTTGGCGATGTTTTCCAGATTGTTCATAAACACCTCGTTGTAATAATTACCGAATGATTTACATCAGACTTTGGACCGTTTTCTGAATAATTGCAAGCATCGGCCCGGGATACACGCCGAGCCAGATCAGCGCGATCATAAGCACCGCGAGCACGGCGCTGCCCGGGAGAGGCAACGCCGGGCCCGCAGCGGTTTCTTTTTCAGGAAATGAATAGAGTACTATGATGATTCTCAAATAGTAAAACAGCCCGATAGCACTGTTTATGACGAGGACGATCACGAGAAGCCAAAGCGCGGACCCTACGCCCGCGGCAACAACATAGAATTTCCCGACGAATCCCGCGGTCAAGGGGATGCCGGCCAGGGAGAGCAGCATGGCGGTAAAGACCGCCGCGAGCCACGGGCTGCGCCAGGCAAGACCCGTGTAATCGTCCATACTATCCGCATCACGGTCCTTATTCGAGAGTACGGTCACGACACCGAAGGCGCCGAGGGTGGTCACGAAGTAGGCGGCGAGGTAGAAAGCCGCGGCGCTCGCCGCCAGGGGGCCGCTCGCCAGCAGGGTCACGATGAGATAGCCAAGGTGCGATATGGAAGAGTACGCCAGGAGGCGCTTTACGTTCCGCTGGAGCAACGCGAGCAAATTACCGGCGAACATGGAAGTGAAGGCTATGACGGTGAAGATCGCAAACAGGGACCGGTAGGCGTGGATATCGATGCGGGAGAAGTACCGCAAGACAAGAGCGAACACCGCGCCCTTGGACACGGTGGCGATAAAGGCCGTGACCGGCGCGGGCGCGCCTTCATATACGTCTGGCGTCCACAGGTGAAAGGGGACCACGGCCAGCTTGAATCCCAGGCCGACAACGAACATCACGAGGCCCGCCGTAAAGGGAAGGCTGTGTACGCCGGGTGCCGTTGCTCGCACGGCGATCTGGGCGATTTCCATGCTTCCGGTCTCGGCGTAGACGAGCGCCATGCCGAAAAGAATGAACGCGGATGAAACGGCCGCCAGGATCAGGTATTTAACGCCCGCTTCGATGCTTCGGTCGCTGTGCCTGAGATAGGCGGCCAGCGCATAGAGGGACACGCTCAGGATCTCGATGCCGAGGAAGAGAGAGGCAAAGTGCGTGCTTGCAGTGAGCACTGCCGTGCCGAGCGTTGCGAACAGGAGCAGGAGATAGAATTCTTCGTGATGTCCATCGCGGATATCCAGGTATGAGTAGGCGAGCGCTGCCACGCCGAAACCAGCGAGGAAGATCAGTCCCATGTAATAGAGCGAATAATGATCGATGATGAGGAGCGCCGTAATGCGTCGCGGCGCCATCGTCGATATGAAGGGCAGCGAAGCTGCGGCCAAGAACAACCCCGCGAGCGTAAGGATGGCCGTGAGCCTGTGGTTCCGAGAAAACGCGATCGTCAGCATGATCACGACCGATGCGGAGGCAATGATGATGAGGGGAAGGAGGGCTGTCATGTCCGCGGCATTCATTTTGTCCCTCCCTGCATTCCGGCAGGCTGCTGCGGCGCTTCATGAAAAGACCCTGACGGAAACGCGTTGTCACGCGGTGAGAGCACGCGATGCCGGGGGGCGCTCAGCAGAGGGCCTGTCGTGTTCAGTACGGGCCGCGGGTAGAGTCCGAGCCAGAAAATAACGACGATCAGAGCCGCCATCGTCCCGGTCTCGCGCATTGAGAGATCGGGCATTTTCCATGCCGCACGCGGCCCTCCGTGGAAGGTGCGCTGGACCATCCAGAGAGAATAGATCGCTGCGAATACGAGCCCTGCTGCCGCGAACGCGGTTACGAAAACGTTCACCCGGTAAGCGCCGAGGAGCACCATGAACTCGGCCACGAAGTTGCCGAAGCCCGGCAGCCCGAGCGATGCCAGAGCAAAGACCATGGCCACGCCGCTCAGGCGGGGTACCGTGGACCAGAACCCGCCCATGCGCTCCATGTCGCGGGTGTGGATGCGCTCCTGGACCATGCCGGCGATGATGAACAAGGCGCCCGTGCTCACGCCGTGGCTGAGCATCTGCATAATGGCCCCCTGCGTGGCGGTCATGTTCCCGGCGAAGATGCCGAGCAGCACGAAGCCCATGTGACTGACGCTGGTATAGGCAACGAGCCGTTTGAGGTCGGTCTGAGCAAAGGCGAGGACAGCGCCGTAGATGATGCCGATAACGGCGATGATCATGACCGCCGGAGCAATGGACAGGGCGGCTTCAGGGAAAAGCGGCAGCACGAAACGCAGGAGGCCGTAAGCCCCGGTCTTCAAGAGCAGTCCCGCGAGGATGACGCTTCCGGCAGTGGGCGCCTCGGTATGAGCGTCGGGCAGCCAGGGGTGGAACGGAACCATCGGGAGCTTCACCGTAAAAGAAATAAAGAAGCCGAGCATGAGCCAGAAGGCCGCCTTCGGCGTCAAGGCGGTCCCGAGGAGCAGGGAATAGTCAAAGGTATAGACGCCGGTAGACCGGCCGTGGATGAAGTAGAGACCGAGGATCGAGAGCAGCATCAGCAGGCCGCCTGCCTGGGTGAAGATGAAAAACTTGAGCGAGGCGTAGACACGGTTCTCATGACCCCAGATGCTGATGAGAAAGTACATCGGCACGAGCATCAGCTCCCAGAAGAAGTAAAAGAGAAACAGGTCGAGCGATAGAAATACGCCGAGAATGCCGGCAAGGATCGCCAAGAGGTTCAGGTGGAAGAAACCGACCCGCTCGCGGATCTCGGTCCAGGAACAGATGACCGAAACGATCCCGAGGAACAGGGTGAGCGCAACGAGCACGAGGCTCAGGCCATCGACGGCAAGGTGGAGGCTGATGCCGAGTTGGGGGATCCAGGGCCTGTTCAGCTCAATAAGCCAGGTTCCGCTGGCGAGGGAAACTTGTGAAGAGGACGCCGACCAGAGCGATGCCAGCAGGACCAGATCGAGCGAAAGCGCCGCGAGCGATATCCAGCGGGTCACGGCGGCGTTCTTCCGGCCGAGGGGCCAGGCAGCCAGCCCTCCGACGAGCGGTATGATGATCAACCATGCAAGAATCATAAGTTCATTATTCCCTCAGCCGTTGTCCACCTTGATGGAGGGGGCTCTCAGTGAAGGAAAATCACAATCCCGAGAAACACAACAGCGCCCACCGCTATTCCCATCGCGTACCACCGAATGCTTCCTGTCTGGGTAAAGCTCAGAACAGAATGAACAGCGCGATTAATTTTGGCGATGCCCGTGTAGCCCGAATCAATAAAGTCGTTCTTGTTCACGCGTGCCGCCCAAAGGAAGGGACGGACCAGAAAAAAGTCGTAAAGCCTGTCGAAACCCCAGCCTGAGAACCAGTAGCGCTGCAAAGACGCCCCAGCCGGGCTTTCAGCGAGCTTTTCAGCGTATTGAGGCCTGCGCACGTAGAAGAGATACGCCGCGAAAATGCCTGCGAGCGATGCGAGCGATGCGATCGCCTGGAACGTCAATTCGTTGCCTTCGCTGTTCTGCACGAAACCCGTCTCGGAGAATACCGGCTGCATGAAGTTCGAGAAGAGCGGAAGGTTGCCGAGCGTTTTCGGCAATTCCACAACCCCCCCGATGATCGAAAGGAACGCGAGGATGATGAGCGGTATTACCGTGAGGAAGCCCGGTCTCCAGCTCACGTCCGATTTTGCCGGACCGAAGAACGTGACAAAAACCATGCGAAAGGTATAGAGGGAAGTAAGAAATGCACCAATAAGGCCGGCGGCCCAAAGCAGTGTACTGCCCGCTGGCGAGGAAAAGGCCCTCCAGAGAATCAGATCTTTGCTGTAAAATCCGGCGGTTACGAGCGGCAGCGCGGAAAGAGAAGCGGCCCCTATCAGAAAGGTCCAGAACGTGGCCGGGAGCTTGTCACGCAGACCGCCCATCTTGAACATGTCGTGCTCATGATGCTGAGCCAGAATGACGACACCGGCGGCCAGGAACAGGAGCGCCTTGAAGAACGCATGGGTCATGAAATGGAACAGGGCGGCGGACCAGGCGCCCACACCCAGGGCGAGGAACATGTAGCCGATCTGGCTGATCGTCGAATACGCAAGCACGCGCTTTATGTCTTTTTGCGCGAGCGCGCTGAACCCCGCGATCAGCAGGGTTGCGGCCCCGATCACGGCCACGAGCGATTGTACTGCAGGAGCGAGGGCAAAGAGCACATGCGTTCGCGCGATGAGGTAAACGCCGGCGGTCACCATGGTTGCGGCGTGGATCAGGGCGCTCACCGGGGTGGGGCCGGCCATGGCGTCAGGCAGCCAGGTCTGGAGCGGGAGCTGGGCAGACTTGCCCACAGCCCCTCCGAGAAGAAGAGCAGAGGCAAGAACGGCCAGGGACGAGCCGGCAGGCCATTGTTTTGAAGCACTCTGCATCAGTTCCTGGATATTCAGCGTTCCCAGGTTCGTGAAAAGCAGGAAAAGTCCGAGCGCCATGGCCGTATCGCCGATCCGCGTGACGATGAAGGCCTTACGCGCTGCGTAGCCGTTTGCCGGGTCCTGGTACCAGAACCCGATCAGGAGATAGCTGCAGAGGCCCACGCCTTCCCATCCGAGATAGAGGAGCAACAGGTTATCGGCGAGCACAAGGGTGAGCATGGAGCCGACGAAGAGGTTCATGTAGGCAAAGAACCGGCTGTAGCCCTCCTCGTCCAGCATATGTTCGGCGGAATAGATGTGGATCAGAAATCCCACGATCGTCACGACGAGCATCATGACCAAGGAGAGCGGGTCGAGATAAAAAGAAATGGCCGGTGCATAGCCGTCAAACTGCATCCACGTCCAGAGTGTCTGAGAAACGACATGGCCCTGAGGGGGCGCTGTAATGAATTCGACGCTGATCAGGACGGCAAAAATAGCGGACAACCCCACGGAGCCAGCCCCTATGGTCGCAATAACAGGCTTCGAAAAACGACGGCCCATGAGCGCCAGGACAAGGAATCCGGCAAAGGGGAGGGCGGGTATTATAAAAAGAAAATCGTTCATAGTTCAGAGTTCATGGTTCGGAGTGAACAACTACCCTTTCATCCTGCTTGCCGCATCGGCATCGAGCGTTTTAAAACTGTGATAGAACTGAAGGACCAGTGCCAGACCCACGGAAACTTCGGCGGCCGCCATCGTAAGAATGAAGATGAACATGATCTGACCGTCAACCTGTCCCCAACGCGCGCCGGCTACGACGAAGGCGAGACCCACGGCATTCAGCATAATCTCGATTGACATGAGCATGAATACTATGTTCCGGCGCACGAGCACGCCTGCCAAGCCGAGTGCAAAAAGTATTGCCGCAAGAATAAGACCATGTTCCATGGGTACGTTTGCGATCATTAATTCTTCCTCTTAATGTTTATGAGGCCTGCCCAAATAATAGGCCCCGATCAGTCCGGCCAGGAGCAGCATGGACGCCAGCTCAGCGCCGAGCACATAAGGCCCGAAGAGCGCTATCCCGACCTGCTTGGGGCCGATAATGCTTGCCGCAGAGAGCCTGTCACGATCAGCCGTGAAGATATAGATCAGCTCAACGGCCAGGATAACGGTCAGGGACGACGGCCCTATCCATATTCCCGGGCCCAGCAATTGCGCTTCCTGCTTCGATGCCTGCGCGCCGAGGTTCAGCATCATGATGACGAACACAAAAAGCACCATGATGGCCCCGGCGTAGATGATTACCTCGAGCGCGGCAACGAAGGGCGCGCCCAGGGAGAAAAATATGAGCGCGACCGCCAGAAGCGACACGATCAGGTAGAGGAGCGCGTGCACGGCGTTCGTCCTGGTGATGACCATGAAAGTCGAGATAACCGCAATAAGTGCGGATAGATAAAATAGAAGGTTCATTAAAGCCCTTTTGACACGGTTTTACACAGTTGATTTATGAAAATGCATCAAAATGCATGATGAAAATATCCGTATTAATCATTATTTGATCAGTGTCCTTCAGTGTCTGAATCTTCTAAATCATGGCATTAAGTTTTTAACATCCACCGGCTTCTCTTCGTTCTCCGCATCGCCCTTGTCTTTTCCCTTGATTGCGAGTCCTGCGATCCGGTAGAAATTATAATCATGGTATTTGCCCGGACCGCTGATGAGCAGGTCTTCCTTTTCGTACACGAGGCTCTTTCTCTTATATTCGCTCATCTCGAAATCGGTTGTAAGCTGGATGGCGGAGGTCGGGCACGCCTCTTCGCAGTAGCCGCAGAAGATGCAGCGTGAAAAATTGATGCGGAAGAATTCCGGATACCGCCGTCCGTACTCATCCTCCGCGGCCTGAAGCGAGATGCAGGCAACGGGACAGGCAACGGCGCAGAGATAACATGCCACGCAGCGTTCCTGCCCGTCAGGATCGCGGGAGAGGATGATTCGGCCGCGCCACCGGGGAGGAATATAAGGCTTCTCCTCGGGGGACTGGATCGTCACCCGTTTCCGGAACATGGTCATGAAGACCGTCCAGATTGTTTTCAGAAGACTAAACATACAGTCCTTTTGACACTGAAGGGCGCAGATATTTTATGATAATAAATATGCTGTAAGACATTTCATGAAAAATCAGTGTCGATCAGCTTCTTACTTGTTTTTAATCAATATCCACGCTCCCGTTGCAAGCAGGTTCAGGAGCGACAACGGCAGGCATATTTTCCATCCGAACGACATGAGCTGATCATACCGCGGTCGGGGAAGCGACGCCCGGAGCAGGATAAAGAAACTGATAAACGCACCGGTCTTGATCAGGAACCAGGCCAGGGGAGGCAGCACCGGTCCCAGCCATCCGCCGAAAAACAGCGTCGCCGTGAGCGCGGAAATAAGTGTAACGCCAAGGTACTCGCCCACGAAGAACATGCCGAACTTCATGCCTGAATATTCCGAATGATACCCGGCCACCAGCTCGCTCTCCGCTTCCGGCAAGTCGAACGGCAGGCGGTGTGTTTCAGCGATGCCCGCGATGAAGAATACGACAAAGCCGATGAACTGCGGGATTACAAACCACCGGTGGCGCTGCGCTTCGACGATCTCGCGCAGATTGAACGAGCCGGCAAGCATCACAACGCCCATAAGGGACAGGCTCATAAATACCTCGTAGCTCAGCATCTGGGCCGATGCGCGCAGGCCGCCGAGGAGCGAATACTTGCTGTCGGAGGCCCAGCCCGCCAGGGCAACACTGTACACGCCGAGTGACGACATTGCGAGAAAAAACAAAAGACCTATGTTCAGGTCCACGACCTCGATCCCCGGGGCATAGGGGATGATGGCGAAGGACATGAGCACGACCACGACGATTACCGCAGGCGCGATGATGAAGACGGCCTTATCGGCGAAGGGAGGGATCCAGTCTTCTTTGGTGAAGACCTTGATCATGTCTGCCAGCACCTGCAAGGTGCCGAAAGGCCCCACGCGGTTCGGGCCGTACCGGTCCTGCCACAGCCCGAGCAGCCGCCGCTCGTACCAGATCAGACCGCCGCCGATCGTAAGCACAACGATGAGGATCCCGAAAAGAATGATGAGCTGTCGGATAATCAGCATACCGTTATGATGGTGACCTTCTATTTTTTATGCGTTCGACGATAGCCGGCGCATGAGCGCTCAACTCTTCTGATCCGAAAATATGATACTGAGGAGACGCAGCCTGTCCGCCTCCTGTTGTCCGTGACAGGACACTGGTAAAATAGGCCGGTTTCACGCCCGGCTTCGGCTCGATAAGCCTCTTTCCCGGATCTCCGTCAAGCAGCGGTCCGCCGACTTCCTGCTGGAATTTATTCAGCGACTGAACGGAGTTCCAGCCCGGTGCCCAATAGCGGGAGATCAAGGGCGCGGGCGGTTGGCCCTCGTATCCCTCCATGGAAAACGACAACGGGGTATCCGGGTCGTCCGGCGGCTTTGGCTCATGCAAGCTCACGTTCGCCAGCATGGCAGTCCTGCCGCTGTAACGGTGCGGCTGGCGCGGTATCTTCTTCCCTGCTATCCGAAAATCCGCATGCGGCGCGGCATCCTGTACGGGTTTAAATACCGGCAAAGCCGTTGCCATGGCTGCCGCGATGTCATCAAGATTATTCCATTTGGTTGCCCCGGAACGACCCGATGCAGTGATTATATCACGGATCCATTTCCAGCTTTCCTGTACATCATGGTTCGGCTTGAAGACCTGATAGAATCGCTGCGCCCGGCCTTCGTTATTCACGAGCGTGCCGTCCGCTTCGGCAAACGTGGCAGCGGGGAGTGTAATGTCGGCCTGTGACGAAGTCGGATTGATCAAATGATCGATCACGATAACGTGTTTTGTCTTGGCCAGGAAGTCCTGAACGGTCTTTTCGCCGGCTCTGCGAAAGAGGTCGTTCTCAAGGATCACAACGGTGTCAGCCGCTTCGCTCTGAACGGCCTTTATTGCTTCATCGAGGCTTCCGCTCCCCATGAGCCCGAGTCCCAGACTGTCGCACTCAGGGACAGCATAACAAAGCCCGGCGGGCTTCCCGCTTTCACAAAGTGCCCAGGCTACGTTGGCCGCGGCCTGGATCACTGCTTCGCTGAGGCAGCCAGTGCCGGAAACAATCAAGGGACGTTTTGCGTTTTTCAGCTCTCCGGCAATCTCTTTTGCCAGGGTGAGAGTATCATTCGGGAGATCAGGGTCCGCCTGCGTTCCGGCACTCAGTTCGCGGGCCACGGCGAAACCGAATCTTGCCAGATCGTCCGGCGTTGCACGGTATGTCTCCGCAGAAATGCCGTCCAGCTTCGTGCTCGTTATCGAAGCGATATACAACGGGCCTTTCTCATCCTGGACCATGTGCCGGACAGCGTTGTCGTCCCATGCAGGAATGCGTTTCTTTTCCATCGCTTCCACGGGTTTGTTCCGAACGGACCTGCGCAGCGCCAGGTCGAGCAGGGGAGCCGTATTGGTCACGTCCTCGCCGAGCACGAAAACAGCGTCAGCCGTCTCAACATCATGAAGGGAAGGTGAGCGAGCAGTGCCTTTCTGAAAAATGTCAATGATGAGCGAGACCAGGCGATGTTCCTTGGACGACATGCCGGAATAGAAATTGTCCGTACCCACAAGCGCACGAAGTGCAAAATTCGATTCCAGCGACGCCCGGGGAGATCCGATGCCGATGATTCCTTTGCTTTTAGACAGGATGTCCCCGATTCGATTGAGAGCGTCTGTGCTTTCTACAGGCGTCTGATCATTTCGGCCAGGTCCGTTCAGCAGTGGCTTTCTGATCCTTCGGCCGCTGTTAACGAACTCGTATCCGTATCTGCCCCGATCGCAGAGAAAGTAGCCGTTCACTTCATGGTTGTAGCGGTTCCGTATCCTGCGCAATGTACCGTAACGCTCTCCGGGTATGGTGTTGCAGCCCAGCCCACAGTGTACGCAAACCGAGGGAGCTGACTGGAGGTCCCATTTGCGGGTGTAGTGCTGTTTTAAAGACTTGTCCGTGAACACGCCGGTGGGGCAGACCTCGACCAGGTTGCCGCTGAACTCGCTTTCGAGCGCACCGTCTTCGTAACGGCCGAAATATACGGAGTCGTGACACGCAAAGACATTGAAATCCCGGCCGCCCGCGTAGTCGCGGTAGAACCGGACGCAACGGTAGCACTGGATGCAGCGGTTCATCTCATGGTTGATAAAAGGACCGAGGTCCTGGTTCCGGTGCGTGCGCTTCCTGAACCGGGTCCTCCTGTAATTGTGGCCGGTCATGACGGTCATGTCCTGAAGGTGGCATTCTCCGCCTTCGTCGCAGACCGGGCAATCGTGCGGATGGTTCAGCATGAGCCACTCGATCACGCTTGAGCGGAAGGCCTTTGCGTCGGCGTCGTCGATCGACAGGCGCATGCCTTCAGCCACCGGCGTCATGCAGGACATGACGATCCTGCCGCGTGTATCTTTATCGTCCTTGAACAGTTTGACCGCGCACTGCCGGCAGGCGCCCACGGAGTGCATGGCCGGGTGCCAGCAGAAATAAGGGAGATCGAAGCCCAGGGACAGACAGGCCTGGAGAAGGTTCTGACCTTCCTTGACTTGATAGGGTTTATTGTCAACGTAGATAGTAAGCATGTAAAGCCCTGTCTAAGATTAATATATTCGCAATAAGTCCCGAAAGCAGTCTTTGCGAGCGTAGCGAGGCAATCTCGTATCGGCCTGAAAAATCGAGATTGCCGCGTCGCTTCGCTCCTCGCTAATGACAACAGTGGGTCCTTTTTACGAGCCCATCAAGGTTTCCCCCATGGGCACTTCTTCTCCCGTATATGCGCCTCAAAGTCTTCCCTGAAGTACTTGATCGCGCTCTGAAGCGGCTCGACTGCGCCGGGCGCCAGTGCGCAATAGGTGTTGCCGGGACCGAGAAGCTTGCACTGCTGCGCCAGGATATCGATGTCCGCAAGTTCACCTTCGCCTCTCTCGATGGCGCTGAGCATCTTCTCGATCCACGGCAGACCTTCGCGGCAAGGCGTGCACCAGCCGCAGGACTCCCGTGCAAAGAATCTGATCAGGTTGTGAACGAAACCGACGGGGCAGGTCTTGTCGTCGAGCACGATCATCGTACCCGTGCCCAGTCGGCTTCCTGCTTTCATTACGGAATCGAACTCCATCTTTACGTCGAGGTGCTCTTTTACCAGAAAATCGGTAGACGCGCCGCCGGGAATGACTCCGCGGAAGGCATATCCATCCATCATCCCCCCTGCATGATCTTCCAGTAGTTCGCGTACTGTTACGCCCATGGGCAGTTCCCAGATGCCGGGCTTCCTGACCCTGCCGCTCACGCCGTAGAGCTTGGTGCCGCTGTCGACGCTTTTGCTCAGATCTTTAAACCAGTCCGGTCCGTTATTCACGATGTGCGGGATGTTCGCGACCGTCTCGACGTTATTTACGATTGTCGGCTTGCCAAAGAGGCCGCTGATCTGCGGGAAGGGGGGCTTGGCGCGCGGTGTGGCGCGTTTTCCTTCGAGGGCGTTCAGGAGCGCCGTTTCCTCGCCGCAGATGTAGCGGCCGGCGCTTCCATGGATACGAAGGTCGAGGCTGTGTCCCGATCCGAGAATGTTTTTCCCCAGATAGCCGCTCTTGTATGCTTCTGCAATTGCCTGCTGCAACCGTTGTACAGCAAGCTTGTAAGCCCACCGGACGAAGATGAAGGACTGCTCCGCCTCGATAGCATAGGCGCAGAGAATCAGGCCCTCGATAATCTGGTGCGGGTCGCCTTCGAGCAAAAGACGGTCTTTGAACGTGCCGGGCTCCATTTCATCGGCGTTTACGATCAGGTACTTTGGCCGCCGGGCTTCAGGTCCCATGGGCACGAAACTCCACTTCATGCCCGTGGAAAAGCCTGCGCCGCCCCGGCCCCGAAGGCCGGATGTTTTGACAATATTCTGCACGTCCTGCGGCGACATTGTAAGCGCTTTGCTCACGGCCTGATAACCGCCTGCTTTCTCGTATTCCTTGAGAGAGGGGGGCAATTGGCCGGGTCGAATGTTTTTCGTGAGCGGTCGTTCCATAGAAAAAAGTTCAGAGTTCAAAGTCCGGAATTCAGAGTAAAGTCATATTACTCGTATTTCTGCAGTATCTCAGCCATCATCTCCGGCGTCACGGGTCCGTACAAATCCTCATCCACCATCATGGCCGGCGCGCGGTCGCAGGCGCCGAGGCATGAGATGGGGAGCAGGGTAAATTGCTTATCTTCCGTTGTCTCGCCGAAAGCTATGTCGAACCGGGTCTTTAAAATGTCGAGCAGAGGGTTGTATCCCATCACCCAGCAGGAGATACTATCGCAGACGAGGATCACGTGCCGCCCCGCAGGCCTTCTGAAAATAAAACTGTAGAACGTTGCCACGGCATCGAGCTCTTCGGCCGTCATCTCGAGCATTGCCGCCGCGTCCTTGAGCGCTTCATCGGACACCCAGCCGCGGTGGCGCTGGATGATGTTGAGCGCGTCCACGGACGCGAAAGCCTTTGTGGCTGCGTGCGCCAGTTCGGTGTTGATTTCCTGTATTTCTTCTTCCGATAACATACGCGCCCTGTCTTGTACCTCCAAACTCCGAACGTAGAACTCTGTACTCCGAACTCTAAACTTTTACCTGTCCAGGTCCGCAAGGATAAAATCAATGCTCCCCAGGATCGCCAGAAGGTCCGCGATCATCAACCCGCGGCTCAACTTCGGCACCATCTGGAGGTGCGGGAACGAGGGAGTGCGGATGCGCGTCCGGTACGACATCGTGCTCCCGTCGCTGATCAGATAGTATCCGTTGTTTCCCTTTGTCGCCTCGATACCGAAGAACGCCTCTCCCGCAGGAATCACCGGCCCCCAGCTTACGCCCAGGAAGTGGCTGATGAGCGTCTCGATGTCGTGCATGGTGCGTTCCTTCCGCGGCGGCGTTGCAAGCGGATGATCGGACTTATACGGTCCGGCGGGCATGTTGTTCACGCACTGTTCGATGATGCGAAGGCTCTGGCGCATCTCTTCGATGCGCACCACGCCCCGGTCGTAGCTGTCGCCGTGAACGGCAGTGGGAACATCGAAATCAAAATTCTCATACCCGGAGTAGGGACGCTTTTTGCGGAAGTCCCATTCAAAACCGCAGGCGCGAAGGCCCGGCCCGGTCACGCCCCAGTCGATCGCCTCATCGAGCGTATAGACGCCGACGCCCTTGGTGCGGCCCTTGAAGATGCTGTTTTGCATCACGATAGAGTCATATTCTTTGAGCCGCGGCGGCAGGTATTTGAGAAAATTTTTTACAAGGCCGTCCCACCCTCTCGGGAGGTCCTGCGCCACGCCGCCGATCCGGAACCATTCGGGGTGCATGCGGCCGCCGCAGACCGCTTCGATGATGTCGAAGACGCGCTCGCGGTCCGTGAACATGTAGAACACGGGGGAGAGCGAGCCGACGTCCTGCGCAAAGGTGCCGTACCAGACGAGGTGGCTGGCGATGCGGAAGAGCTCGGCCAGCATCACCCGGATGGTCTTTGCGCGGTCGGGGACCTCGATGCCGGCGAGCTTTTCCACGGCAAGGCAGTAGGCAAGGTTATTCATCACCCCGCCGAGATAGTCGACGCGGTCGGTATAGGGTATGAAGGTATGCCAGGACTGGCGTTCTCCCATCTTTTCCGCGCCGCGATGGTGATAGCCGATGTCGAGTACTGCGTCCGCGATCTCCTCGCCGTCAAGCTGAAGGATGATGCGGAGCAGCCCGTGGGTGCCGGGGTGCTGCGGTCCGAGGTTGAGGAACATGAAGTCCGTGTCCCCGGAGCGGCGTTTCATGCCCCAGTCCTCGGGCCTGAACTGGAGCGCCATTTGCTCGGACAGCTCTTTTTCGTCCGGCAGGCGGAAAGGTCCCATCTCGGTGGCGCGCGCGGGGTGGTCTTTGCGCAAAGGATGTCCCTGCCACGTCGGGGGCATCAATATTCTCTTTAAATGGGGATGGCCGTCGAACCCGATGCCGAACATGTCCCAGACTTCGCGCTCGTACCAGTTTGCGGATTCCCAGAGGCCGGTGATCGTGGGGAGGGAGGACGAGCCCTCCGTGAGGGGCACCTTGATCCTGACGTCGTCATTCCGGCCGTAGGACAGGAGATGGTATACCACGGTGAAGTCGCTTTGAGGCTGGTCGGTGCGGTGTGTGCGGGTACGCTCGTCTATGGCCGTGAGATCGTACAGTGTGCGGTAGGGGCGTTCCACGCCGCTCTTGAGGCGCCGAAGAACGTCGCGCGCCGCGTCCCTGCCCACCCAGAGAGTGGGGATAGCATCACGCGTGGACTGTGAGGCGAGTATTGCGTCGCCGAAGGCGGCTTTTAAATCATCGATGATGGGGTTGGTTGGGGTCATAGAAAAGCTTAACAGTTTAAGCCGTTTAAACCGACGGCATCGCGTGGTTATACTTCATCCGGCGGCCTGAGGACCGTCGCCTTTTGCCGCTCTTCACGCTTCAGGTCCCGCATGGACGGCATTTCGGGCCGGATCACTTCCTGCGGACCGGCGGTCCAGCTCAGGGGTCGCCGCTCCTTGCCGACCTTCTCCCGGAGCATGAGGAGCCCCTCCATGAACGCGTCCGGCCGGGGCGGGCACCCGGGCACGTACACGTCGACAGGCAGGAACTTGTCCACGCCCTGTACCACGCTGTAGATGTCGTACATGCCGCCCGAGTTGGCGCAGGAACCCATGGAAATGACCCAGCGCGGCTCCATCATCTGCTCGTAGAGCCGCTTGATGACCGGCGCCATCTTGATAAACACCGTGCCGGCGATGATCATCATGTCCGCCTCGCGCGGCGTGCCGCGCATCACCTCGGCGCCGAAGCGGGCGATGTCGTACTTGCTCGTGAGGCTCGTGGCCATCTCCACATAGCAGCAGGAAAGGCCGAAGTTGAAGGGCCAGATGGAGTTCTTCCGCCCCCAGGCGAGCATGTCCTGCAGCCGGGCCAGGACCAGGCTTTTTTGCACCGCGTCTTCAACAGTATCGTTGAGGAAATCGCCGGGTTTGGCGAGCGACCATTTCATGAGTGCGTCCTTTCAAGTTCATTCCGTTGTTTAGACCGGAGTCGCTTCTTGGAAATTAAAAATGAGAGCTTGGAGATTGAAAAAATGTGGATCGTACCCTGCGATTTAAAATTACCGATTTGCAATCCTCAACTTCCAACGTTCCTTTTCTGAAACGTTCCCCATTCCAATGCTCCGAGCCTCCAGAGGTAAGCAAGCGCGGCGGCGAGGATCCCGATAAAGAGCAGCATCTCCAGATAACCTGGCCAGCCCGTTTCGCGTATGGTTACGGCCCATGCATAAATGAACACCGCTTCGAGGTCAAAGATGACGAAGAACATGGCAATGAGGTAAAATTTTATGTCGAAACGCACCCGGGCCGTGCCGGTGGACACAATCCCGGATTCGTAAGGCTCGGCTGTCTGTTTTTCACGGTGACGTTCTCCGAGAATGTATGAGAGCGCTATCATGACCGTGACCAGGACGACCACTGCGGCAAAATAAACAATCAAGGGCCACAGCGCGCTTGATGCAGGCTGCACTTCCATGGTTAAAAGGATATCACAGGAGCGGCGAAAGTCAAGGTCTGGATTTAATTACAGAATTCGTGTTGACAAACAGCGGGAAGATTGATAATCTACTATTACCGTGGAATGAACATGCGTGTATATCTGCCGGCGAGGAGGCAGACCTGAAGTCGGATTTCGGCGGAAGGCTCCTCAATTCCGGGATGAAACTGCCGAGTGAAGAGATTCAAGGAATTTCCCACCTGATTCCTATCATTCATTCCAGAAAAACTTGAAAACCGAAAGGAGAAGATCATGAAATCGCAGTTAATAGTCGTGGCGTGCGTTATGCTCTTGACAAGCCATGCCATGGCAGAGGAAAAAATGGAGTTGAAAACCCAGAAGGACAGGCTCGGCTATGCCATTGGTCTCAATCTGGGGAAAAGTCTGAAAAAGAACGCCGCCGATGTTGATCCGAATGTGGTAATGCAGGGGTTAAAAGATGGTTTTACCGGCGGGAAAGAGCTCATGACGGAAGAGCAGATCAAGGAAACGTTTGCTGCATTTCAGAAGGAACACAACGAGAAAACTAAAAAAGAAGGGGAGTCTTTTCTTGCAGCGAACAAGAAAAAGAGCGGAGTCATAACCCGGGCAAGCGGTCTACAGTATAAGATCATCAAAAAAGGCAGCGGGAAAACGCCGAAAGCCACCGATTCGGTGACGGTAAATTACCGCGGGACGCTTATCGACGGGACCGAGTTCGACAGCTCGTACAAACGGGGTCAACCGGCGACTTTTCAGGTGGATCGCGTTATTCCCGGCTGGACCGAGGCGCTGCAACTCATGAAGGAAGGCGACAAATGGCAGCTCTTTATCCCTTCGGACCTCGCGTACGGCGCGCGGGGAGCGGGAGAAGTCATCGGGCCGAATGCGGTCCTGATCTTTGAAGTAGAATTGATTTCCGTTAACAAGCCTGAGAAACCAGAGCACCACTATTGATGCGGGAACAGCCGGCCCCCGGGCCGGCTGTATTTCCTGATACACTCAGTTATCCGGTTGACTCTTCACCAGTCCATTCCTTCAACTTACTGCTGATGAATTCAATGATTGCCGCATGCTCTTCGTTGCCCCGGTCCTTGATCCGCATCGGTCTCCCGAAGGCGAAGTGCACACTGCGGGATGGAAGAATCCTTCCAAAATCCTTCAAAATGCGTCCATTGCTCCACGCGTCGGTCTTGAGCGCAACGGGAATTACCGGGACCCCGGCCTTTTTTGCCAGCTTTACCCCGATCGTGTTGAACGATCCCGGATCGAAGACCGGCGTCCGCGTGGTCTGGGGGAAAATGACGATCGATCTGCCCGCCTTCAATCTCTCTGCTCCGCCCTCCAACACGGCTTTCAAGTCGTCGCGGGGATTCGACCTTCCCACGGTGATGGGGTCACGCGATCGCATGACATGTTTGAAGACCGGATAATCGACAAGGCTTTTCTTCACCACGAAGGTGGCGTCTTTGAATTGTGATATGATCGCGGGAAGGACGAAGGTCTCGAGTGTGCTCATGTGATTGGCGATGAACACACAGGAGCCGTCGAGTGCCCGGAAGGAATCCGTGCCCGTTATTTCCATGTTCACCCCTACCTGTTCCAGGGCGCGGAGCGTGGCAAGACTGCTGCCGCACCACTCCGGGGTCTTGTACAGGCCGCGCTTGGCCAGGGCACTTGCGCGCCAGACGATCAGGAACGTATGGAAGTAGAACGTGAATGAAGGCCATGCTCTTGCTGCCGCGGAAGGAGTGCGGGACGGGGTCCTATACACATTATCAACATACGTAAGTTCGTCCAACGGATCGCTCCTTTTCCTGTTGATAGTGGGGCGGTTAGCGGTCCCAGACCGGCAACGCCTGCATACTATACCATGCACGGCAACAGGATGGAAGGGGGAAAAAGGGGGAAGCGTCTCTCGCTTTATCAGAGTAGATCGGGCGACGGTTTTTTTATGTAGTAACCCTGGGCGAAATGGATACCGGCAGACCCTACCTGCCCGAGGATCTCCTTGGTTTCGACGAACTCTGCGATGGTTTTTATCCCGAGTTTATCGGCAAGGCCGGCGATGCTCGAAACGATCGCATTTTCGACGGGGCTTGATCCACTCATGTTTCTGATAAACTCACCGTCGATCTTTAAAAAGTCGATACTGAAGGCCTTGATGTACTGGAACGAGGAATAGCCCGAGCCGAAGTCGTCGATTGCAAAACGGAACCCTTCGCTCTTAAGATCATTGATGTACTTCTCGATGTCGCTCAAAACTTTGACGGTGTCCCGCTCCGTTATTTCGAAGACCAGCTTCGAGGGGTCGAGGTCGTAAGTTTTGAGCATGCCCCGGACCGTCGGGACGAATTCATTCAGGACGAGCGCTTTTGGAGAAAGGTTTAGGAAAAGCTTTCCTTCGTACTTGCTCTCTTTTACCTTCGCAAACGCCAGTTCGATGAGCTGGTAGTCGATCTTGCCGATTGCCCCCATGTTTTGCGCCGTCTCTATGAACTCCGCGGCCGGTATTACGCGATCGGACATGACGATCCTCGTGAGAACTTCATAGGCCTCGATGGCGCCATCTCTTACATCGACGATCGGTTGGAAATAGGGCACGAACTTCCGCTGCGATAGCGCCTCCAGGATCAGGAGGTTCTTTTCCCTCAGGCTCATGACGATCTCGACGTCGTCCCGATTACGAGGGACATTAAACCGGTCCTTGCCAAGGGCTTTTGCCTGCAGGAGCATGCTGTCTGCCATGAGGTAGAGGTCCTTTGCGTCCTTTGCGTGGTCCGGGAACACGGCAATACCGATGGAAACCGTTTGCTGAACGGCGGACCCGTTCGGGAGCTTCACCGAGAATGACCGCAGGCTTTCAATGATGCGTAGGGCGACGATGTTAGCCTGGCCCTCGTCGCATACCGGGAGGATTGCGGTAAATTCGTCGCCGGCATACCGCGACGCCATATCCCCGCCCCGGACGGCGGATTTCAGGACCAAGGCTAATTCCTTTAACAGCATGTCGCCGACATCGTGGCCGTAGGTGTCATTGATGGCCTTGAAATTATCGACGTTGATCTTCAAAAGAGAGAATTTGTACTGATGCCGCCGGGAACGTTCCGTCTCGTGCTGGAGCAGGTCCCAGAAGGTCATCTGGTTGTAGAGATTCGTTAGCGGATCGCGCGTCGCGAAGCGCTCGGCTTCCCGGTTATATCTGGTGAACGTCTTTGCGGTGACGACAAGGTTTATGAGCGCGACGAAAATGCCGTCGACTAGGATCGCGTCACCGGGGCCGTCATGGGTCTTGGCGAGGCCGATCCCCACCCTTCCGGTAAGACCGATGGCGTCGAACGAAAACGATCTTGAACGGAGGTCCAGCGAGGTATGAAGAAAGTCCGGAAGGACTGAATCCGGAACGGCGATCGTATGGCCCGCCGGGCAGTCTTCATCTGCATTGCTCAAGGACAAGGCCGGGCAGAGCGCACTCCTTACCGCCCGGAGGGCGATGTCTCGTGACAGCGCGGACGGCGTGCTGGTCCAGAAAAATTCCAGCTTATGCTTGTCACCGCTTTTTTGCTCGTACGTGTATAGAAAATAGACATCCATGACCTCCCGGGCGGCAGTCACGATATTTTTGTAACGGCTGTCCCCGTTCATTAACGGTCCCGGGGCGAGCGAGAGCTCACGGAGGAGACGCGACTGAAATTCGAGGATGTGGCTATGTTTTTTCTCGTCAGAAATCATGGCGGTAAACGTATGCTTATATAGGGACGCTGAAAAAAGCACGCGCGGGTGCGCGAGTCGCTCGGGATCGCTGTAGCGCATCCCGATGGCCTTGTAATGGGTGCCGGCGTTAAAGGTGATGTGATCGGCAGCGGAACAGATTGCTTAAGAGAAGTATATAACAGGGGTTTTTCCCGGTCAACTGCTAAATGAGCGGGCGTGCGTCCGACAAAAAAGCTTGCAATACCGCGTGAAAAAAGCGAAAATGGCGCCATGAAAAAACGGTCATTGAGGGAAGATGCAGCACAGATGGTCATGCCGCGGATCGACGGACCGAAGCTCAACGACGCGGCCTACCGGGAACGCATCGAAGAACTCGTCCGGCAGGGCATCGGCGGCTTCATCCTCTTCGGCGGCGACATCGAGCAGACGCCGCTCCACCTTCAGGCGCTCCAGAGCACGGCGGGAGTTCCTCTCCTGATCGCTTCGGACGTCGAGCGGGGCCTCGGCCAGCAGCTTGCCGGCGGCACCAGTTTCCCGAGCCAGCGTGCCGTGGCGTCAGCCGTCAGCCGCCGGTCGAAAAAGGACGTCGAGTTGCTCGACAGGATGCTCGATGCGGTGCGGCAGGAGACGCGCGCAGCCGGCATCCATGCCGTCTTTTCACCCGTGGTGGACGTGAACAACAATCCGGACAACCCGATCATCTGTACCCGGGCTTTCGGGGAGGAGCCCGAGGTCGTCGAGTGGTTCGGCTCACGCTATATCCGGGGGCTTCAGAAAAAAGCGAAGCAGGGGAAAGAGGACCTTCTCGCCTGTGCCAAGCATTTTCCCGGCCACGGCGATACGGACCAGGACTCTCACTCGGTGCTTCCCGTGATCCGGGCGGACAAACAGAGGCTGAATCGCGTGGAGCTGCCGCCGTTCCGCGAGGCTGTGAAAGACGGCGTGGGCATGATCATGGTGGCCCACCTGCTCGTGCCGGCGCTCGATCCCGCGGCGCCGACGACGTTCTCGAAGAAGATCGTCACGGCTTTATTGCGTGAGGGCATGGGGTTCGAGGGCCTCATCGTGTCCGATGCGCTCGACATGGGCGCGCTTGCCGGGCGGTATTCCCCGGATGAGATCGCCGTGCGGGCCGTCGAGGCGGGGATGGATATCCTGCTCCATCCGCAAGACGCGCTTGCAACGGTCGACGCCGTAGTCGCAGCAGTAGAACAGGGAAGGCTGACCCGGCAGCGGATCGCGGAGTCCGTTGCGAGGATCATGTATGCAAAAACAAAGCTCGGCCTCTTCGAGTCAAACGGGCATGTTCCGGCGCGCCTTGAGTATGAGCAGCATCAAATGACGGCGCGCGAGCTTGGGCGCAAGGCGCTCCATATCATGAACGGCGGCCGCAAGGGCGTTTTACCCGTCCGTCCCGACGCCGGGGTGGCCTGCTTTATTCTGGACGACGACGGCAATCATGAGACCTCGAATGCTTTTATCCGGGAGATGAAAGAGCGTTTTCAACATCTGTCGCTGCTCGTTCTCACGCCCGATAATGCGCTGCCGATCTCCCTGGTGAAAGACTCCATCAATGTGTCCGGGGCCGTGGTCATGGCTTTGTATTCCCGGATTTCCGCCTCAAAAGGCCGGTCCGGCATCAGCGAAAAGCTCCGCACCATGGCTGCCGATATTATTCGCACCGCCGAAACGGCAAAAGCAAAATCCGTCGTTATCTCCTTTGACAGCCCGTATATTCTCGATCTATTCAAGGATGCCGGCGTGCGAATAGCGGCCTATGACCGCATGGCGGAGATTCAAAGGGCCGCGGCCGGCCTGCTGGCGGGCGAGTAAGGACGAGAGGGCCCGAGCGTTAACGGTACACATATTCATCCGTGTTTCGCTTTTTTTCGGCTAATATCTCCTGAATCAATCTCATTCCTAAATCCATATCATGACCCAGATCATCATAATCTTCCTTGCATTCGCCCTCATCCACAGCATCACCGTTGCCCGGTGGTTTAAACAATTATGCAGTAAAATATTCGGCGATACCTTCATGCGGGTCTTTTACCGCGCCCTCTACAATATCGTCAGTTTCATCACCGTTGTTATCGCGTTGTATCTTATCCACGAGGTGCCGGACCGGTATATCTGGACCGCGCCGGTATGGCTACGGTGGATCATGCACGCCATTCAAATCTCAGGGCTCGCCCTTGGAGCGCTCTCGTTCGAATATCTCGACACGTGGGAATTCATGGGTTTTACACAGGTGTGGCGGTATCTGTCGCGAAAGGAAGTTGCCGGGAACATCGAGGGGCTGACGGAGAAGGAACTTGTCACGAACGGCGTCTACCGGATCGTACGCCACCCCATGTACCTGGCGGGCATCGTCATCTTTACCTTTAATCCGTACCTTACAATCAATGGTCTCACTATCACGGTCCTGGCCGATCTTTATTTTCTCTTCGGCGTTTTCATCGAGGAACGCAGGTTTCTCAGAATATTCGGCGACCAGTATCGGGAGTATATGAAGCGAGTGCCGAGATTGATTCCGAGATTACGGTTCCACAAAGGACTGAAAAGGGAATAACACAATGGCCAAAATTGTTTATGAATAACAAATATTGCATCGATTGGCGGGCTAGATATTGCGACTTTCACCTCCCAAAAAAACAGGCGGATATGCCAACATGAATTGAGGAGAAAGGTTATTCCGTGGTTTTGACCACCGCGATATACGGCAGGTTGCGGTACATTTGCGCGCAGTCCAAACCGTATCCCACCACGAACTTGTCGGGAATTTCAAAGCCGCAATAAGCGATCTGGACATCAACCGTGCGCCGGCTTTTTTTGTCGAGCAGGGTGACTGCTTTCAGGCTGGCCGGTTTTCTTTCCGAAAGCATCTTCATCAGAAAGTCTAATGTCTCGCCGGTGTCGATGATCGTGTCGACGAGAAGTACATGTTTCCCGTTGATGTCGGTGTCGAGGTCTTTCCTGATATTGATTTTTCGCGATGACTCGGTCGACATGCTGTAACTCGACGCGCAGATGAAGTCCACCGTGACGGGCATCGAAAGGCGGCGCATGAGATCCGCCGTGAAAACGACCGCGCCTTTCAGGATGGAAACGAGGAGCAGGTCTTTGCCCGCGTAATCGCGGGAAATACCGTCAGCCAGCTCCTTGACCTTTCGGGCGATGGCCTGTTCGTCGAAGAGTGTTTCCTGTATCTCAATCATGTGCTTCTCCTGAAACCCATCCGCAGATTTCGTAGATGACGCAGATTAAATCTCTCAAATGAACTTCCTTGAAATGCGCGCAATTACACGAACAAATCCACGATCTTGAACTGCTTCACGTCGACCAGTCCCTTATCGGTCAGCTTCAGTTCGGGGATGACCGGCAGGGCAAGAAACGAGAGTGCCCCGAAGGGATGTTCGATCGTTGCCCCCAATTCCTTTACTGTCCGATCTATCTCTTTTAACCGTTTTACGACATGGTCCAGCGGTTTATCGGACATGAGCCCGGCAACGGGAAGGGGTACCTCTGCGATGACTTTTTCGTCATTCACCACGACCAGTCCGCCGTGTATTTTCCGGAGCCGGGAAATCGCGCAGAGGATGTCCTTGTCCGAGACCCCCGCGGCAAGGATGTTGTGCGAGTCGTGCGCCACGGTTGAGGCAATGGCTCCCGCCTTGAGGCCGAGGCCCTTGACCAGCCCCATTCCGCGGTTCCCCGTCGCTTTATGCCGTTCGATGACGATGAGTTTGAGGATGTCCCGTTCGATGTCCGGGATGATATATCCGCCCTTCGCAGCTACGGGCATGACCGTGCATTTCGTTTCGATCTGACCGGGAATAAGCTCGATGACCCTGGCACGGCCCGTTTTGGCCTTGCATTGGATGCCTCGCAGCGAAATTGGGCCCGGCCTGACGGTTCCCATGGTCCGCTCACGATGCCTGCCGAGGCAGGGAGCGATGCATTTGCCGTTGGATGCGATCAGCTTTCCGGACTTGAAGACCATTTTTGCGGAAAAACTTTTAAGATCATCCACGACGACCAGGTCAGCGTCGTATCCCGGAAGCACGGCGCCCTTGCCCCGGAGCCCGAAGTGGCGCGCCGGGTTGATCGTCGCCATCCGGATTGCCGTTACCGGGTCCACGCCGAGGCCCACGGCTTTTTTGATCAAGAGGTTGATGCTTCCCGTACAGAGGTCTCCCGGCTGGAAGTCGTCGGTTGCAAGGGAGAAGAACCGGGAATTTTCCGGCGTAACGGCGGGAAGAAGCGCCTCCATGTCCTTTGCCGCCGAGCCTTCGCGCAGATAGACCGTCATCCCGAGACGGATTTTCTCCCGCGCCTCGTCTGCCGCGACGCACTCGTGGTCCGAAGAGATGCCCGCACCGATGTATGCCGAGAGGTCTCTCCCTGACAGGCCGGGGGCGTGGCCGTCTATTACCGTGTGCGAGAAAGCCGTTAATTTCGATAACACGCCGGGATCAGCCGTCAGCACGCCGGGATAGTTCATCATCTCGGCAAGGCCGAGCACCCGTTTATGCTTTAAAAAGGGGACGAGGTCGGCAGCCGTAAGCCTTGCGCCGGAGGTCTCAAGATCGGTGGCGGGTACGCAGGAAGGGAGCATGAAATAGAAGCCCAGGGGAAGGCCTTCGGTCGCGTCAAGCATATAGCGGACACCTTTTTTCCCCAGAACATTGGCGATCTCGTGGGGGTCGGCGACCACGGCCGTCGTACCGTGGGGGAGGGCGGCGCGGGCGAACTCTGCGGGGGTAAGCATGGAGCTCTCGATGTGAACATGGCTGTCGATAAAGCCGGGCAGGATGTATTGGGACGATGCGTCAACGACCTTTTTCCCGTCGTAAGCGCCGAGGCCCGCTATTTTGCCCTGCGCAATGGCCACGTCAATACGATAAACCTCGCCTGAGAATACATTGACGAGGCTTCCGCCTTTCAGGACCACGTCGGCTTTTTTCCGGCCCCTGGCCACGGCAATCCTGTATTTGAGCTCGTTTTTCATGGAGGAAAAGGGCCCAAAACCCCTGGCCGACTTAAAACCCGCGTTAATCAGCGATTTGAAATGCTGCCTTCCTTGAAAAAGATACAACATGTTGTTACAATTGTAAAGAGGGGAAGAAACGGAGGAGGTGATTGTCATGAAAAAAGAGGCCCTGCTTGTTATCGACATGCTGAATGACTTCGTGCTTCCCGGATCCCCCCTGGAGGTGCCTGCGGCGAGGACTATCATTCCCGTCATTCGCAACGAGATCGATAAGGCGCATGCAGTGGGCAACCCCGTGATCTATGTCTCTGATGCCCATGAGCCCGCTGACAGGGAGTTCAGAAAGTTCGGGTGGCCGGCCCATGCCGTGAAGGGGACCAGGGGGGCCGAGATAATCGAGGAACTCAAACCGACCGGGGAAGATACCGTTATTTACAAGAAAACCCATTCCGGTTTTTACGGCACGATCCTCGATGCGACGCTGAAACGGCTCGACGTAGACTCCCTCAGGCTCGTGGGACATTTGACCCATGTGCTCTTCACGGCGTCTGATGCAGTTCTGAGGAACTATGCGGTCCTGGCGCTGGAGAACGGCGTTGCCGGTCTTGCCCCGGAAGACCACGAGGCGGCGCTTCGGATCATGAAAAACGTGCTTGGCGTGAAGATCATGAAGACGGAATCGGAGAACAAGAGTCGGAAAGCGGCATAACAGGTTGTTGAAAAACCACTTACTGTCATTGCGAGGAGCGTTTTTTGCGACGTGGCAATCTCGATTTTTCAAATCGTTATGAAAGCCGAGATTGCTTCGCTTCGCTCGCAAAGACGGCTTAAAA
>OFHG01000043.1_pt1 | contig 59336 bp, 56 predicted proteins | sample 1521931 | NCBI WGS metagenome assembly OFHG01 (sample SAMEA2468438, study PRJEB22500) | soil metagenome | biome: Glassland; feature: Farmland; material: Clay | place: Australia | collected 2013-01-31 | depth 0.55 m
CCGCAACCGTGAACTCGGCCCGCCACCTGTCGTTCACCCGCGGCTGCATAGGGACCGGAGTCCAGGCCGCATCAGCAGCGCGGCGGTAGAGCAGCCGTGCAGAAAGCGAGTCGTGTCCGTCGGAGAAGATATCCGCGCTCACCTCGACCTTCTCTCCAACCACACGCTTTGCGGGAAAAGCGCCGCCGTCGATTTCGGGCTTCACATTCTCGATCACGACCCGTTTTCTGCCATTTTCTGTCAATACGATATCCTTTCTAAAAATCCGGGGTTTTATCACGCTTCACAAAAGTTATTGATTTTGTTCTATCATATCAAATGTTACCCAATGCCGCAACCGGCGATCCTTTGTGAAGAAGAAGCATACGGGCTGTACGAAAGATGAGGCTTCTTTTTGCATGAGGTGTGCTCTTGATTAGATACTGATAACGCAGGAATATCTCCTCCCTCCAGAGCATAGAATTGCCTTTCCAGAGAAGAAGTACCGGATACTACAGGATAAATCATAATTGTTTGGCCTTGTGAGAAGCCGAGGTTAAACAGCTCCACATTGCCACAATAGATGTGGCACCCCAGGATGACACCGAGGCTCCACGTTGGCATCCCTCCATACGATCGAGAATATTATCAGGTGCTGGATGGATTAGGAAATTAGCTGCAGGCAACATTCGCACAAATGGGGTTAGGGAAAAGCGTTTTGCTATACTTAAAGGAGAAGACAGATTGCCTCGTACCGGCGTGCACATTCGCGGAAATCAGGACGTCATAAAATCTCTTCTTGATTCTAAAGGGGCGTCACCGCGCGGCCCTGTCCAAGGCCACGGCCGCGGAAATTAAAGACAAATGCGTCAGTCCCTGGGGGAAGTTACCCAGCATCTCATTGCATCGCGTATCATATTCCTCGGAGAAGAGTCCCAGGTCGTTCGCCGTCGAAGCCGCCCGTCGGAATACCGTCTTCGCGTCCGCAATCTTTCCCTGACCGGCCAGACACTCGGCGAGCCAGAAGGAGCAGGCCGGAAAAACCCCTTCCTCGCTCTTAAGGTCATCGTTTCTGTACCTCCGCAGGAGGCCGTCCTGGCCCAAGTCACGGCGAATCGCCTCGACGGTGCGCACCATGCGTTCGTCCCCGGCGTCCACGATGCCGAAGATGGGAAGGAGCAGCAGGGAGGCGTCCATAACTGGACACCCCTGGGCCTGGATGAACACGCCCCTGCCGCGATCATACCCTTGCTCATCGAGCCAAGAGCGTATCTCGCTGCAGGTTCGCCGCCAGTCGTCGAGCGGTGCCGACCGCCCGAGGCCCTCCGCCAGCCTCGCGCCGCGTTCCACGGCCAGCCAGCACATGGCCTTGGACAGCGTGAAGTGGCGCGGCTCGCCGCGCATCTCCCAGATGCCCTGATCCGGGTCGTGCCACTGTTTCCGCGCCGCGTTGACCAGTTCAATGAGAAACTCCCAATAGTCGTCATCGGGAGAATGGCCTCGCTGGTGCCAGTTCCAGGCGAGGTCGAGCAGTTCCCCATACACATCGAGTTGGACCTGCGTCTCTGCGGCATTGCCCACCCGGACCGGCTTCGCCCCGCGATAGCCTTCCATGTCCGGTATCTCGAACTCCCGCAGGCGCCGTTCACCCCCCACGCCGAACAGGATCTGGAGCTCGCCGGCGCTGCCTGCGCAGCTTCGCTCCACGAAGCGCCGAAACCCCTCGGCTTCTCGCTTGTAGCCGAGTTCGGCCAGAGTGCGCACGGTGAAGCAGGAATCGCGCACCCAGGAGAACCGGTAGTCCCAGTTGCGCGACCCGCCCGGCGCCTCGGGCAGCGACGTCGTCGCGGCCGCTGCAATAGCGCCGGTCGGCGCATTGGACAGGCCCTTGAGCACCGCGGCGGAGCGCATCACGAGCGCGGATTCCGGCCCCGCGAAACGCCCCTGTTTCGTCCAAGAACGCCACCACTCGATGGTCTGTTGAAGACGATTGTCCAGTTCCTGCGGCGACGGCGGCTCGATCAGGCCGTCTTCAAGGTCTTCGGGCCTGCCGAACTGGATCGAAAGAAACCTGCGCTCCCCCTCGGTAATAGCGCAGCCGCCAGACAGGCCGTGGCGGCCTGTCGGAGCGAGGTTCATATCGCCCGAGATCAACAGGCCGGTGCTGCCGCCCAACACAAGAAAGCCCTGTTCCGTTTTCCGCATCCATGGCTTGATGGAGCCGTAATCGAAGCGCGGGACGCATTCAAGAACGAATTGCATCCGCCCGGCAAGCCCCTCGATAACGCGCAGGACCTGCTTATGGGGATTGTGCCGCCCTCCTTTACGCATGGGGAAGAAGTCGAGCATCCGCGCACGGGCCGCTCCCTGCCGAAAGACCGTCTCCAAGACCAGCGTATCGTCAAGGTATCGGCGGCTGATTTCAGCCGGCTCGGTCGAGGCGATCCGGCAATAGCCGCCGCGCTCCCAATCCAGGAGCCGTCCGAAACATGGCGCCGAATCGATGCGCGGCATGCAGCACCAGTCGATGGAACCCGTCCGTGAGACGAGAGCGGACGAGTGGCATTCCGAGATAAAGGCGTATTCGGCTATAGGCGGGTATTTCCATTCCTGATCGTTCGCGTTCATCCGTTCCCCCCTCTGCGGCGTTGAACGATGCCGCGCCGCGTTCCTGTTTCAATTCTATCAGCAAATAACCGCAGAGACGGAACAGGGGGAAGAAAAATCCGATGTCACCATAGTACCGTATGATGTTCTTTTCCGGGAATCTCCGCCGACTTCAGCGGCGAATCGTGCCTCGCAAAGATTCCAAAGACCTTTCCTAATCCCGTCAAATCTGGTATCCTGTCACAACGGTTCGGATGCACCGGGCGGTATTCATGAAGAAGAACCTCAAAAACGATATCATAGCCGAATGCTACGAACGTTCCGTAGATCTGCTCAGGAAAAACTCCCACACCCACGGCGTGATTGCGGCTGCACGTACGCGGAAGGCGGTCGAACGGAATTATGCCAGCATTTTCGGCAGGGACGCCGCAATCTGCAGCCTCGGCATGCTCGCGAGCGGCGAGCGGGAACTCATCCGCCACGCGAAGAAAAGCCTGCTCACCCTCGCCCGCTTCCAGGCGCCGAACGGCCAGATCCCGAAATACGTGAAACCGGAAAAACGGGAAACCGATTTCTGGTACTCCGGGTGCATCGACGCGACGCTCTGGTGGCTCATTGCCGTGGATTTCTACGACCGTGCGCTCCCTCTTCAGGGACTCAAGAAAAAACTGGAGCTGAAAATCGCAAAGGCGCTGGGCTGGCTCTTCTGCCAGGAACACCAGGGCATGTTCCTGGTGCAGCAGAACGAGGCGAGCGACTGGGCAGACATCATGCCGCGCTCCGGTTTTGTGCTCTATTCCAACTCCCTGTGGTACGCGGTCAAGAAGCGATACGGCATCCGCACTGCGGCGAAGACACGCCACTTCTTCCGCCACATCTTCTTCCCCTTCGACAAGACCTGCCCCGAGCACCGGCGGCTCACGGTGCTCACGGACTACGTGAAAGGCGGGGCGACACAGCGCGACTTTTATCTCAGTTTTGTGAATTTCTCCTTCTGGGGCGAGGAGGTCGACGTGTTCGGAAACGTCCTTGCCTGCCTCTTCGATCTTCCCTCGGCCGAGAAACAGGAGGCGATCGTCGACAGCCTTCTCAAGCGGGGTGCGAACCGGCCCTGGCCCATCCGCACCCTGCTCTCCCCCATCAACAGGGACAGCCGATTCTGGAGACCCTATATGGATCGCCACTGCCAGAACCTGCCCTATCAGTACCACAACGGCGGCATCTGGCCCTTTGTGGCCGGCTTCTGGGTCCAGCTTTTGCTAAAGCTGGGTCGAAAGGACCTCGCGAACGAGGAACTGGAGCAATACGCCGGGGCCTGCAAGCTGAACAACTGGGAGTTCAATGAATGGTTGCACGGCAAGACCGGAAAGCCCATGGGCATGGCGGGACAATCCTGGAACGCGGCCATGTTCGTGCTGGCCTTTCACGCGCTTGAGGGCGGCGTGAAGCTCTAGAACTCGAGCATTCCGTCCCTGAATCAGACTCATCTCAATCGGCAATCGGCAACCCAAAATCCGCAACCCCGTTCTCCGTCTTACCTGGAGCTGCCAGCAGACGAACGAAAAGTCCTGTGGGGAATGCGAGAGTTGCGCGCTGCAGTTGAAAGGGATCAAAGAGGCCGGCGTTGAAGGACCCGATACCGTTTACCTAGCCGGGAACCGGGACTTGCAAAAAGCTCGTCACCACGAGGGCGATCGTGAGCAGGATGAGTATGGCGACGGTGACCCAGGCGATCACGTTCATCCGCCTGGAGTTGACGTACTCGCCCATGATTTCCCGGTTGTTCACGAGTCTGAGCATGATAATGAGCACGACTGGCAAGAGGACGCCGTTCACCGTCTGGGACAGGAACATGATCTTGATGAGCGGTGCGCCGGGGCACATGATCACCCCCGCGCCTATCACGATGAAGGCCGTGTAGAAGCCGAGGAACTGCGGCGCCTCGCGGAACGTCTTGTTGATCCCCGACTCCCAGCCGAACGCCTCGGACAGACCATAGGCCGTAGCGAGCGGGAGGACGAAAGCCGCGAGTACCGAGGCATTCAAAAGACCGACTGCAAACAGGTGCGAGGCAAAATTCCCCGCCAGGGGTTCGAGGGCGCGTGCGGCATCCTGGGCCGAATCCACGGCCACGCCCGCCGGATGCAGGATAGTGCCTGTGGCCAGGATGATGAAGAAGGCGATAAAAACGGTCATGATCGAACCGGCATAGACGTCGAACTTGGTGAAACCGTAGTCTTCGACGCGGACACCCTTGTCCACCACCGCCGACTGGAGATAGAACTGCATGTAGGGCGTGATCGTGGTACCGACCATCGTGATAAAAAGAAGAATGTAATCTTTGTCCATCCTGAGGTGCGGCAGCGCGATCTGCCTTGCCACCTCTTCCCAGGGCGGGTTCGACATCACCCCGGAGATCACGTAGGTTATGTAGACCAGGCTGATGGCGATGAGGAAGCGCTCCACCTGCTTGAAGTTCCCCTTCACAACGGCGAACCAGACAATGAACGCAGAGATCGGCACGGAAACGTACTTGTTGACCCCGAAGAGCTCCATGCTCGCCGCAATGCCCGCGAACTCGGCAACAGTGACGGTCAGGTTGGCAAAGACGAAGAGCGCCATGACGGCAAGCGTCACTTTGACGCCGAACTGCTCCCGAACGAGGTCGCCGAACCCCTTGCCGGTCACGACCCCCATGCGCGACGACATCTCCTGGATCACCGCAAGGGCGCCGGTGATCAGGATGAGCGCCCAGAGCAGACCGTAGCCTTCACGGGCGCCCACGATGGAATAGGTCGCAATGCCGCCGGCGTCATTACCGGCGTTCCCGGCGATAAAACCCGGACCGATGACGCTGAGGACCGCGATCAGCCGGGCATTCTTCATATTTTTTATGCGCTCAAGCAATTTCACTTCCTCTGCATCGAAATCCAAAACAGAGCGCAGGGAGTTAAAAAAGGATCCAGCCCCGCTCTCTGCGCTCTCTTTCTTCTCTAGCTACAATTTTCTGCGCTTTTTTCTGGAAGCGGTCGGCAGGAGGAAATCCACCACGTCGTCCACGGTGACGATGCCGTGCATCACATTGTTCTCGTCGACTACCGGCGCGGCCAAGAGGTTGTATTTTGATATGAACTCCGCCACGTCTTTTTCCTCTGCCTCAAGCGGAAGGGTCTTGGCCGGGGCAATCATGACGTCCCGCAGTTTTGCCTGGGGGGCCGCCAGAATAAGGTTCTTCAGCGACAGGACGCCGAGGAGCCGCTCCTCATCATCAAGAATATATAAGTAGTAAATGGTTTCGACGTCCGGCGCCTCAAGGCGCAGTTCTTTAATGGCCTCCTCAACGGTCATCCCGGGCGGAAACGCCAGATATTCAGTGGTCATAAGGCCGCCGGCCGTGTCCTCTTCATGCTCGAGCAGTTCCTGGACGTCCTCGGCCTCTTCCTTTTCCATGAGATTGATAAGTTCCTGGGCTTGGGCCTCGGGCAGGTCGCCGAGCACGTCCGCGGCCTCGTCGGGCGGCATGCGTTCCAGAATGTCCGATGCCCGCTCCCTGGACATGTCGTAGATGATATCGACCTGAAGGCGCGGTTCAAGTTCATGCAGGGCTTCTGCGGCCGTCTCCACGTCGAGGCTCCCAAAGAGCGCCGTACGCTCCTTCTGTGATACTTCACTGATGATCTGGGCCAGGTCGGCGGGGTGAAGGGTGGGCACCTTCTGACGGGAGGTCGTCAGCGTCAGTCTGGTCAGCTTGGGTTCGATCGGCTGAAGATAGTGCCATCCGATCAGCCGCTGCCGGAGCTTGTAGTGAAACAGGGAAAAGAGCTTCTCTCCCCGGGCCTCGACCCCGAGCCTTCGCAAAAGCCCTCCGAACCCGATGTCAGCGGCCACAAGACAGAGCCTCCCCTTGATGTCTCCAAGCCTGAGGTCGTTCACGCGGACCAGCTTGGCCCCATTGATGTCCACGATCTGCTTATCGAGGACGTCGCGGCATATCAGTATATCGTTCGGCGAGACCGACGCAGGCCCCAGGTTCCGAATAAGGGCATTGACGGAAATGACCCGTCGGTTGAAGAGATTGACGATGTCCCAGGGGATGATGAAAGTTCCTTTGCCGTCCGAGGCGACGAGAGCGGTGACCGCGGGGAACGGTTCGCCCAGGCTCACCACGATGTCCCTCAGTTTGCCGATTTCCTCGCCCGTCTGGTCAAGCACAGGTTTTTTATAGACCTCGCTGACAAATATTTCTCCGGCAAAAAAGGGCATGAGCGCTCCATCGAGATGTCATGTGAGATGAACTAGGTTATACCAGCGGCTGCCGGGTATGTCAAGAAAAAAGCCGTAAAAAATCAACAAAATATGCTACAATAGGGCTCAAGAAACAACGGCGCGGCGCGGTGATCGTAAAGTTCGCATGCTGTGTTTGAGACTGCGATTTCTATAAATCATTACAATAGAAATATTAAAAAAATTAACATGTCATATCAATGAATTTCTGCTATAGTTTTCGTGTCTTGATGTCTGCTGTAATCCCAATAGTACTACCAGTGGTCGTTTGAAAGGAGACGGAGCGTATGCAGGAAACAACCGTAAAGGACTTGAAAAAGGACATCTATCTCATCATGCATAAAGCGCAGGAGATGCTTGAACTCACGGAGGACGGGTTCACGAAAAACAAGCTTTCCGCCCTTGATGAGGCCGATGAGATTTCAAAAGAGATCAACACGAAGGAGGACGCACTGACCGCCGCACTCGCAAAAATGTCCTCAACGAACTCCGAAGCAAGGACGCTCCTGACCGTCCCTTCCCATATCGAAAAAATCGCGACGAGCATCAAGCGGATCACCGAAAACAGTCGCACCCGGATCAAAGAGGGCATGCTGTTCAGCGATAAGGCCATCCACGAGACCGGCAAATTGTTCACAAAAACCAAAGAAGTCCTTAAAAAAGCCGGAGAAGCGGCGGTTACGGGGGCAAAGGGTACGGTGGAAGGCGCCCTCGCGGAAAGCGATACCGTCGAGCGCATGGCCAACGAATTTGCGACGAGCCACGAGGAGCGGCTCGTGACCGGAGAATGTTCGCCCAAGTCGTCCTCGACCTACCTGTGCATTCTGTATGCCTTCGAAGATATTGGCGCGCACATCAAGGACGCGACAAAGAGACTCGCGGGCAAATAACAGCCATCATCTCCCCTTTTTCCCCTCCCAAGGGACAGCCCATGCCGGATACGTCAGTTCGGGGAATAGGATTGGCTCTCTCGGGCGGCGCCGCACGCGGCATCGCCCACATCGCCGTCCTGGAAACCTTGGAATTAGAAGGGTTCCCCATACGTGCCATTGCCGGCACGAGCGCCGGCAGCGTCGTCGGTGCGCTCTATGCCGCCGGTATGCCGCTGAGTGAAATACGGCGGGTCCTTCTGCACGTAAAGTGGCAGGACGTGCTTAAGTTCACGATCCCGAAACGAGGACTTATCTCAAGTGAGGGAATTTACCGGTTCATGGAAAAGATCCTGCCGGTCAAAAGGTTTTCTTCCCTCCCCATCCCCTTCGCTGCCGTAGCCACCGACCTGAAGACCGCTGAAAAGGTAGTCATCACGAGCGGCTCTATCGCTAGGGCAGTCCAGGCAAGTTGCAGCCTTCCCATCATCTTCACTCCCGCCGAGATCAACAGGAAAATACTGGTCGATGGCGGCGTATCCAGCCAGGTGCCGGTAAGGACCGTGCGGGAAGAATTGGGGGCGAAGCGGGTGGTTGCCGTAAACGTGAATTACAAGGCGTTGGAACTGAACGAGTACGACAATCTCATCAAGATCGCCACCCATCTGTCCGTTCTCTGGGCATCGCGAAACGCACGGGAGGAGGAAAAGCTTGCAGACGTGGTCATTCAAGTGAATGTCAGGGGCATTGCCCTGTATGATCTTTCGAAATCACGGGAACTCCTCCGCCGCGGACGAAAAGCGACCGAAGACAAACTGCCGGAGATCAGGGCGCTGATGTGAATGAATACCACAGGTCACGGATGGCTTTGCAGGGAGTATTAGACGTAATCTTCTTACGATAGGGTTTCCGGGCGAAAGTTCCCTCCCGAAGACGCAGCAGGAACACTCTCCTGAATTTTCAACCTCTCACATTGAAATAATTCGTCAGAAATGTTTCAATTCAAATTCATTATGAGGAGCCCGTTCTGCCCCCTCATTTCCCTCATTCTGCAACTGAACGCAATAACCCTCACCCCCTCGGGAGGCCATTTTTTTCTTGACAGAAAATAACATTTCTGATATAAAAAAATTGTTTAGTTATAACCAATAAAATAAGAAAATGAAGGGCTTGCGGTTTTTCTTTGGAAAACAGGGATGAGTAGAGGGACGGTACTGATATTAGACGACCATCTGTTAATGAGGGACTCCCTTGAGACCTTATTGACGGCAGAGGGCTTCACGGTAAGCAGTTGTGCGACCGGAAGGGCTGGACTTGATCTGGCAAAGAGGAACAACTTCAGAATATTTCTTGTTGATTATAGGATGCCGGACATGAATGGCGAGGAGGTGACCAGGGTGCTGAGAACACTGTGCCCGGAAGCCATCATCATTGGATTCAGCATTGAATCCAGAGAACGGGAATTTCTCAACGCAGGTGCCGATAAGTATATAGATAAGGCCGAGTTGGATGATAAACTGGTTCAGTGCCTCAATGAACGGATCCGTTGAATTCCGGAGTAAGCAATTGCGTGCGAATACGATAAATCCTTTCAACCTTATGAATCGAGATTCCGTTTCTACAGGAAGCTCAATTCTGGAGAAAGCGCACCTCCGTGGATGCCTATACGAACCTTCATAATATCTATGCAAACCTTCATTTCATTTCGGGGAGCTTCAATACCTGTGGTGAGTTATCAAGTTTTTATTTCTCACGATTAAAAGTAACACAAAAAGAAAACCCTCAGGCTCAACTCATGGCTTGAGGGTTTTCTTTTTTTATCATTAAGAAGCAATGCAGATTAGTGTTTGAACACCCGCTGGCCGGTGAAGACCATGGTTACTTTGGGAGTTGCTTCATTGCAGGCCGTAATGGCATCGAAATCCCTATCTGATCCTCCGGGCTGCACGATCGCCGATATTCCCTCCTTGATACCAACGTCCACGCCGTCCCGGAAGGGGAAGAAAGCGTCTGATACCATAATAGAACCGATAAGCCCGCCCTTGTCCTTTTTGGCCTGTTTATCGATCTCTATGAGCGCTCCCCGATCCCTTTTCCCCTGGCCAGCTTCCAGCTCGAATTCCTTGTACGGAATGCCGTATTTTTTAAAACAGAGCGCGTCGGCATATTTCGTATAGGCCTTGAAGATCGCTATCTCCGCGACGCCGACCCGGTCCTGCTCTCCGGTGCCGATGCCGACGGTGACGCCGTCCTTCACATAAATGACCGAATTGGAGGTAATCCCCTGCTCCACGTTCCATCCGAAGAGCATATCGTCGTATTCACGGTCCGTCGGCATCCGCTCGATCTTATACTCTTTCCCCTTATAGACCGTTTTTGCTTCCTGAAAGTCTGTTTTGGTCCTAATCGCATTTTTCTGAGACTGCTGGACTATAAGGCCTCCATCAGTGAGCGCCTTGAACTCGACAAAGCTCATATCGCGGTATTTCGCAAGCTCGCTGATCTTCTCAAGTTTGATAATGCGGAGGTTTTTGCGTTTTGACAGTATCGCAACAGCGCCTTCCTCATAATCCGGAGCCGCTACAACCTCAAGGTAATTCGCATTAGCCATCTCGGCCGCGTCTTTCCCCATGGCACGGTTTACAACAAGGCAGCCGCCGAACGCTGCAATGCGGTCGGCCATGTTCGCGCGCTCGTATGCATCTGCAATATTTCTTCCGTATGCCGTGCCGCAGGGATTATTATGTTTCATGATCGTTGCAGCAGGTCTGTCCATGAGGTATTTCAGGATATTGAGCGCATTGTCAAGGTCGGTAAAGTTGGTCTTTCCAGGATGTTTGCCCGCCTGGATCATCTGTTCTTCCGAAATCGAGCTCACGAGGCCATTCCCGGGTTCGATGAACTTCACCCCGGCAAGTGCAAGGTTTCCGCTCACGAGCTGGTACATGGCGGCTTGCTGGTCTGGGTTTTCTCCGTACCGAAGCCCCTTCTCGATCACCTCTCCCGTCTTTTCGTCGGCGAGTTTCCACGACCTCTTCCGGTACACGAGTTTCTGGTCGCCGAAGGTGATGGTCAATTCGGGCGGGAAATTATCGGCCATGATGGTCTTGTACATTTTCTTGATGTCTGACATGGTTCCTCCTAAAAAAATCGATAGGCAATAATCGTAGTCGCCGTCTACTCCTGACTGACAGCTGCCGGCCGTAGCTCGGTTCTAAACCTTATCCGCCGCTTTCTGCCCAAGCAAGCCCGCAGGACGAAGAATGAGCATGATGATGAGCACCAGGAAAGCAAAGGCGTCTTTATATACGCTCGAGATATAGCTCGCGCCGAAGTTCTCGATAAGACCAAGCATGAACCCGCCGAGCATCGCACCGGGGATGCTGCCGATCCCGCCGAGCACTGCTGCAGTAAATGCCTTAATACCGGCCAGATAGCCCATGAAAAAATGCACCACACCGTAATAAAGCGTGACCATGACTCCTGCCACGGCCGCAAGCGCCGAACCGATCATGAAGGTAATGGATATGACCTGGTTGATATCGATTCCCACGAGGCCTGCCATGATCCGGTCCTGCGACGTGGCGCGCATGGCTTTGCCGAGCCTGGTTTTAGCGACAAACAGGTGAAGGGCAATCATGATGAGGATCGACGCGCTCAGAATAAAAACCTGGACGGGCGATACATTGGCGCCGAAAAGACTGAACCCTTCCGAAGGGAGCAGGGGCGGAAGGTTTTTGTACTCCTTGCCCTGGGTCAACATAACAATGTTCTGAAGGAAGATCGACATGCCCATGGCGCTGATGAGCGGCGCGAGCTTCGTTGCGTTCCGGAGCGGCCGATAGGCGATACGCTCGATCGCGGCGCCATAGGCGGCGCAAAAGGCCATGGACACGAGCACCGTAATAAGGAGAGAAAGCGTCAGGCTGTACGCAGGCAGGCCCAGATACGTGAGCGCGCCGAGAACGATGATCCCCAGGTAGGCCCCGAGCATGTACACCTCGCCATGGGCGAAGTTAATGAGCTGGAGGATACCGTAGACCATGGTATATCCGAGCGCGATGAGCGCGTACACGGCGCCCAAGGCAAGACCGTTTATGAGCTGTTGGGTGAACATTCAATTAGAAAATTTACTCTAATGCAAATTGCATGTATCAAATCGCAAATTTTAAAGCTACAACATAACTTCCAGAAGGCCAATCCAGCAAATGCTAAATGACAATTTTGCAATTTCCAATTCGCAATTTGCGATAAAGCTTACTGCACTTCGACGAATTTCCCGTCCTTAATCTGCCAGATCACATAGGGCGCTTTGGTCACATCTCCATTCTTGTCGAACGCTATGTCTCCGAAGGCCCCGTGAAACGTCGTCTTGGATATGTAAGCGGCGACGGTACTCCCGTCCGTCGTGCCCGTCCGCGAGATCGCGGTCAGGATGATATTGGTAGCATCATAGGCGTAAATTGAGTAGGGGCCGGGATCGCCGTAACGAGCTTTGTAATGGTCGACAAACCCTTTCGCAGAGGGCAGCCCCGCGGGCTCCCTGCCGAACGTTATGTACGTCCCATCAGCGGCTTGGCCGGCAATGCTGATAAGGGTGGGGTCGAACACGCCGTCGCCGGTGATCATGGGTATGTTCAGCCCCACCTCCTTTGCCTGCCTGACGAGCCTGCCCGCCTCAGGATAAATCCCCCCGAAGAAGTAGAGGTCGGGTTTGACTTCCTTGATCGTGGTGAGCACGGCCTTGTAATCGGGATCTCCCTGAATGATACCGCCGTAGTAGACCACCTGGACCTTATCGCCCAGGGCCTTCTTGAAATAATCCGCCAGCCCCTGACCGTAGGCCGTTTTATCATGGATGATGGCGATCTTCCGGGGGCGAAGGGTCCTGAGGACGAATTCGGCGGCCACCTTGCCCTGCTGGTCGTCCGTCCCGCAAACGCGGAATACTTGTTTAAACCCCTGGAGCGTAAGCTGCGGGTTCGTGGTGGCCGGAGAGATCATGACGATGTTCGCGTCATGATAATATTTGGAAGCGGGAATGGAGCAGCTCGAATTCCAGTGTCCGACGACAGCCGCAACTTTTTCGTTGATGAATTTGTTCGCTATGGAAACGGCTTGTTTGGGATCAGCCTGGTCATCACCGGCAAGCAAGACGATCTTCTTTCCCAGGACGCCTCCTTTTTCGTTCCATTCGGCAACGGCAAGCTCGGCGGCGTTCTTAAGATCCATTCCCATCTTGCTCTGACTGCCTGTCATGGGACCTGCGGCGCCGATTTTAATCACGTTTTTATCCTGACGCGCGCAGCCGGTGATCAACACGGTAAATACTAAGAGATATTTAACCATCGTATGCATGTTCATCCCCTCTGACGTTTGCATTCTTGCATAAGCGTTATCATCTTCTCTGCAGCCAGTTTGATATCAGGCGCGGTAAGAATGGCCGATATCACCGCCACGCCATCCGCCCCCGCAATGATCACATCCCGAACATTCTCATGAGTAATGCCGCCAATTGCAATAACAGGAACCGAAACTGCCTGCTTGATCTCGGTAATACGGGCGCATCCCTGAACGTTACCGGCATCCTTGGTCGTTGTCCGGAATATCGGACCGAATCCGATGTAATCAGCACCCGCGGCCTCGGCGGCCTGTGCCTGTTCCCTGCCGTGCGTAGATATTCCTATGAGCTTGTCCACGCCGAGCAGTTTCCGTGCGTGCTCTATCGGCAGATCGTCCTGACCCAGGTGTACGCCGTCGGCATCGACCGCGGCTGCGATGTCTGCATGATCATTTACGAAAAACAGCGCGCCTGACTTGTTCGACAACGAGGCGAGCCGCAGGGATGTTTCATAGACAGCCCTCCTCGATCCGTTCTTGTTCCGGTACTGGAAGAACCTGACGCCGGCCGCGATGGCAACGATCATGGCCTGCTCGGGGGCAATCCGGAGTTGGTCCTGGTCCAGAACCAGGCAGAGACCCTTGAGCTTACTTGGTTGGATTGTAGTATCGCTCCATGAACTTCGTCGAAATGTTACCCTTCTGGAAGTCGGGGTCCGCAAGGATCTTCTTGTGCATCGTTATCGTCGTTTTCACGCCCTCTATGATAAACTCATCGAGCGCACGCTGCATCCTGACGATCGCGTCGTCTCTCGTTTCCGCGTGCACGATCAGCTTTGCTATCATGGAATCATAGTAGGGGGGGATCACATACTGGGTATAAGCGGCTGTTTCCACCCTGACGCCCAGGCCGCCCGGGGGGTTGAAGGCCGTTATGGTCCCCGGCGAGGGAGTGAATTTGTCGGGGCACTCGGCGTTGATCCTGCACTCAATGCTGTGTCCCGTGATTTTGATGTCATTCTGCGTGAATGAAAGCGGCAACCCGGCCGCAACGCGGATTTGTTCTTTTACGAGGTCCCTGCCGGTCACCATTTCGGTAACCGGATGCTCGACCTGAATACGCGTGTTCATCTCCATGAAATAAAACTTCCTGTCCTCATCCATGAGAAACTCGATCGTTCCGGCGTTCCGGTAACGCACCGTTCTGGCAATCGCAACGGCCATCTCGCCCATTTGTTTCCTGAGCGCTTCGTCCACGATGACCGACGGCGCCTCTTCAATCAGCTTCTGGTGCCTGCGCTGGATAGAGCATTCCCGTTCCCCAAGGTAGACCGTGTTGCCCTTCTCATCCGCTATGATCTGAATTTCTATGTGGCGTGGCTGGAGGATGTACTTCTCGATGTAAACGTCTGCGTTGCTGAACGCCGCGAGCGCCTCTGCCTGGGCCATGACAAAGGCATTGGCGAATTCTGCCTCTTCCATTACCACGCGCATACCCTTGCCGCCGCCGCCGGCCGCCGCCTTGACGATCACCGGGAAGCCGAGCTGTCGCGCGATCTCGATGGCGCTGCTCTCCTCGGTCACTACGCCATTGCTGCCCGGCAGTACCGGCACACCGGCCCGCTGCGCCGTTTCCCGGGCTCTGGCCTTATCACCCATAAGTTTGATACTCTCCGGACTCGGGCCGATGAACCGCATTCCCGTGGAATTGCAGATTTCTGCAAAGCTCGCGTTCTCAGCCAGGAAACCATACCCCGGATGGATGGCGTCGGTATCGGTGATCTCGGCCGCGCTGATAATGCTGGGCACGTGCAGATAGCTGTCGGAACTCTTGGCTGGGCCGATGCAGACGCTTTCATCGGCGAACCGTACGTGGAGCGAATTGACGTCCGCAATGGAATGAACGGCGACGGTTTTTATGCCCATTTCTTTGCAGGCCCGTATGATGCGAAGCGCAATCTCGCCGCGGTTGGCGATCAATATTTTTTTAAACACTCATACACCTCGATGACTACAGTTCAAATATCAAAGCTCAAATTCCAAACTGAATCTATTTGAAATTTGGATTTCTCTGCAATGGCGCGGAGCTATGCCGACTCGATCACAAAGAGCGGCTGCCCATATTCCACGGGCTGGCCGTTCTCAACGAGGATCTGAACGATCTTCCCCGTGGCCTCGGACTCGATCTCGTTCATGAGCTTCATTGCCTCAATGATGCAGAGCACTTGCCCCTTTTTCACGATATCGCCAGCCTCCACATACGCCGGCTTGTCCGGCGAACTGGAGCGATAGAACGTACCCACGATGGGAGAGGTCACTTTGATCTGGTTTGTCTTTGGCTGCTCGGCCGGCCTTTCCGCAACCGGCGCCGGGGTCTCCGCTATTGAAGGAGCAACGATAGCGGTGGGCGGATACTCCATGCGCGGCATAGCGGGATGGAAGGTAACGTCCCCCCCCTTCCTCAGCCTCACTTTCACGCCGGAACGCTCGATCTCTAATTCCGAGATGTCGGTGTCCTTCAGCATCTCTATCAGTTCCTTGAGCTCTTTTAAGTTCATGGTTACTCCTCAAAAATAAGGATAATGAAATTGTAAAATGAAAATTGTATTGTTTAAATTGAAACCGGTTTTTTATTTGTTTTGCGTTTTTGCAATTTCCAATTTACAATTGAAGCTCCCTGCACTTCCGCCGTGGCGGGACAGGGAACCTCGATTCTTAACATTACCGTATTCGCTCGCATTCCACGCAGCATAGGAAAGTTGAATAGGCATCCCCGGGAATGCGCCCACTCCAGCATTCGATATTTGCAGAATGCCGCCTCGTCACTTCTTGACCCGCTCGATGAACGTCCCCGTTCGCGTGTCGACTTTGACAACGTCCCCTTCGTTCAGGTAGAAAGGCACTTTGATGACCGCGCCCGATTCCAGGGTCGCCGGTTTGGAGCCTCCCGAGGCGGTGTCGCCGCGCACACCGGGGTCTGTCTTGGCGATCGTGAGCTCTACGAACATCGGTATGTCGATGTTGATGGGTTGTCCTTTGTAGTAGAGGACCTTGATTTCCATGTTTTCTTTGAGATAATTGATACTGTCTCCGAGCTGCAGCTCGCGCATGGATATCTGCTCGTAGCTGCTGGTGTCCATGAAAATGCGGTCCTTGTCAGCCGCATAAAGATATTGCATGGTCTTTTCTTCCAGCTCCGGCACGTCGATTTTCTCTCCCGACCGGTAGGTCCGGTCGATGACATTGCCCGACTTGAGGCTTTTCATCTTGGTTCTCACGAATGCTCCGCCCTTGCCGGGCTTCACATGCTGAAACTCCACAATGACATAGGGTTCCCCGTCAACTTCTATTTTCAACCCGTTCCTGAACTCCGCTGTAGATACCGGCACTTTTTTACTACCTCCCTTTCATTATCGACAACACGTTATTATTTTTATAGAATCGCAGCAAACCTTTTTACCGCTGAGTTCGCAGAGACCGCGGAGAAAAATCCCTGTTCCAATCTGTCAACCCGGCGTCCTTTGCGTTCTCCGCGGTATCTTCAACGTCATCTTTTTTTAACCTTGCCTCTATAAATATTTCAGGCTTTCCAGTTCTCTCGGCAGTGTAGTCAGGACCTTCACGCCCTTTTCCGCGACCAAGACCATGTCCTCGATCCTGACGCCGCCCCATCCGGGAATATAGACGCCCGGCTCAACAGTGAAGAGCATATTCTGTTCCACCCGGTCCCGTGAAAGCGGTGAAATCGACGGTCCCTCATGTACCATGAGACCGATACCATGACCGGTGCCGTGACCAAAATTGCTTCCCTGACCGGCTTTTTTAATCGCATCCCGCGCCGCGGCATCCACCGCTTTGCACGTGACCCCGGGGCGTACGCTCTGTATTGCCGCAGACTGGGCATTCAGAACAAGGGCGTGGATTTCGCGCTGTCGCACCGTAGGCCTGCCGACACAGATGGTCCTCGTGATGTCGCAGAAATATCCGTCCGCCTCGGCGCCAAAGTCTATGGTCACGAGATCGCCTTTTTTGATGCGCCGGTCCGTCACCGCAGCGTGCGGCATGGCGCCGTTTCTTCCCGAGGCTACGATGGTGTCAAAGGCCGCCTTGCGGGCGCCCTTTTCCCTCATCAGCATTTCGAGCATCAGCGCGAGGTCCCGCTCGCGGGCCCCGGGACGGATATACCGTTTCAATTCCCGAAAAGATTCTTCCGCCCGGCTGATCGCCTTGCGGATGTTCGCGAGCTCCTGTTTGTCTTTCAGCTTCCGGAGCTCGCTTACGAGGTCGCGATGCCCTTTGAGCGTCAGCCCCTGCTTCCGGAGTTTCTTCAGACCTTCCAGGGTAAGCGACGACTCATCGAACCACAGCGTGGCCACTCCCGCACGGCCGGCTGCTTCCCGGATCGCCGCGGGAAAATCCGTCTTCTGGATCACAACGGCCGTCCCGGAGGTCTCCCTATGCGCCTGGAGTTTGTAGCGAAAATCCGTGACCAGCAACGGTCTGCCTGAGGCGACCAGAACGGCGCCCGCTGACCCGGTAAAACCGGTGAGATAATGAACGTTTTCCCGTTTGGTCACGAGGAGCGCTCCGAGTCCATCCGCGTTCATGAGCTGCCTGAGCCCGTTGATACGGTTACTCCCCCGTCTTTTTATCACTGTTTTTTCCCGCTGTTTTTCGCGTGTCCGGCTGCCGCCCGGAGCGCAAGGAGGTAACTTTCCGGACCGAAGCCCGTGATCTGCCCCACAGCCACGCCGGAAATGTAGGAGTGCTTCCTGAACTCTTCGCGTTTATAAATATTAGAGATATGGGTCTCAATCGTCGGGATCCCCGTCGATACAATAGCGTCCCGGAGCGCAACGCTCGTATGAGTATAGGCGCCGGGGTTGATCACAATCGCCTGGTACACCCCCATGGCGTCCTGGATTTTCTGCACCAGTTCCCCTTCATGGTTTGACTGGAAGAAAGACACTTCAACGCCGAGTTCCGCTGCAAGCGACGTAAGACGCATGTTGACATCATCAAGCGTGAAGGTCCCGTAGATATCCGGCTCGCGCTTTCCGAGGAGATTCAAATTCGGCCCATGAATGACCAGTATCTTCATGATACCCCCATAGAAAATAAAAAACTGCCTAAGGCAGTTTCCGAAATAACCATGAACGGGAGAAATTGCACGCTAGAACTCTTTGAGCAGTTTGGGCACCGACATCCTGAGGAGGAACCTCCCCTTGCCGAAGTTCCCTTCTGGCCTGATTATGAGGACAAAAAAATACTCGTCGTTGAGCCGCCGCAGCATGATCATGGCTTTGTCCGCGATGACCGTCACTTCCTTGGTGGGGCCAAGGTGCGCAGCCTGCGAGCCCTTTTCTATCTCTTTGAGAAGGGCGGAATATTCCACGGTCATGGACTGAATATCCAGGTCGCTGTTCAGTGAATACTCTTCCACGGGAATTCCGTCGAGCCCGATGATGAGAGCGCCGAGCGCCCCTTCCGTACCATTCACTACTTCTTTCAAGATGTCGGAAAAGGGCATTTATTTCTCCTTCATAATATGTTGGAGCCAGCTTTCCAGCCGCTCAATGGTCTCTTTCCTGGCTGTTACCAGCGACTTCCGGGAGATATCCGTCCCGGTTTTCTCGGCCGGTAGTTTATGATCAGCGGGCTTGCTGAAGGTTTCACCGGAACCCGGTTGAGGCGCCGCGCCGCTATGCTGCATATACTCAACCGGTTCAAAACCAACGTCAAACTGTTTTAACCGCTCGGAAGCCGGTTCTGGGAAAAGTTCTTTTTTCACGCGCGTCGGCGACGAAGTGGGGGGGCTCCATTCGTTACCCGGCTTAGACGGCCCGTTTTCCTGAGCAGATGGCGGCACAAACTCATCAAGAATTCCCGACGTCATGTCCGCAGCCTGCATTCCCAACGGTGCTGGCGTGGGTACGGATTCTCCCGGGACCGCGACGGGCTTGGCTTCTGCATTCTGCTCAGCCGCAAGAGCGGTCTCCGCAGCCTTGGCCCGCACATTGGCCAGTTTGTTTTTCAAGCCTTGGCTATTGGGGTTATCTACGAGCATGCGCTCATAAATATCCACCGCTTTTTCAAAAAATCCTTGCGATATATAAAGTTCAGCAAGAGTATCGGTGGTGAAATCATCGACCTGCTTGTCCGGCTCGTCTGCAAACGCCGCAGATGACTCGCCTTTCCGCGCCTCGTGCGAAGTTTCTTCAACTTCAACCGCATGAGTTCCACCGGACATCTGCTGAACAGCAAAGGGGTCACGATCATCAAAGAGAACGCGGTCTTCTTCACCTGAGTCCGTCAGCCCTGGTTCCTGTACCGATTCAGACAGAAAATCAAGATGCTTCGCTGATAATGTCTGTTCAAGGCTGGTGGAACTGGACGACTCAAGCGGCTCAACGACCAGTACCTCTTCAGGCTCTTCCGCTTCCTCGGCAGCCAAGGTTGGTACAAGCTCAATGGGCTTTGCCGCAGAAAGCGCTGGCTGTCGGTCGGCTGCCGTCTGGGGGGGCGGAACCGCCACCTTCAGTGTGCCCTCCGGCGGCTGCGGTTTTAGTTTGAAAAGCCTGGCTTTGACATCACGGCCGGCTTCGACGTCGGCAACCAGCGATGCCGTGTCCTCATCGCGCGGATTAAGCGACAACGCTATCTTGTAATGCTTCAGTGCATCGGCCGCTCGGTCCTGGAGGATATAAAGATCGCCCAACTTTCTCTGGGCCATAAGGTTATCAGGAATGGCCTTCGCAACTTCTTCGAACTCTTTTTGTGCGCCGGAGAGGTCGCCCTTCTCGAACAAGAGTTTCCCGAGAAACGATCTGGCCGTTACGTAACCGGGGTTGTTTTTGAGTCCCTCCGTCAGCACATGGATAGACATTTCTAAGTCCCCGGCCTTCTTATACTCTTCGGCAAGCGGCACGAAGAGCTTGGACCTGGGGTCTTTCGACAATCGCTCCGTTAATTTGGCTATTTCGGAGGTATCTTTATCCATAAAATTTACTTTTCATATCAAACTGATACAAAAAATATTACCAAAAACCGGGGAGAAAAGTCAAGGTAAAATCCTTTTAAGTTGCCTTGAGCTCTGCAATCTTATCAATGATTCGTCGGGCGATTTCCCACTTCGGCATCACCGGCAGCTCAGTTTGCACTCCAGCCCGATCGATGATGGTAACCGCATTCGTATCGGAGCCGAAACCGGCCCCTTTTTTCATCAGGTCATTCACCACGATCATGTCGAGATTTTTACTCCTCAGCTTTTGAATCGCGTTGTCCAGCACGTTATCCGTTTCAGCGGCAAATCCTACGAGCAGTTTCCTGCCGGGAGCCTTGGCCACGGCAGATAAAATATCCTCAGTGCGTTCAAGGTTGATCATCGTAGGTGCCTCATGTTTCTTGATTTTGCGGTCAGACGAGACCGTCGGTTTAAAATCGGACACAGCTGCGGCCATGATCACGACCTGGGAACCTTCCACATGGTCCATGACCGACTTGTGCATGTCACGGGCGCTCTGTACGGGGATCAGGGTCACCCCCCCCGGCGGTGCGATTGCTGTGGGGCCGGATATGAGAATAACTGTTGCACCCCGATCTCGGGCCGCTTCGGCGATAGCGTATCCCATCTTGCCCGTGGAAGGATTACTGATAAAGCGAACGGCGTCTATCGGCTCACGGGTCGGACCGGCAGTTACCAGCACGGTCATGCCGGTCAGATCGTGTGCGGATAACGCCGACGAGACAGTCTGCACGATTTTTTCTATCTCCGCGAGCCGTCCCTTGCCGGTTGTACCGCAGGCGAGGGGGCCGGTATCGGGTTCCACAAACCGAATGCCCTGCTCTTTCAGGAAGGCGATGTTTTTCTGGACCACCGCATTCCGGTACATCCGGTCGTTCATGGCAGGAGCTATGATGAGTGGGCAAGCGGTCGCCATCAAAGCCGTGGTCAACGCATCGTCAGCAATACCGGAAGCGACTTTTCCGATAATATTAGCCGTAGCCGGCGCAACGAGTGCTAAATCGAGACCGGCGGTGATGTCGATATGACCGATGCCTTTCCGCTCCGCTTCCTGAAACTCATCCCAGAAAACAGGCTTTCCACTCAAGGCCTCGAAGGTGAGTCGCGAGACGAAGCGAGCCGCATTTTTCGTCATCACTACGTTGACCTCGCCGCCCTGCTCCTGGAGTCTGCGCAAGATATCGACGGCTTTATAGGCCGCAATGCTGCCGGACACCCCGAGCAGAATGTGCTTCCCGTCAAGCTTACCCCGGTGTTCTTTCACCCCAGCTATTCTCCCGGCTCGTCCGATTCGTCGCCTTTCGCGGTTTCCTCGGTGTCGGTCTCTTCATCGCCTATATCCACCAACGAAGCCTCCTCGGCGCCTTCCTCATTTTGGGACTCAGAGAGGTAAGCGCTCAGTTCCTTGCGGATTTCCTCTTCCTTGGCCGACAGCTGCTCTTCCAGTCGCGCCCGTTCTTCTCGCTTCCGGAACTCCTCTTTCGCTTTCTTGGCTTCCTCGCCCACAATGACCGTAAACTTCCCGATCAGGCTTTCCTCGAGGGCAACGGTTGTGTCCTTGATGGATCTCGTGGAAACGAGCATCGGTGCTCCCGACGACAGCTGTCGTACTCGCTGTGCGGCAATATGAACCAGCCGGAATTTAGTGTCGGAAATCCTGTCGTTGAGCTCGATCGGCAGAGTGATTATATCCTGTGCCTGTGGTTGTTGCATGGTTCACCTCCTGGCGTAACTTAAGTTTTACGTAGTATGAAAAAAACCCTCTATCCAAGCATGATCGATCAGCCGGGTACGTCTGCGCTCAGCAGTAATAATCGATCGCAACTCGATAAGCGCGCGCTCGAAATCCCGGTTCACGAGGACATAATCGTACATAATATAATCTCTGATCTCTTCCCGGGCCCGCTGCATTCTCTTTTTAATCTCGTTCTCGTGATCAGACTTACGGTTGCGAAGTCGTTCTTCGAGGATCCCAAGCGAAGGCGGCATGATGAAAATGAAGACCGCCTGTCCCTCGTATTTTGTTTTGATCTGCTTGGCGCCCTGAGTGTCGATGTCGAGAATAACATCAATCCCTTCACCGCGCATGCCGTCCAACACCCGTCGAGAGGTCCCGTAAAAATTGGAATGAACCTCTGCCCATTCTGCAAAATCGCCAGCCTGAATCATGTCACGAAACCGGTCTTCGTTGACAAAGTAGTAATCTCTGCCGTCAATCTCGCCCGCCCGGGGCTTGCGCGTCGTATAAGAGATCGAATGCCTCAGGTTCTCCAGCGAATCAGTAACCGCGCGACACAGGGTGGTTTTGCCCGCGCCGGAAGGAGCCGATACCACGAAGAGCAGCCCGTCTATCTTGTTCATTCATCACCCCGGCCCTCGAAGCGCTGCATGAGCGTTTCGACTTGAACAGCGGAAAGAATGACATGGTCGCTGTCGGTGATGATCATCGCCCGCGTCTTCCGTCCTTGCGTTGCGTCCAGAAGCATCTTTCGTTCCTTGGCCTCTTCTTTAAGGCGGCGCATGGGCGCCGACTCGGGCGAGAGAACCGCAACGACTTTTGTGGCCATCACCATGTTACCGTATCCGATATTTACGAGGTTCTTGACCATGGTTTCTTATTCGATATTTTGAGTTTGTTCCCGGATCTTCTCCAACTCGGCCTTAATGTTCACCACATGATATGATATCTGCGCTTCCAGGGCCTTGGAGGAGATGGTGTTCGCTTCCCGTCCCATCTCCTGCAGAAGGAAATCGAGTTTTCTGCCGACCGGTTCTCCGGTCGCCCCGGCAAGCATGGAGCGAAATTGCGCTATGTGACTGCTCAAACGTGTCAATTCTTCCGTCACATCGGTGCGTTCGGCAAGAATCGCGACCTCCTGGGCCAGCCTGACCGGGTCGGGCCGTTCGTTCAGGAGCCGCGTCAGCGTCTCGTCCATTCTCTTCCGCGCGCTCTCAACGCTGAGAGGCGAAAGAATGTCTATTTCCTTCATGAGCGACGAAATGATATCGAGACGCCGAAGCATGTCGCAGACCAGCGCCCGTCCTTCTTCGCCCCGCATGCCGTCGAGTTCGTCGAGTGCCTGTCCAAGCCCTTCAGCCAACAACTGCCATACTGCTTCGATATCTTCCTTCTCCTCAGTGACGGTAATAATGTCCTGAAATCCCGCCACCAGCGAGAGGTCAACCTCGCCACTGAGGCTGAAACGCGCCTTGAGGTCTCTCAGGATGCCGATGTACTGGGCCGCCAAAGCTTCATCATGAGTAAGCCTGCCGATCCTCTCTTGCTCGCCGTTTCGGGTTATAAAAACGTCGAACCGGCCTCTGGAGAAGCGGTCCTGTACCGTCTTTTTGACGCGCGGCTCCAACGCGGCAAGGGACCTCGGGGTCTTCACCTGGATATCGAGATAGCGGTTGTTCACCGACCGGACTTCTATGGAACCATGAATGCCGGCTCCGGTCACTTCCTTCCGGCCGTACCCCGTCATGCTGCGTATCACCCGTTCACCACCCTGTCCCCCGGAAACAATACTACGCTACCGGCTCGTAATTGTCAAACATACTGCACGTATCTTAGAGTGTTACGTTCATGAAGCTTTCGTTTACCACGGGCTCGAAATGGAACGTCCTTATGTAGGCGCCCCACAAAAAATTTACTTCCACGTCCCACCGGGTACTGATCTTCATCCTGCGCCGGTCCTCATCTCTTTGAAGAACAAAACTCTCCGCCGTAAGGGGTAAATCGAGGTCCTTCGCTTTTTTGACAAGATCTATCAATATTTCATTATCCTTGAGGACCTGGGCCACGCCCGCCTTCGTCGTCATCTCGTCCTTCATTCGTTCATAATCCATATACATCGGCACCACTTTGACGCCGACATGAATGACAAGGAACAAAAACAGGAAAAACAGATAAACCTTAAATTTACTCGCCCCTTTTTCGTTTAAAAAAATTGGCATTTTTTCAACCTCCCCTGCTATCTGATCAGAGAACCTATCCGCTCCCATCGCACCCACCGGTCATTACCGTCCCATGACCAATAAATGATCAGCGCTCTGCCGAGAATCTTATTATACTTTACGAAGCCCCAAAAACGGCTATCTTGGCTGTTGTCCCTGTTATCGCCCATAACGAACACCGAGTCCTGAGGCACGGTCTCAGGGCCGAAATTTTCGCCTGACTGGTCATGCAAATACTGCATCTCATGCCTGACCGTCCCAAGCTGCTCCTCATAGAGCATCGGTTTACCGAACGATTCTCCCGCCTCCACACTTTTATCCGCAGGGGCTCCAATCGGCGTTATGTCAACGACCTGGTCGTTGATCTTAAGTTTGCCGTTGACGATCTGGATTTTGTCTCCGGGAACGCCGACAACGCGTTTGATAAAGTCTTTGCTTTCATCCTGAGGATATTTGAAGACGATGACATCTCCGCGCTGCGGCTTCTTCCAGGTGAATATCCTGGTGTCCGTAAAGGGAATCCGCGGACCGTAGACGAACTTGTTGACAAGCAGGTGATCACCGATGGTGAGCGTGGGAATCATGGAACCGGACGGGATCTTGAATGCCTCCACCACAAACTGCCTGATGAAAAGAGCGACCACCGCTGCAATCAAAAACGGCTCGATCCATTCCTTGTAAAAAGATTTCTTGGTATTTACTTCCGGTTGTATTCCCGACATCAATCATGCCTCCGTAGCCGTTGTACAATGGCTTGTAAATTTTAAAACTGAAACCGACGATTTCAATTTGCAGAAATGTGTTTCCTCTTTCAATTTCCAATTATGATCCAGACTTATTCTCCGACCTTGAGCACGGCCAGGAACGCCTCCTGCGGAAGTTCCACGCTGCCGACCTGCTTCATGCGCTTTTTGCCTTCTTTTTGTTTTTCGAGGAGTTTCCGTTTTCCCTTGATGTCACCGCCGTAGCACTTCGCGGTCACGTCCTTGCGGAGCGCCCTGACCGTCTCGCGCGCGATTATCTTGGCCCCGATCGCTGCCTGGATTACCACCTCATACAGTTGCCGCGGGATCACTTCCTTCAGTTTTTCCGCAAGCTGCCTGCCGCGAATCGCGGCCTTGTCCCGGTGAGTAATGAGTGACAGCGCATCCACGGGTTCGCCGTTCAAAAGCATATCGAGCTTCACAAGGTCTGACTCCACATAACCGGAAAGCTCATAGTCGAGTGATGCATAGCCCTTGGTCAGGGATTTAAGTTTGTCGTAGAAATCCATCACGATCTCGTTGAGCGGCAGATCGTACATCAGCAGGACGCGATCTTTCGTAATGTAGGTAATCTCTTTCTGGAATCCCCTTCGCTCCTGACACAAAGCGATAAGCGGACCGACATACTGCTCCGGAGTGATAAGAGAAGCCACGATCATGGGCTCCTCAATACGCTGGATCTCCTGGATATCCGGCAGTTTTGCCGGATTGTCCACCAGCACAATGTCGCCGTTATTTTTCGTCACGCGGTAGATCACCGTTGGAGCCGTGGGGATGAGCGATAGCTTGAACTCGCGCTCGAGCCGCTCCTTAATGATGTCCATGTGCAGAAGACCCAGGAACCCGCAGCGAAAACCGAACCCCAGGGCAAGCGACGTTTCCGGCTCATAGGTGAACGAAGCGTCATTCAACCGCAGTTTTTCCAGGGCGTCTCGCAAATCTGCGTAGTCTTCGCTGACCACGGGGTAAATGCCGGCGAAGACCATGGGCTTCACATCTTTATACCCCGGCAGCGGCGCTTCGGCCGGACGGTCGGCGTCCATGATCGTATCTCCGATCTTGGCGTCCGAGACCCGCTTGATTCCGGCGATGATGCACCCCACATCGCCCTGCGACAATTCCGTGGTCTGCTGCATCTTGGGCGTAAAGACCCCGACGGATTGCACCTCATATACTGCAGAGTTCGAATAGAGCTTGATTTTCTGTTTCGGGCGCACGGTTCCATCGACAACCCGCACGAGAATGACGACCCCCTGGTAGGTATCGTACCACGAATCGAACAGGAGCGCACGGAGTGGGGCCTCCGCATTTCCTGCCGGCGCAGGAACATGCCTCACCACGGCTTCGAGTATTTCCTTGATCCCGATTCCCGCCTTGGCGCTCGCGGGAATGGCGCCCGAAGAGTCCAGACCCACAAGGTCCTCGATCTGGCGTTTTACCTCTTCGATATTGGCGCTCGGCAGGTCAATCTTGTTGATCACCGGGATCATCTCGAGATCGTGGTCAATCGCAAGATACGCGTTGGCCAAAGTCTGCGCCTCGACTCCCTGCGAAGCATCTACCACGAGGAGCGCGCCTTCGCAGGCGGCCATGCTCCGGGACACCTCGTAGGTAAAGTCCACGTGCCCCGGGGTATCGATCAGGTTCAAGATATAGTCCCGGCCGTCCGACGCCTTGTACCGGAGGCGCACCGCGTGGGCCTTGATCGTAATGCCCCGTTCGCGCTCAAGGTCCATATCATCGAGTACCTGATCGCTGCCTGCAGCGGCCATTTCCCGGTCCGAAAGCGCACCGGTGAATTCCAGAATTCGATCGGCAAGAGTAGACTTGCCGTGATCAATATGCGCAATGATGCAGAAATTTCTGATATTATTGCTGCCCATGACTCCTTATCGTTCCGCCGTTCGATCAGCGGTCCTCAAACACAAACCGAGGCTTGGCACTCCGCATTTCAACACGCTTCCTTCTGAAACCCAAGCGCCACCGACGCAGCGCCCACCACACCCGCGTCGTCGCCGAGGAGAGAAGGAAGTATCTCGGCGCGCCTGGCAGGGATCTCGAAGGCCCGCTTCATGACCTCCTCGCGCGTTGCGTCGATGAACAAAGCCCAAGCGTCCTTTACGCCTCCTCCGATCACGACCCGTTCCATGTTGAAAATGTTGATCAGGCCGGCGATGCCGATCCCAAGCATCCGGCCCATATCATTCATGACCCGAACGGCAATTTCGTTTCCCGTTCTCGCAGCCTCATACACCTGCTCTGAGGTAATCTGCTTTAAGGAATCAGCCGGCTTTCCCAGCGCTTCCCGGTAGCTCTGCACGATGCCCCGCGCCGAGGCATACATTTCGAGGCAGCCCGTGTTACCACAGGTGCAGGGCCTTCCGTTGGGAATAAGCGTCATGTGCCCGATTTCACCGGCCATGCCGTCGGCGCCATGCCAGACCTTGCTGTCAAGGATAATGCCTCCGCCCACACCCGTTCCCAAGGTAAGGAGAATCATGCTCTGTATGCCCTGGCCGGCGCCACGCCACTGCTCGCCCAGTGCAGCGGCATTTGCATCATTTTCGAGATAGACTGGAATATCGAGTGCTTTTTCCAGATGGTCCTTGAGCGGAAGGTTGTTCCAGTCAGGGAAGTTGGGCGACTTCACCACAATACCCTTGTCCCCCTGAATGACGCCGGGCGCTCCGACTCCCACCGCGCAGACTTCGAGGCCTTTCCGCGCGGCAATATCGCGCTGGCGCTTAATATTGTCGATCAGCCGCGCCACAACGCTGGACCACCCTTCTGCCGCATGGGTATCTTCTTTGCGTCTCTCAAGAATATCCCCCGTTGGGCTCAAAATGGCCGCTCTTAAGTTCGTACCCCCGAGGTCAACACCTATCACCACACGGCCCACGCCGCACCCTCCGTAACTAATTAAAAACCTTGATATATTAACAAAGTTTATTATATTAACATAACGCTCATTAAATGTAAATAAATAATATCGGTAACTATTGATAATCAGGCGGAATAAGGCGGAATTACCGAGTTATGATGAGATACAGCCAATTTATCGCCACGAGCAGTACTGCCGCAAGCCGCAACCGGTCCTTCTCTTTCGCTGAAAGAGCGACACCGATCCTCGGCATATCAAAAACCAGGGTGAAAAGGCAATAAATAAAAAAGAGTGTGGCAGTGACGGCGCATGCAGCAACGAGGGGGTTCATGATAAAAGCGGAAACAAAAGCGCCGTGCGACAGATATACAATCGACCGCGTAGAACCGCAGGTGGGACAGGGCACCCCGGTCAGCGCATGAAACACGCAGTCGGGCGCCAGGACAAGCACGGGAAGAAACCGTCCTGCTAGAAGCGCAAGCAGGACGATCCCGCCGAAGATAATGCCGAACTCTATCCGGTCGGGCGCTCTCTTGTTCAAGACAATACGCACGACGATCTCTTGCCTCTGCATTTGCACAAGGGAACTCATTGATACCGCGGCTACGCCCATAAATACTGCGAACAACAGGCCGGCTCCACAGCAGACGATGAGGGGAAGAAAAACGGCAAACGCAGCTTTTCCGCCGGTTGTCTCGTGCGCCTCTCTCAAGCCGATGACATATAGTACGATTGTCCATACTAGCCAGAGCAGCCCTCCGCAAAAGGGAATGGCCATAAAGATATTTGCGCTGCCTCCGTAGGCAATCACCCTGAACGTTGACTCGAACCCATGCTTCGCTCCCTTGACCATCATGAGGCACACGTGAAGAATCCCTGACGAAATAAACAACCAGAGAATGATAAGAAAGGGAGAAAGGAAGGCTAGGAGCGACAGACTGACGCCTTGAAACATATGCTGCCCTGCCGCGGACTGCATCCAGGGCATGGTGTTCTGTATAACGCCATGGAGCAATATCCGCCAGAAATAGGAGAACATGACACCGGCCATGCCAACGATCAATCCGTAGAGCATAGGATCCGTCAGCCCTCCGGTCACCGGCATCTTTTTAAAAAATTGGGAGGGGCGAAATAACGACTCGTTTAAGGTCTTGAACAGGCCGGCGAAGAACCCCCTCGCTTCACGGTCTTCCCAGGGTGTTTTCTCTCTCCCTCCGCTCGGGGGAGCCGTTTCAGGGAGCGGCGGCTGAATAACCGCCTCAGCGAGTCTGGCGCCGCAATGTTGGCAGAAATTCTGTGCGTCGGAAACCTCTTTGCCGCAATGGGGGCAGAACATGGTTCCTCCTCTATGATGATATTACCGCTGATTGATTAAAAGTGTATCACAGAGAACGGAGAGACTCAAATGGAAATTTGGCGACGGCGGCTACGTCCGTGCGCAGTCGGATGGGTCGCCTTTGATCTTCTCTATCGCGTGGGGAAGCGCGGTGAGAATGACCGACAGATTCTCGCGCACCGCCTTGGGACTGCCAGGGAGATTCACGATTAAGGTCTGTTTCCTGATGCCTGCCGCGGCCCGGGAGATCATAGCATGGGGCGTCTTTTTGAGACTCTCGGCGCGCATGGCCTCGGCCATACCAGGAAGCTCGCGGTCAATCACCGCAAGCGTGGCCTCGGGCGTCACATCCCGCGGCGCAACGCCCGTGCCGCCGGTCGTGAGAATAAGATCGATGTCTCCTGAGTCGGACAGCCGGATAAGGGCATCGGCGATCACTTCCCTCTCGTCGGGAAGGACCGCATAATGATCGACCACGCCGATGTCGCCGATCATCTCACGAATGACCTTGCCGCTCTCATCCTCCCGCTCGCCTTTTGAACCTTTGTCGCTCAGGGTTATGATTGCAGTTCGGATAATCATGCGTTCTTCGCAGGTTAAAGTTTAAAACATATTGCAAAACTGCATAGTGCAAAATGCTTTAAATCACCTCACTGACTGCGCCTATCATGACTTTACAATTTGCAATTTGCATTTTGCAATTTGCGCTTATGACACGACTCCCCCAACGGTGATCTCCGGGATCCTGAGCGTCGGTTGGGCGTCGCTAACGGGAGAGCCCTGACCATCCTTCCCGCAGGTACCGATGGAAAAACCGAGATCAAATCCTACCCGGTCGATAGACATGAGCACCCGCGGCCCGTTTCCCGTAAGGGTAGCGCCGCGAACCGGCGCCCCGACGCCGCCGTTTTCAATAAGATACCCTTCGCTTACCTCAAAAACAAAATCCCCATTCACCGTGTTCACCTGTCCTCCGCCCATTTTTTTTACAAAGAGACCCCGCGGCGTTGAGCGTAAAATCGCTCCGGGGTCGCTTTCACCCGGCGTAATCATGGTATTCGTCATCCTTGGGATCGGCCGGTGTTTGTACGACTCGCGTCTGCCGTTGCCGGTGGAGGCTGCTCCTTCTTTCATCGCGGTCAACCGGTCATACATGAACGTCTTGAGTATGCCTTTATCAACCAAAACCGTGCGTTCCGCATCAATGCCTTCGTCGTCAAAACGAAATGACCCTCGTCTGCCTTCGAGGGTGGCGTCATCCACGACCGTGATAAGCGGGGACGCGATCCGGTCTCCGATCCGGTTCGAATAGACAGAAAGGCCTGACTGAGCCAGGTCCGCCTCGAGTCCGTGCCCCACCGCTTCATGGATCATAGTCCCACCCGCCTCGGAAGAAAGCACGACCGGCATCCTCCCGGCCGGGGCCTTCCGGGCGGAAAGCATCATCACGGCGCGCCGCACAGCGGTCTCCGCTGCTTTTGTAAGCGGATACTCATCAAAGAGCTCCATGCCGGCCAGTCCCCCGACAGGCTCATACCCCGTCTGTATGACGGCGCCCTCAGCGGCAACAACATGCACCATCGCAGTAAGATGCAAACGGTCGTCCTCAACCATTGCGCCGTCTGAATTCGCTATGACTACCTGTTGCCTATTCTCCCGGTACATGACCGTGGCCTGCCGTATACGCCGATCGAGGGAACGGGCCACTGTATTTGCCTGCAGCACGAGAGCCACTTTATCAGCAGCGCTGACCGTTTCAGGCGACTTCTTGATCAGAAAATCCTTCTTCGGATTTTTTCGGACAAGCTTGATGCTTGCGTAATAATCACCCGTGGAAGCCGTCTGACGCACGGCATCGGCAATCTCTAAGAGCGAGTCGGTTGTAACATCGTTCGTGTAGGCATAGGCCGTCCGCCGGCCGTTGATAAGCCGCACGCCCGCTCCGCAGTCCAGACCGGAGATGACCTTCTCTATTTTGCCGTCTTCGCAAACAACCGAAAACGGCGTGCTCCGCTCAATAAATATATCTGCGAACTCTCCGCCGCCGCTCAATGTTTTTTTCAAAACAGCAGCATAGTCAACTTCGATTTTCACGAGAATGCCCTCATCTCAGCGATCAGCACAATAGTATGTTCCCTCCGTGGCGCAGACAAAACACGGTTATGATACTACGACATCTCCGGAACTTCAACTTTTATTTTGCCGAAAATGTTTTTTTGTATTGTGCATCATCTTCGCTGTGCCTGCACACCCTCGTCAGCTTGCCAATACTACACAAGCGTTCTAAAGGCATTGACTTTCGGGTGATACAATATTCACAAGAAGATGCAAAAATTGCGCATTTCCCCGTCTTAGACCCCATGCGAACGCGAAAGAAAACAGTTCTGCGCACACACTTCAAAAGACGCTTTCGATCAATTCGGGCAGCCGCCCGAATTTTCACCATCCCCGGTTGACAAAGCCTTACTTCACAGTTAGTATTCTCATATAAGTATATACAACATTAGTAGTTTTTCCCACGAATATGGACCAGAAAAAAATCCTCATAGCCGACGATAACGAAAACATCAGAGAGGCGCTGACCTATCTCCTTGAAGATGAAGGATATACATTGTCTCTGGCAAAAGACGGGGCTGAAGCGCTCAGAAAAGTAAAAGAGTTCCGGCCCGACATCGTGTTTCTCGATATCATGATGCCCGAAATCAACGGATACGACGTGTGCCGCACGATCAAGACCGATCCATCTCTTAAAAACACTTATATCATTATGCTGACAGCCAAGGGCCAGGTAACCGAACAGGAACGGGGAAAAGAAGTCGGCGCTGATGAGTATATCGTAAAACCCTTCAGCCCGATGGAAATACTTACCAAGATTAAAAACATCCTGGCTAAGTAATATCATCCCTGTCGACCTCCATCAACAGGCGAATGGCGGAGCAAGCTGTACAATACCGGCCCTTTGTAAAAAGGGGTCAATCCCTCCTTCCGTTCAACATCTCATTTTCCCGTGCCGGTTAGAACCTTCTTGACCTCCTTGCGCAATGTACCTATAATGGCGCATTGTTTGAGCCTTATTGTCACTGGGGGGGAATGAATATGAAAAAGGTTTTGGCAATGTTCGTAATAACATTGGTGGGGATTACAGCGTTTTCTTCGGCAAGTTTTGCCTCCGGCTTCAGGCTGCCGGACCAGGATTCCGCAGCCATGGCAATGGGCGGGGCATTCGTGGGCCAGGCGGACAATCCGTCGGCAGTATGGTATAACCCCGCCGGGATCACCGAACTCGACGGCACAAGAATCTCGGCCGGCGTCATCGCGATCTATCCGGTCCTTAGCCACGAGAACGCGAACGGAACAACGGATGTTTCGGAACGGGATGCTTTTCTGCTTCCCCAGCTATTCGCCACGGACAAGGTGAGTGACCGGGTCTCTTTCGGCCTCGGAATCACATGCCCCTTCGGTCTTTCGACCAACTGGTCGGAAACCAGCGCCACGAGCACCGTGGCAACGTTCAGCAGAGTCAAAACCATTGACATCAACCCGAATGTCGCCTACAGATTGAGCGACAGTCTTTCAGTTGCGATCGGGATCGACTATATAAAACTGCAGGCAACCCTGGAAAAAATGCTGGCACCCACTGTTATTTTCAGACTTGACGGTGAAGGCTCCGGCTGGGGCGCCAATGCCGGTATTAAATACAAAGTGAATGAGCAGCTCAACCTGGGGCTCAGCTACCGGAGCAGAGTAAAGATCGAAGTGGATGATGCTACTGCTGACGTCAGTGCCCTCGGTCTTTCAAATCCAGTACAGACCGACATTACCCTCCCTGATATCATCCAGTTCGGCGCATCCTACAAGACATCCGACAAACTTACGCTCAATGCCGATCTGGAATATACCTGGTGGTCGACCTATGACAGGCTCGTCATACAATCGGATACCATTCTGGCTTTGACGGTGGGGGCCACAAATACCTCTACTGAAGAAAAAGACTGGAAAAACACCTGGATCGTCCGCGTCGGGGGCCAATACCGGCTGTCCGACCGATGGAAGCTCCGCGCCGGGTATGTTTACGATCAGAGCCCGGTCCCTTCAAACCGTTTTGAGACGAGTGTCCCCGACTCCGACAGACAGGGTGTTTCGATCGGCACGGGCTATACGAGCGGCAATATTACTATTGATGCTTCCTATCTGTACCTTCGGTTCAACAACAGGACTATCAATAACAGCCTTGCCGGGGGCTCTTCTCCTGTTGCGTCCCTGAACGGCACGTACAAATCTCAGGCCCATCTCGCCGGTCTCACCGTGGCGTATAAATTCTAGTATACGGAAACGGGAGACCTCACCTGCTGTGCCTGAACTCAGGCACAGCAGGTGAAACCCTGCATCTGTAACCGGTCTTTCATTCCACATTCCGAAGTCCGCCTGTACCCAACGTTTACGAGTGCGGCAGCGCGAGTGTAGAGGGTGCTCTGCGCATGCACAGGGTACATTCTGAATTTAGATCCTTTTCCTCCTTGACTTTACCCCTCTCTTGGCTGTAAATTACTCTATGTTTCAAAGCCTTATTCGCACGCTTAAGCAGAAAGAGCTCCTGACTCCGGCTGTTATTATCCTTACGCTCCTCGTCGTTCTTTCCCTCATCATCATTCTCGGGCAGTTTTTTCATCAATCGCTTCAGGAAGAAATGGCCGGGCAGTTCAACAAACAGCAGCTGCTGCTCGCCCGGGAAGTTGCGATGAACATCGAGGGTTTCATCGATCACGTGAGCAAGGACATCCACATCATGTCCCGGCTCCCCGATATCCACCAAATCCATAAAAACAACCGGGGCAGCACCATGGCGGACGCCATTAGCTTTAATATCCAGAACGAAATGCTCGTTACGATCCGGGTACTCGACAAAAACGGCATCGTGCTCTACGACAGCTCTTATCCCGGGCGTGAGGGGATTGATCTGTCCAAGACCGATTATTTTCAAAAGGCCCGGCTGCTGCCCCGGAATGAAAAACTCATTACCGACCTGCTCCCCGCCCCGGACCAGTCTCCGGATTCGAAGCAGTTCATCGTGGCAACCGCGATCTATCCGAGCCGAAGGGAGCGAAGAGCGCCAGAATTCAGAGGGGTCGTGCTCGCGGTGCTCTCGCTTGACGGCATAACCCAGAAATTTCTTTCGCCGATCAAGTCCGGAATGCGCGGCTATGCATGGATGATGGACAGCGAGGGGACCCTGCTCTATCACCCGACGCAGCCCCAGATGGTCGGGAAGAACCTCTACCATACCGACCGCACCTGTTTCCAGTGCCACAAATCATTCGACGCCGAAAAGAAGATGATCGAAGGATCAACAGAGACCTTCGGCTATTACGAGGCTCCCGGCGGCGAGGACAAGCTCGCGGCGTTTTACAAATTCCCTCTGGGGAAAAAATCCTGGCTTGTCGTGGTCTCGGCGCCCTACTCCGATGTGATCGCGCTCATGCAAAAAAGCAAAGGCTTCTATTCACTCCTCATACTCTCTATTTTCATCACCACTATCGGAGCCTCGACCGCTACGATCATAAATTACAAGAAGAAAATCAAGGCCGAAGAACGGGCCATGCATCTCGAGAACCATCAAAGACTCGAACGGCAGATCGAAATCGCGAAGAACTACCTGGAAAACATCATTGAAAATACCAAAACGAACCTTATGGTCATTGACAAGGATTTGATCATCAGAACCGTGAACACCGCGCAGGCGGTGACGCTCCTGCATCCCAAGCAGGACATCCTCGGGAAACCCCTCTTCTCACTGTTTCCGGACGGCCTCGCTCCCTACGAAGGGATCCCGATGGAAGCCATCCTGCGAAAAGCTCTCACGGGCCGCAGCTTTGAAATCAAGGACTACCGGATAACCGGGGTGCAGGAGTCCCCGATTTATCTTGCCATGAACATCAGTCCGATCCTGATCGATGGAAAAATTCCCGGCGTTCTCATCACGAGCACGAACGTCACGAAGCGTGTTGAACTAGAAGCCGCTCTTAAACTCTATACTGTCGAGCTCGAGGACAAGGTGGACAAAGGGACCGCCACTGCAAAAAAACTGGAGCAGCAGGTAATGCATTCGGAAAAGCTCGCCGCCCTCGGCAGGCTCGCGGCCGGCGTCGCCCATGAGATCGGCAATCCTCTTACGTCTATTTCCACCTTTGCCCAACTCCTGCGCGAGATGGCGCAGGATGAGTTTTCGCAAAACAGCCTCGATATCATCAACAGCCACATTCAGCGGATCACGGAGATCGTGCGAAGGATGTCCACGTTCTCGCGGGCAGACGCGCTCAATGTTAAATCCACCCAGCTCAACGACGTGCTGAATTCGACGCTGGATCTCATGCGGCTCGATAAACGCATGAAGAACACCATCGAGATCGTCGTCGACCTCGATCGCCGGCTGCCCAAGACCATGATCGACGAGGGACAACTGTCCCAGGTATTCATCAACATCTTTCTGAACGCCCTCGATGCCATGCCGGACGGAGGAAAGCTGACCGTTGCGACGCGGCAAGGACCCGACGATCATGGGCGGGACTCGATCATGATCGTAGTAGCCGATACGGGCACCGGCATCCCCGAGCCCGAACTCGCAAAGATATTCGACCCCTTCTACACAACCAAAGAAGCAGGCAAAGGCACCGGTCTCGGCCTCCCTCTGAGCTACAATATCGTCAAAAGATTCAAAGGCGATATCAAGGTGGAGAGTGAAATCGGCAAGGGGACCGTATTCACCATCATAATACCGGTTGAAAAAAGGTAAGGGAGCTTTCATCATGCAAAAAGCGAACATTCTGGTTGTAGACGACGAAAAAGACATCTGCATGGCGCTCAATATTCTCCTGACGAAAGACGGCCATGTTGTGAAAGAGGCCCACAACGGGGAACAGGCCATTGAGCGGATAAAAAAAGAGGATTTCGACATCATACTGACCGACATCAAGATGGGGAAAATGGACGGCTTCGAAGTCCTCAAGGAGGCGCAGAAGATAAGCCCTGAAACATCGGTGATCATGATGACGGCTTTCGCTTCAGTCGGCTCTGCAGTCGAGGCCATGCGGGCGGGCGCAACGGACTATATCACAAAGCCGTTCATCAACGACGAGATCAGGCTCACCATCAGCAGGATACTTCAGAGCCGAGCGCTCCAGATGGAAAACCTGATCCTCCGCCAGGAACTCAGCCAGCGACCGGCGGCCTTTTCGAAGATCATCGGCAGTTCCGAGCCCATGCAGCGCGTATTCTCCGTCATGGAGAAAGTGATCCCGAGCAAGAGCAATATTTTGATAACCGGCGACAGCGGTACGGGCAAGGGCTTGGTAGCGCAGGCGATACACGAAGCAGGACCGCGCCGGGACAAACCGTTCATATGCATCAATTGCGGCGCGATTCCGGAGAACCTGCTCGAAAGCGAGCTCTTCGGTCACAAGAAAGGCTCTTTCACCTCGGCGGTGGACGACAAGAAAGGCCTTATCACGATGGCGCATGGCGGCACCCTGTTCCTGGATGAGGTCGGCGAGTTGCCCGCCGCCCTCCAGGTAAAGCTCCTCCACGTGATCCAGACCAGGGAACTCACGCCTGTCGGCGACACGAGGGTCATCACGGTGGACGTCAGAATTATCGCGGCAACGAACGCAGACCTGATGCAGCGCGTGAAGGAAGGGCGTTTCAGAGAAGACCTGTATTACCGGCTGAATGTAATCGAGATCAACATGCCGGCCCTCCGGGAACGGAGTGATGACATTCCCGTGCTTATCAAACATTATCTCGATGTGTTCGCAAAGGAAGCCGGGAAAAACCTTAAAGACATCGATTATGAGGCCATGCAAGCGCTTCTCGCTTACGATTGGCCGGGAAACATCCGTGAGCTTCGGAATACCATGGAGCGAGCTGTCGTTCTTGCCGACGGCGATTTGATCACTATCCACGACCTGCCGGACAAGTTCAGAACGCTCGATGTCGAGGGGGTATCGACTTCATCGCTCCGCCAGGCGCTGGACAATTTTGAGCGGGAGTACATCAAACGCAGCCTGACGGAAAACAAGGGAAGCAAAGAAACCGCGGCAAACAAGCTCGGTATCGACCTTGCAACGCTTTATCGAAAGCTGAAAAAACTGAGGATCGAGACGGCGTAGGCGCTCGCCCTCGGCGCGCTGTTCCGGAACATGCACTTTCGTCTTCAGACCGAACCCTTTCCTTGGGGCAATATCCCTTCTCTTTCCAACTCCCTCGCCGTCTCTCCCACGGGTTTTATCGCGCTCACGGAGGACACCGGCAGGGATACCCACTGCATAGAAGTCCTGATATGCACGTCGGCATCGGACACCTCAATGAGGACCCCGCGATATGCCATTCCGTTGGCAATGACTTCGACCTCTTTTCCGATCATCCTCTGAATATCAGGCATATATCCTCCTTCGGAGAAATATCAAATTTCAAATCGCGAATTTTAAATAAGCTCCAAACTCCAAATTCGAAATTCCGAACTGTTTGGAATTTAAATACTAGCTTTTGGGGAATTTATTTGTTATTTGGTGCTTAAATTTTCAACCTTACCGGCTCTCCTTTCGTTTAACGCCAGAGTAAGAGCGTCATGCGGCGATGGCCGATGTAAACTATCAGCAAATCCTCGGGAGCTGCTCGCCTTGGAGCATGTCCATGATACGGCTGCCTCCTATTGCGGTTTCGAGCAAGACCATCCCGGCAGGGGACTCCGCAGCTTCGCCGATGATTGCGGCGTGCTGTCCGTGCTCGTGCTTTCTCATGGCGTTGACGATCCCATCGGCAGCATGGGCATCAACGACAGCGATCAGAATGCCCTCATTTGCAACAAAAAGCGGATCAAGGCCCAAAAGGCTGCAGGCCCCCTTTACGCCGGGAGGCACCGGCAGGGCCTGCTCACGGACGCGCAGGCATAGTCCTGATTCGAGCGCCGCTTCTTTGAGCGTCGTGGCGAGCCCGCCCCTCGTGGGATCGCGCATGAAGTGAATTTCCGTACTGACACCGTACATGGCGCGAACGAGCCCGTTGAGCGGACGGGTATCGCTCGTAATTAACGGTTCGAAGGTGAGGCCGTTGCGCTCCGAGATGACCGCAACGCCATGGCTGCCGATTTCCCCGCTGATGATGATCCTGTCCCCTTTCTTGATTTTCGAGGCTGAGATATCCCTGCCGTCAGTCAACACGCCGATGCCTGACGTATTGATGAATATGCCGTCGGCTTTGCCCTTGTTCACAACCTTGGTGTCGCCGGCAACGATCTTGACGCCCGCCCTGGAAGCCGCAGCTGACATGGAAGCAACGATCTTCTTCAGGTCCGCCAGGGGGAAACCTTCCTCAATGACAAAACCTGCCGTGAGGAAAAGCGGTTTCGCACCCGAGACGGCAAGGTCGTTCACCGTACCGTTCACCGACAAATCACCGATGTTGCCGCCCGGAAAGAAGAGCGGCGTCACGACATACGAATCCGTGGTATAGGCAAGCCTGCACGACGGCATCTTCACGACAGCCGAATCACCTGCCCCCTCGATGCCGAAGGCCGGACTGAAGTGCTGGCGGATCAGTTCATGCATGAGCTTGCCGCCGCTTCCGTGACCCAATAGTATTTTATCTGTCATAGCAAAAAGTCATCCTTTATAGCGGCTATAAAACCGACGTACACGGATAAAACCTTCAAAAAGAGTTTTTAATCCTGTGTGACCATCCGCGTTATCGAGTCTAAACTATCCTGAACCGCCATATTTATAATATGCCGCGCAGCTGCCCTCGGTGCTGACCATGCAGGGCCCGACGGGAGCATCAGGCGTACAACCGGTGCCGAAAAGCGGGCACTCGGTGGGTATTTTTACTCCGCGGAGGATATCGCCGCAGGAGCAAAGTTCGGGTTCCTTTCCATCAGAAAGAGGCGGCTTAAACTTTATATTCGCATCAAATGACGCATAGACCTCCCTCAATTTCAGTCCGCTCTTCGGAATAGCGCCGATCCCCCGCCAGTAGGCATCATCAGGTTCGAGATATTTGTCGAGAAGCGCAAGAGCCCGGGGATTGCCCTCTTCCTTTACGACGCTGGCATACTGGATCTCGACACAGGTCCTTTGCTGTGCGATCTGTCTCACGATCATGAGAATGCCCTCGATAATCTCCTTTGCTTCGAAACCTGTGATCACCGATGGTTTTTTATACTGTGTTGCCACGAATTCATAGGGTTTTCTGCCGATGATGGTGCTGACATGCCCGGGGAGAATGAACCCGTCGACCTGCACCTCGGGCGAATCGAGCAGTGCTTTGAGGGCCGGAGGCACGAGTTTGTGGGCTGTATAGATCGAAAAATTTTCAACACCGGACTGCTCGGCATGGGCAATTGTTCCGGCGATAAGCGGTGACGTGGTCTCGAAACCGGTCGCAAAAAAGACAACTTCCCGCCTCATTTCCTTCTGCGCGAGTGACAAAGCGTCTATGGGAGAATAGAGCACCCGTATGTCCGCGCCTTCGGACCGCGTTTCGAGCATCGATTGTTTTCCCCCGGGAACGCGCATCATATCGCCGAACGTGGCGAGGATCACCCGGGGGATTTTGGCGATTGCTATGGCGGCATCCACGTCACGGACAGAGGTCACGCAGACAGGGCAGCCGGGGCCGCTCAGGAGCGTAATGCTTTTAGGGATGACATCACGCACCCCCTGCCTGAAAATCTCGACGGTATGCGTTCCGCAGACCTCCATGAGCTTGAGAGGCCTGTTAATGTTATTCATCAAACTATGTAACTCTTCAAGCATTTGCTTCATGTTCCGCACTCCGTACTCAGCACTATTTCTTCAGTCTCTCCCTGACGAGGTAGGCTTGGCCAAGAGAAATGCCGCCGTCGTTACACGGCGCTTTCCGATTTATGAACACCTGCATACCGTCGGCCGAGAGCAACCGAACAGTCCTGTTCAGAAGATATAAGTTCTGGAACGTGCCGCCGCTTAAAACTACTTTCGTGACTTTATGCTGGCCGCTCAAAGAACGGATCATGGACAGGATAACCGAGCAGACTGTATTATGAAACTTCGTTGCGATGACCTCCGTGCCGGCAGCTTGAGAAACATCATTGATCATAGCGATGAGCGCGCCGCTGAAATTCACTCTAGTATACCCTTTTTCCTGCATGAACTCAACGGGATACTCTTCATCAATTCCGTCACGGGTCACGGATTCCAGGGTCATGGCCGCCTCGCCTTCGAAGGTGTTCTTGTCACAGAGACCAAGTAAAGCTGAAACCGCGTCAAAAAGCCTGCCTGCCCCCGAAGCAAGAGGCGACAGCTCCCCTGAACGAGCGACGGTCATTACTTTCTCCAGCAGGTCTTTACCGTATTTTTTAGTGAAACCGATCGTATCAAAACATTCACAAGATTTATCACCTGCCGCGCTCATGATAAAGCTTATCGCCGTCCTCCATGGCTCTTTGATCGCAGCTTCGCCGCCGGGAAGCGCAACATAGTGGAACTGCCCTGCCCGTTCGAACCCGTCGATGTCTGCAATCATGAACTCTCCACCCCAGAGATTTCCGTCCGTGCCATATCCCGTGCCGTCGAAGGCCACTCCGATGACTTTATCGGAAATGCCGTGCTCTGCCATTACGGAACCGATGTGAGCATAGTGGTGCTGGATGGCAAAAAGTTTGATTTCGGATTTCGGATCGCGGATCGCGGATTTTTCGATCCCTGCCTCCCGGTTCATTGCCCATCTCGTTGAAAGATATCCCGGATGCATATCATGAGCAATGGCCACAGGATTTGCGCGATACACGGTTTTCAGGTTCTCCAGGCTTTCTTCGTAAAAATTCAACGTCTCGTAATTTTCCATATCTCCGATATGCTGGCTCGTGATGGCAAATTTCCCTTTGGTCAGGGTAAACGTGTTCTTGAGATCGGCGCCGCATCCCATGACTTCGGGACCGTCGTCACGGAGCGGGATCGGATCAGGCGCGTATCCCCGCGAACGGCGCAGGAACGAAATTGCGGATTGCGGATTGCGGATTGCGGAATTAATTTTTCCCTTTTCTGAAGTCGGCAGGCCTGTTTCAACACAATCCGAAATCCGAGATCCGAAATCCGAAATCGATACTCTCACCACCGAGTCATCGACGCGCATAAAGATATCCCGATTATGAAGCAAAAAACCATCAACAATGCCGGCAAGTTTTTTTGCCGCCTCATCATTGTCCCGGACTATCGGCTCTTCCGACAGGTTCCCGCTCGTCATTACAAGAGCTTTGAAGTGCGGTGCGCCGGCTTGCCCCGATTCGAGAGGGTGATGGAATAAAAGGTAATGCAGGGGCGTGTACGGAAGCATGACGCCGATGAATCTGTTATGCGGCGAGACAAAATCAGAGAGAAAGCAATCCGGTCGTTTCCGCAGAAGCACAACGGGCCGTCTGCTTGACAAAAGAAGCTTCTTTTCCTCTTCCGATATCGCACAGAACTGCTGTGCCTGCTCCACCGAGGGAGTCATCACGGCAAACGGTTTGTTGCTCTTTCTCTTTTTCTCCCGCAATTTCTTGACCGCGCCGTCATTGGCGGCGTCGCAGGCAATATGAAAACCTCCGATACCTTTGACCGCGACAATGCCATCGGTCTTTAACAACTTGATGGTCGCCTGTATTGCGTCCGCACCCTTTACCCCGGATTCCGTACTCCGCACTCGAAACTCAACATCGGGTCCACAAGTCGGGCACGCGTTCGGCTGGGCATGAAACCTTCGGTCGCGGGGATCGTGATATTCCTTAAGACAGCCGGGACAGAGGGTAAAACCGGCCATGGTAGTATTCGGCCGGTCGTAGGGAATCGATTTTGTAATGGAATAGCGGGGGCCGCAGTTCGTGCAGTTGATAAAGGGATAGAGGTATCTTCGGTCGGTCGGATCAAGCAGTTCCCGAAGGCAATCATCGCAAATCGATACATCGGGCGATACCAGGGTAAAAGGCAGGTTGCCCGCTTGATCCCTGCTTTTTTTTATGGAAAAATCGGGGTAACCATAAGCAGGAAGCGGGATTACCGAGATGTCGGTGATCTGAGAGAGCGGGGGGGCTTCGTTCTTGAGACGGTGGATGAACTCGGAGACGCCCGTCCCCTCCACGTCAATTATCACTCCCTCGCTCGTGTTGGCAACGTGTCCTTTAAGGTCGAGAGACTCGGCAAGCTTGAAGACATAAGGTCTGAAGCCCACTCCCTGCACGACGCCTTTGACTATGATCTGAGCCCGTTCAACCATTGAGCCCACGCATCGATCCCGGCGCCGGTTGCGCAGGAGATTTCGAATATTTTCAGTAAGGGATTAAGCGCCCGGGAGTCGTTCCGGACTTTGTTCATATCCGTGTTCATATAAGGCAGAAGATCCATCTTATTAAGAACCAGCGCCGATGATTCGCGGAACATGAGCGGATATTTAAGCGGCTTATCATGCCCTTCGGCGATGGAGAGGACCATCATTTTCATGTCTTCGCCGACCTTGAACTCGGCGGGACAGACGAGGTTCCCGACGTTCTCGATGATCAGCATGTCAAGATCCCTGAGAGGAAGCTCGGACAGCACTTCGTTGATCATGTTCGCATCGAGGTGGCACGCTCCGCCGGTATTGATCTGCACCACCGGTACGTTGAGAGCGCCGATCCGTTCGGCATCGTCGGTGCCTACGATGTCGCCTTCGATTACGCCTATTCTCAGATGCGGCTTAAGCTCGCGAATTGTCCGTTCGAGAAGAGTGGTCTTGCCTGCGCCGGGCGCGCCCATGAGATTCACAACGTAGACTCCTGCTTCTTTGAACGCTTTCCGGTTCTCTTCCGCAATGCGGTCATTGGCTTCGAGTATGCGCGTAACGACCTTCACCTTCATCAACTTATCTCCATATCGATTATTTCCATCTCACGACCGGTCGTAATTTCGAAAGACTTGGCGCCACAGAGCGGGCAGGAAAACACATACTGGACGTCATCGACTGAAAATTCCTTTTTACATTCAGCACAGACGCCGCCGACAGGGACAGGCTCTATAATGAGTTGAGCATGTTCGGCAACCGTTGTTGCTTTCGACGCATCGAAAGCAAAAAGAAGCGCTTCGGGCAGAACACCAGCCGCCTTCCCGATGCGGACCCGCACGGAATCCACCGTGCTGCCGCCGGCCTCACTGCATTTTGAAACGACAATATCAAGGATACTGAGAGCAAGAGCTGTTTCGTGCATGGATTTTCCCGATTCAACGACTTCCTTTTCGACTTTTTGGATTGCAAATCCGGCATGAACGAGGACGTAGTCCCCCACCCGGGGCTCTTCGGGCATAAGCATGAGACTTACTTCTTTTCTGGCCCCGAACACATCGATCGTTGCAAACAGGTTTTCTATGCTGACGACTCTCGAGGGAATTGCAAGACACATGAAATAATCCTATAGTACTTTGGAATAAGTTCGATTGTTCTATATATCCCACATCTTATTGATGCTGTCAAGTCCAGGAACAAGAATATTTCTCAGAATAACGACAGAAGAAGACGGGCCTGCCCGGCCGGTGCCGCATTCATAAAACCTGTATCTTTCGCAGCTCTTCGAATATCAATTCTTTAACCCGGGGGATCACGGCCTTCAACTCGTCGCTCAACTCAAGGGACCATGTGGTCGTGTCCTTAGGCTGGACGCCGATAATCACGGTCTGCGGCTTGCTCCCGGTCAACTCTGCCATGTGCAGCACATCGATCAGGCTTATCTGGTGAAGTGAGACCCGCTGCTCCGTCGTAAATCGCATGTCGTCGGGCGAGAAGCGGAAGAGGGATCCCGGAGTGTCGCCGGCCTCAACCACATCTATGACGATCAGGCGGTCGATCTCGTGCAGCATCGGGATCAATTGATGGCTGACCGTCCCGGCTTCGAGCAACGTGACGTTTTCAGGCAAAACGGTGTTTTTGAGGGCATTGATGAGATGGACGCCGAACCCATCGTCCTGGAGAAGTAAATTGCCGACACCGAGTATGAGAACTTTACGGGGAGACGCCGAAGCGCCTCCCCTGAGCTTTTCGTCCGATATCATGAATTAATGTTTTTTGAGCTTATAGCCCGTAAAGATCGAAGTCAGCGTCCTGTCCTTTTCGACCATGGTGATCGATACGGCCAGATACATATGGATCAGCACGAAGACGATGAAATACCACATGAACAGAATGTGCCATATCCTCGTATAGGACTCGCCGCCCAGGAGCGCATTCACCCACTGGAAACTGCCTGCCGGGAAGACCAGAAAAAGCCTGCCGTGATAAATGGCCGCGCCGGTCAACGCGGTGCAGATGATCACCACACCGGTGAAAAGGTAGGCCAGTGCCTGGAGCGGGTTGTATCTCCGGTAGTCCTTATGCGAGCCCTTGATGAAAAGATAGTAGCCCAGGACATCGGGAATGTTCTTGATGTTCTCGATGATGCTGAAGTCCTTCCAGTCCGCGTCAAAAGTTGATTTAAACGCCATGTACACCCTTACCACGAGACCCAGAATAAGGGCATAGGCCGCGACGAAGTGGAAAAACCGCATCGAAGCCATGATGAAGCTGTCAGGGCCTCCGGCGATGAACGGAGTATGGATGTAGATGCCGGTGAATACGAGTACGGCTATCGCAATGACCCGTATCCAATGGTCCAGGATGTAACCGAGACTCCATGCTTTTATCGTTTGGTTTGTCATGGCGTCCTCCCTATGCGACCTTAAAGTCCATGATCCGGTTCGACTCGGGATGGATCACGTGCACGGTGCATGCAAGGCACGGGTCAAAAGAATGCACCACGCGCAAGACCTCAAGAGGCTTGTTGGCGTCCGCCACCGCTGTTCCAATGAGCGCTTCTTCGATAGGTCCGCGCACTCCCTTGTCATCCCTCGGGCAGACGTTCCAGGTCGTAGGCACCACGCACTGGTAGTTCTTGATTCTCTTGCCTTCAACGTCGATCCAGTGCCCCAAGGCGCCGCGCGGCGCTTCCCAGAGCCCGATCCCCTGGGCCTTGTCGGGAATCTTATATTCGGTGTAAACCGCCGCATTCCCTTTTTTGATGTTCTCGATGATGTCGAGGCCCCACTGGTACATGGCGTCGGCCACCATCTTGCATTCGAGCGTCCGTCCGGCGATCCTGCCGATGATGCCGAAAAGCACCTCGGGATGTCCGGCATGCCCGATCTTCGCCAGGGTATCGTCGATCAGCTTTTTAGCCGTGGTCTGGCCGGAAGCATATGCCACGACCATCCGGGCAAGAGCGCCCACTTCCATGGGTTTGCCCTGGAGCCGCGGGGCCTTGGCCCAGCTGTACTTCTTGTTCGGGTCATAGCCGGTGTAGTCCGGATCGGTCACGCCGACCGCGGGATTGAGCGGCTTGGAGTCCTTATACCAGCCGTGCGTCGTGTCTTCCGTGACGTCTTCAGGCTTTGCATCGTGGACTTTCGGGAAATCGGAGGCAAAGATGGCGCCCCGCGGGAGCAGTCGTTTTTTGGGATCGAACGAAGCGTCTTCAAATACGCCCCAGGAAAGGAAGTTCGCGTATCCTTTGCCAACGCCGGCGGCCGGGAGATAATACGGCGCGATAGCGAGCAGATCTCCGATGAACACGTTGTCGATCCAGTCCTGAAGTTCCTTCACCCGGTACAGGTAGTTCTTCAGATCGTCGACGCTGGGTACATGGGTAACGCCGCCTGGAGGGCTCGTCATGGTCATCGGCATCCTGCCGCCGAAGAGGGCACTCACCTGGGCTGCCTTTGCCTGCATCTCAAGCGCTTCGAGATAGTGGGCCACGGCCAGGAGGTTCACGTCCGGCGGAAGCTTGTAGGCAGGGTGCCCCCAGTAGGCGTTCGCAAAGGGACCGAGCTGACCGGAATCGACAAAGGACTTCAATTTGGCCTGAACTTTTTTCAAAGACGTCTCTTTGGGCGACGCTTTGAGCGCCGAGACGATATCGACATAATCAAGGGCGTTCAGGTGATAGAACCAGAGGATATGGGAATGGACAAACTGGGCACCTTCAATGATGTTCCTGATGATGCGGCCGTTGTCCGGCGGCTTTATCTTAAATGCATCATCCATGCTCATGGAAGAGGCATGGCCGTGAGAAGTCGGGCAGACACCGCAGATTCTCTGCGTAATGTGCCAGGCGTCGCGCGGGTCCCTGCCCTGCAGAATGATCTCGAAGCCCCGGAAGAGTGTACCCGTGGTCCATGCGTCCTTCACCTTGCCGCCTTCGATCTCGACATCGATCCTCAGATGTCCTTCGATCCTCGTCATCGGGTCAATGGTTATCCTGGCCATTATTTTTTCCCTCCCTCTTTTTCTTTAGTCCGTCCCGAAGCTCCTGTAGCGACTGCATGAACCGCGATACCAACGGCCGTGGCTGCTGCTGCAATAGCTCCGAGCTTGTCGGCGCCCGCTTCGACGCCGCCCAAACCAGGGATCTTGACGCCCGGAAGCGGCTCATAGAACCCGGCGAATTTGTCGGTCCATTCGCGTTCAGCACAGCCAATGCACGGACCGCCTGCCTTGATGCACCAGCTGGTCCGATTGTTGTACTGGACCTTCGGGCATGCCGAGTAGGTCATCGGTCCCTTGCAGCCCATCTTGTACAGGCAGTAACCGAGCGCCTCTTCCTGCGAACCGAATTTCTCGACAAACCTTCCTGCGTCGAAGTGCGCCCTTCGCTCGCAGTTGTCGTGGATCGTCTGGCCGTAGAACATCTTCGGCCTTCCCTGGGAGTCCAGATCGGGGAGTTTGCCGAGAAGAAGGTAATTGACCACCACGCCGACGAGATACTGGGGGTTCACAGGACAGAGATCCATGTTCACCAGGGGCTTGGATATGCCGACCCTTTTAAGCGCTTCCTCGGTTCCGATGATCTGGGAGGGATTCGGTTTCGCGGCAGGCACGCCACCGTAGGTCGCGCAGCTTCCGATGGCCAGTACGGCGAGGGAAGGACCGGCCATTTCCTTGAAGACGTCGAGCATCTCCTTGTTCCCGATTGTACCGTGTCCTTTTTTCGTCGGTATGCCTCCCTCGACGATCAGAATATAGCCGCCTTCCTTTGCGTTTTTGGCCAGGATCTCCTCGGCTTGTTTGCCGGCGGCAGCCATGATGGTTTCGTTGTAGTTTACACTAAGAATGTCGAGAATGACTTCGGCAGGGCTCGGATAAGTGGCTTTAATGAATGCTTCGGTACAGCCGGAATCGGAAGCAAAGTTGAGCCAGATGACCGGCGTACGTTTGGATGCTTTTTCCAGGGCAGCGGCAATTTTGGGGGCATATAGTTCGGAGAGACCAAGGAGGGCTGCTGTTGCACCGCAGAATTTCAGAAAATCTCTTCGTTTGACACCACGGAACTCAAGCGCTTCAAGAAACTGTTTACTCACTTCTTCTTTCTTGCTCATAAGCCTCCTCCTTAAAATGTGTTGCAATATCGTATTATTAGGAATTGCCTGAGATTTTGAAGAATGAAGCGGTTCCTTGTGAACGTTACCAGTAGTTACATTTTTTTAAAGTTAGCATAGAAACGGCTGTTTGTCAAAATTATAAAACTATAAATAAAATATTAATTCAATTAATAAATTCTATGAATAATGAAACTCTTGAACTTCATTAGTTTCCATTTACCGGATAGTATTTATTGCGCCTCTCTGCATTATCGTGTACCTCATTATTTATACTTATATTACCTTCGCCCCCCGTGCCAGGAAAAGTCTTGCAGAGAAACATCCGCCGGTCCTAACTATGTGCAAAGTTTCATTGTGGTCAGAGCAGCCAGGATAACCCGGATCATGCAGCAACTGATAAGTCTATAAGCTGCGAATGAGGAATCCTATTAAAAAAATTCCCGTTCCAACTACCGACAGTGTTATAAGAAAATCCAGCCCCGAAGAAGGCGAATAAGTTTCCATTTCTATCTCTTTCTTGATCCTTTTGAATCGTATAAAAGCCAGTACAGCGATAAGCGCGCCGATACCGACGAGCAAAATACCGAATATCAACGAATAGCCGTGACCGGTCTGAAGGTGGGGGGCCGCTTCGGCCTTTCCGAGAAAAAACGTCAGTTGCTTCATGAACAGCGCGAAACGCTCGACAACGAAACCAAAAGCCATGATCCCGATGCTCGTCCTGATCCAGGCGAGAAACGTCCGCTCATTCGCCATGTGGACTCGTCGACTTCGGGTAAGGGCTGTTTTTTTCTCTTCCGATTGAGGTTCCGACATAGGTTAGGTACAGTATAATGACGCGTCTTTGTAAGTGCCGGCACCCGGAAACCGGAAGGACACCCGCTGCCGCATCGGGTCACGACTCATTAAAACGTTTTTAAAATATATTCAGCAATTTTTTTTGCATCCTTGTCGGATATGGTCTTTTTATCGAACTTCGTCATCCCGGGGCCCGGGTTTCTCATTTTTTCAATAATGTCGCCGGCCGTTTTGACGCCATTGGCCTCCCGCTCCTTCTTGTGAAGAGGTTTTTGTGCATTTATGATATTTCCGCCGTTGACATGACAGACAGAGCAATTCTGCTTGAACAAGGCTTCACCCGTCTGCTCCGCTCCCGAGGCCATTCCTCCGGACAGGATAATACCGCCCATACTTACGATGACTCCTGCCAGGGCTGCGGTTATGATTTTTCTCATGATAACTCAACCTCCTCTTATTTTTTATGTCTTAAATATTCACTAGTATACCACATTATTACTCCCTAGACGGCAAAATCGGCGCGATCAAAGCATCATCGGGTATGCGGCCGGTCAATGATGCCAGGAAGGCCGCTATCTCTCCTGCCTGTTGCTTGGAAAGTTCTTTCCCGAGCTGGATCTTTGCCATGATCCATACCGCCTGCTCAAGCTGGTCGATAGAACCATCATGGAAATACGGAGGAGTCATGGCAACGTTCCTGAGCACCGGCACTTTGAATATATATTTGTCGGCATCATTTTTCGTGACAGCGAACCGTCCCTCGTCTATTTTTTTGCTCTTGGTATACTTCCAGTAGGGCTCAAAAACGCCGAACTTCTGGTACATCTGACCGCCGACAAAGGGGCTGAAATGGCAAGTTATGCAACCGGTATCAAAAAAAGTCTTCAGCCCCTTCTTCTGCAGCTCCGTAAGCGCTTCTGCATTCCCCTTCATAAAATCGTCAATAGGCGCCGGCGTTGTGAGCGTGCGTTCGAAAGCACCGACGGCCTTTGCAAAGTTGTCCATGTTCACCGGGTCTTTCTCTCCCGGAAAAGCCCCCTGGAAGAGGGTCACATACTCTTTCATCCCCTTTAGTATCTTTTCCACTGATTCATAGGACGGCATGCCGAAGGCAGGGGGTCCGGTCACCGCTTGTTTTGCCTGGTCCTCAACGCTTGTTCTATTGCCGATCCAATGCTCGGATATCTGGGCTGCCGCGTTGAATATAGTCGGGGCATTCCGCGGGTTTTCCTTGCAGTTGTTACCTCTTGCCTTCTTCAGCCCGTCGGCCGCGTACAGGATGATGGGATGGCATTTAGCGCAGCTCACGGTACCATCGATGGAAATCCGCAGTTCATAAAACAGTATTTTCCCCAGTTTCACCTTGGCAGGGGTGATCGGGTTTTGGTCTGAAGGCATTGTCTGCGGCAATGGGCCGAAAATCTGGCTTGCCTTGTTGATAAGGTCTTGATCACCTGCGGCCGAAGAAGAGCTCGCCGCAAAAGAGAGCAGCGTGAAAAAAGCGATTACACCCACGAAAGCGTACAGCGTTCCCCGCATCTTGACATTCATAACCGGTCTCCCTTCAAGGTCCGTCCCGCCGATGATTTAATTCCCAGTTCCGTAATTCGTGACCAGATAGTCTATGATCGTCTTCGCGTCTTCTTCATTGATCGGGGCGCCCATGACCTTAATCATCTTATTCACTTCAGCCGACCACGTCGCCTTCGGCAACGGCGGCTGCATCGTGATATATCTGAGCGTGTGACAAACATTGCAAAGCGTAGCAACCTTGTCCAGACCCGGTCCTCGTTTCAACTGTACTTCCATGACCGGAAGAGTAATGGAATGAACCATATTATTATCCTGATCCGTCATGCTCTGGCTATGGGTGTTTGCCGGCGCCAGTGCCAACATCACGAAAGTACACACTATCAAGATGGTCTTCATGTCAAGTCTCCTATCGGACAGTAACGTAGACTTTTTCTACGACATTCCTCATGTAGCCAGCGGGATTCCAGCGCGCCTCGAATCGCTGCGACTCGCCGTTGTTGTCCGTGGCCCGGACCATAAGCGCATATTTCCCTTTTTTCCTCGGATGCCACGGATACGTCCACTGTCTCCATGCATATCTGCCCAGGTCTTTCCCGAGTCTGGCTTCATTCCAGACCTTGCCGCCGTCTGTCGACACGAGCACGTCCCTGATGCCGTATCCGCCGGAGAAAGCAATCCCCTTCAGCTCCGTCATCCTGTTTACCGCGAGCGCCGCCCCTTCCGCGGGCTCTACGATAAGCGACCTCGTATTCATCCTGTTGATGGGCACGGATTTTGCCACCTTCCCTCCGGGTGGAACGCAGGCACAGGGATCATCGGGAATCCGGTAGGCCTTCTTTACCCAGAATCCTTCGAACGGCTCCGCCGTGACCGTGATGTCGCTCAGGGACTTGACCCAATAGGTCGCATACCAGCCGGGAACGATGAGCCGCGCAGGAAAGCCGTTCAGCAGGGGAAGCGCCGCGCCGTTCATCTCGTACGCGACGATAATATCGTCCTCGGTCGCTTTGTCCAGCGGAAGACTCTTGACAAAATCGGGGACCGAGGGAAGCGGAGGCCCGTCAAGCCCGTTAAAAACGACATCGACAGCGCCAGCCTTGATGCCCGCAGCGTTCAGGATGTCTTTGAGCCGGGCACCCGACCAGGTGATATTGCCCATCGCCCCGTTTCCCCACTCTCCTCCGGCCACCGGCGGATCAAAGAAGCTCCTGCTGTTCCCGGAGCATTGAATGACCGCGGTATAGGTGACTTTATCGAACCTGGTTTTTAGATCGTCCATGGAAAGCTGGAGCTCCTTTTCCGTGTTGCCGCCCACTTTAAGTCTCCACTCTCCGAGGTCCACCGAGGTGGGGACCGGCGAAATGTGCCAGCGCACGAACAGCGCGTCATTCGGCGTTATCAGTTCGTGAAAATAGCGCATCGGCGTTTCGAGCTGAGGCGGCCGGTCCGTCAGAAGAATCAAGGCCGTTTTCTCCGGATAGCGTACAAGGTTTTTTCTATCCACGGCAGCTATAAGTTCCGTGGGGATCTCGCCGAGCGCGGTCATGGCGGTGAAAGCTCCGGCGGTCCTCAGAAAATCCCTTCTGGAAAAATAAAAGTTTCCCATGGCATGGACCTCCTCTGGATGAAAAATCGTCATTCTAAAGAATGATAAACACAACGAGGGCAAATAGACACGAACACAAGATCAAGTATAGCGTAAAAATGGGTTTTATCAAGAACGGGAAAAGCAGGGTCAACCTGTACGGAGGGCGAAATTCAGGAAAATATTACGGCGTGTGACACACTCTTCACATTATTCCGGCGCCGGGGCTCCGGCGACAACTTTTTTAGAACGAACAATCATATAGCCTGAGAAAAGAATCAAAAGACCTCCGAACAGGGCCGCGAGCGGCGGTTTTTCGGACAGGAACAGGAACGCAAGGGGGATGGCGGAGAGCGGTTCAATATATCCAAGAATAGCGGCGTGCTGCGCCAGAACCTGTCTGAGCGCGCTGAAGTACAGGAGCGGAGCGGTTGTTGAATGCATGACCCCTGTGATCAGCAAAAGGGCCCCGGTGCGCATCCCGATCGTATAGTCCGCGGACAGCGCCGCCGGAGCCGTGGCTGCAATCGTAATCCAAAGCAGCACAATGATGGCCTTTTGATGCAGCAGCATACGGCTCAGTTGGCGCGAAATTATGATCACGAAAGCGTAGCCCACTCCCGATGCCGTGCCCGCGAGAATGCCCGGCAAATGCGTGCTGCTCAAACTGAGTCCGCCGCCCGCCAGAACGATCAAAGCCATCCCCACGGCGGCCACGGGGAGTGCAATCAACGTCACCCGCTGAAGCCGCTCCGCGATCAAGAACGGCGCAAGCACCGCAACGATCACCGGCGCCGTGTAATGGGTAAAAACTGCGTTCGAGACCGTGGTATGCCCCAGGGAGTAAAAATAAGTAAGGTTGTTCAATATTGAAGCAGCCGCGAGCCCAACAAAGAGGTGCCATGATTTCGTGCTGAAGACGGCATGGGGAAAATCCCCTCTCATCCTTAAAACGGCGGGGACGATAAACCCGGCGCTCAGGGACGTATAAAAGAGGACCACCACGGGTGGAAGCGCCATCCAACGGATCATCGGCCCCCAGGTGCTCCAGATCAGCATGGCAAGGACAATTTTAAGGTAGTTTTTCACGATGAATTTCGGATTATAAAATAAAAAAGCGGAATGCAGACTGTAGTGATTCCTTACAATCCGCATTCCGTTTACGCCCGCGCTGAGTGGAGGACGCAATCTCCATTCCGAAATAAACTTATGTTCCCATCTCCCACGAGGCGAGGTATTTCTTCTGCTCGGGGGTAAGTTTGTCGATGCGGACGCCCATGGCATTGAGTTTGAGCCGCGCTATTTCCTTGTCGATATCCTCGGGAACACCGTACACCTGCTTCTTCAATTTTTTGCTGTTCTTAAGCATGTATTCGGCGGCAAGCGCTTGGTTGGCAAAGCTCATATCCATAACGCTCGAAGGGTGACCCTCAGCCGCCGCGAGGTTGATAAGCCTTCCCTCGCCGAGAATGTTGATTTTCCTGCCGTTCGGCATGGTGAACTCCTCGACGAAATCGCGGATGACCCGTTTCTTTTTCTTCATCTTGTCGAGCGCGTCGAGGTCTATTTCGACATTGAAGTGGCCCGTGTTGCACACGATCGCGCCATCCTTCATCACCCGGAAGTGTTCCTTTCGGATCACCTTGATGTCCCCGGTGACCGTGACGAAAATGTCGCCGATCTTCGCTGCCTCGGCCATGGGCATCACCTGGAAACCGTCCATCACCGCCTCGATAGACTTTAGCGGGTCGATCTCGGTTACGATCACGTTGGCGCCCATGCCCTTGGCGCGCGAGGCGAGCCCCCTGCCGCACCAGCCGTAGCCGGCAACCACGAAAATCGAGCCCGCCAAAAGACGGTTCGTTGCGCGGATGATGCCGTCAATAGTGGACTGACCCGTGCCGTAGCGGTTGTCGAAGAAGTGCTTGGTCTGCGCGTCGTTCACGGCGATGATCGGGTATTTGAGCACGCCGGTAGCGGCCATGCTGCGGAGCCTGATCACACCCGTCGTCGTTTCTTCCGTCCCGCCGATTACGCCGGGGAGCAGGTCTTTCCGCTTGGTATGGAGCACGGACACAACGTCGGCCCCGTCGTCCATCGTCATCTGGGGCTTGATGTCGAGAGCTGACATAATGTGCTTATAGTACGTCTTGCCGTCTTCGCCTTTGATCGAGAACGTCGGGATCCTGTCGTGCTTTACGAGCGATGCCGCCACATCGTCCTGCGTCGATAACGGGTTCGATGCGCAAAGAACCACGTCGGCGCCGCCGGCTTTGAGCGTCTGCATGAGTGAGGCCGTCTCGGTGGTCACGTGCAGGCACGCGGCCAGGCGTACACCCTTGAGCGGCTTCTCTTTCTGGAAGCGTTTCCTGATGAGGTTCAGCACGGGCATGCTCTGGTTCGCCCACTCTATCCTCAGCTTGCCTTTCTCGGCAAGCTTGATGTCTTTAATGTCGTATTTCATCTATTCTCCTTAAAATATGGGATCCCGAAGGGGCAAATTCACCTTCCCCCCTCATACCGAGCACGGTGATGGAAAACAGCCGGGTGCTGATAGCTATGGGATTACTGTCTTTTTTTCGTTGCTGGTTTTTTTGTTGCTGGCGTTTTCGTTACTGGTGCCGCGTGTGCCACCTCAGAGCCTGGTGCCTTATTATACAGGTTCTCGTCCATGCTGTTGAAAAAAGTAGTTTGCGCACTTGCCGAGGATTTAGGATCGGCCTTCATCGGATGGCATACCGCGCAGAAGGTTGACATCTTCGAACCATTCGCTGTGTCGATACGGAGGTATTTGTAATTCGTATTCGATGGATGTGGGTCATGGCAGCTGACGCATTCGAACTTGCCGTCCCGCAGGAATTCGGCCGGGACGCGGGCGATCTTCGAATTCACCGAGGTCAGTCCGTACGGATGGCTCGTGTGGCTGTCCACGGGCTTGATGCCCTGGCCGCCATTCTCAGGATTATCATGGCACCCGAGACACAGGGCGGTGATTCCACCGTAGGGCTGCTTGGTCCTGGGATTGATATCCTTCTTGTTCGCTTCCACGGCAAAAATAAGCTTGCCGTCCTTCGCGGTATGAAGCGCATGGCAACCGGTGCACTCCAACCCGTCATGGGCGCCCGCAGCAAAAACCACTACCGGGACCAGACATAACATCACAGCGGCTAACAGCAGAATAACGTTCCTGATCATACTACGTCCTCCTTTGTAAACAGCAGAGAAGTCATGACCACCGGCATAGCCGGTGGCTTGAATAGCCCCAAAGGGGCATTGTTACTGGCGCCCCTTAAGGGGCTAACTTACGTTGTTTCTTTACAATCCCTCTCAGGCTGTTCCGGTAGCCCAGCTCGTAACTTCATTTTTATTCTTCCTTGCCGCGGTTACAGGCTGCCCTAAAAGGGATTACTGAGATCTCGATCATACTTATCCTCAACCGATCCGTTGATCTCCTGATCCTGAATGTATTTCCGTATTCGCGCCTCATCCAAGCCCACCGTGCTGGCATAGTATCCGCGTGCCCAAAAACTATGCCCCTTGAAATTTCGTTTCAGCTTGCTGTGCCTTTCGAACACGATCATCGCGCTTTTCCCCTTCAAGTATCCCACAATGGTCGCTACCGCATATTTGGGCGGGATGGATAAGCACAGATGGACGTGGTCTATACAGGCTTTTCCTTCCAGAAGCCCTACTCCTTTGTAGTCACACAGTTTCCGGATTATTTGGCCTACGTCGCGTCTCAGCTGTCCGTAGATTACCTTTCTCCGAAGCTTCGGTACCCAGACTACGTGATATTTGCATTCCCAAACTGTGTGTGATAAACTTTGTTTCACCTGTTTGCTCCTTTCTTACGAACCGGCTACCGGAACACCAGCCCAATTGTAAGAGAGGAGCTTTTTTATTTCAAATACTACGGCAGAGCCTTTTCTATTCGCCCCGGCGTAGCCGGGGGATTAGCTCAGTATTTAATAGTCAGACGGCGGTCCCTCTTCGAATGAGCGGTTTACCATCCTCACCTTTAAAAATTCGGCTCGCAGCTCTCGCCAAGGGACGGCTGTGATGTGCGGCAGGAACAGGGCGACCAGCACGGTGTGCGATACTCAAACTCTTGCCTTTTCGTAATTACAGTCCCGCGTCCTTTTTGAGCTGCGCCGCTTTGTCGGTCCTCTCCCAGGTAAACTCGGGTTCGGTCCTGCCGAAGTGGCCGTAGGCCGCGGTCTTTTTGTAAATGGGCCGCCTGAGGTCCAGGGTCTGCACGATGCCCTTGGGCGTCATGTCGAAGTTCTTCCTGATGATCTGAACAAGCTTGTCATGTTCTATTTTGCCCGTAGCGAAGTCATCAACGTAAATGGATACCGGTTCAGGCACACCGATGGCGTAGGCAAGCTGCACCTCGACCTCGCTGGCGATACCTGCGGCCACGATGTTCTTCGCAACGTGGCGCGCCATGTAGGATGCCGAGCGGTCGACCTTCGTCGGGTCCTTGCCCGAGAAACAGCCGCCGCCGTGACTGCCGACGCCGCCGTACGTGTCCACGATGATCTTTCTGCCGGTGAGGCCCGTGTCGCCCATGGGACCGCCGGTCACAAACCTGCCGGTTGGATTGATATGGTAGACAATGGTCTCCTCATCAAGGAGCGCTTTCGGCGCCACCGGTTTGATCACGTGTTCGATAATGTCTTCGCGAAGGTCCTTGAGGTGCACGTCAGGGCTGTGCTGGCTGGAGATCACAATGGTATGCAGTTTGTAAGGTTTGCCGTCCCGGTACTCGATCGTGACCTGGGACTTTCCGTCAGGCCGCAGGTACGGGAGCACGTCTGTTTTTCTCACCTCGGAAAGTTTCCGAGTCAGCTTGTGGGCAAGCATGATGGGCATCGGCATAAGCTCCGGTGTCTCGTCGCAGGCATAGCCGAACATAAGACCCTGGTCGCCGGCGCCTCCGGTGTCCACTCCCATGGCGATGTCGGGCGATTGCGAGTGGATGGCGGTGATCACCGCGCAGGTCTCGTAATCGAACCCGTACTTTGCGCGGGTGTAGCCGATGTCCTTGATCGTCTGGCGCACGATCTCAGGGATCTCCACGTATCCCTTGGTTGTGATCTCGCCCGCAACCATGGCAAGACCGGTCGTAAGAAGCGTCTCACAAGCCACGCGGCTCATGGGGTCCTGGGTGAGCAGCGCGTCAAGGACCGCGTCGGATATCTGGTCGGCTATTTTATCAGGATGTCCCTCGGTAACCGATTCCGAAGTAAAGAGATAATTTTTGTTTACACAGCTCATCTGTTGCCCTCCCGGCCATTACGACCTGAAAAATTTCGTTCTTATAGCATAGCCACAGCATTTGTCAAGAAAAAATTTACCGCAATCTATACCTTATCTGTGCCACTCCCATGATGGCTATGACAACGACTACGGCAACGACCAGAAGGTAGCAGATTACATTAACTTGATGGACTTTTCAACAGATTTTTTAGCCGGGAACGGACCGCTCATCCCCTATAAACGACTTGGGAATTAAGACGCCACCGTAGGTGCACAGCCCCCCGCGCCGTACACCGAGTGCACGGTCCATTGCTGTCTTGGCATGGCCGCTGTTGGGGTTCGGCTGGCTTCTTTCATCGCGGAAAAAGATGGAAGTTATTGCTGTTTTTGGTCTTGAGCGATCTCTTTAAACAGCTGCACGGGATCGAAGGGTTGAAGCGTGGCATTAAAGCTCGCGATGCCGACGGGTGGTTCCATAATACGGATCTCGAAGTTCACCATGCTCTTAGGCGGGATAATGACTCCCTGTTCCTGCATTTTCTTTTTCAGGTCCTGTATGTTCTGACCGCGCTTGACGAGAATCTCGTAATCCCGCCGCGTGTAGAGTTGCTTACCGCTCAGCATTTTCGCCCTGACCAAAACCGTATTCCGGGCATCGAATACCTCGGCAACTATATACCAGGCGGGTCTCGGCTTGTCCGTGATATTTTGGATCGTTCCCGTTATGATCAGATCCTGGGTGCCGGGATCTATTGCGCCCGAGGTGTTCGTTATCTGCAGTCCCTCGGGTGACGTCACCGTTTTAACTGCATCAGAGACATGTTGAGAAGCCTGTTTGAAATACCATTTTGCGCCGAATACCGCCGCTGCGATAACGATGAGAACTACGGTGATGAAGATCACAAGCTTCTTGCCTGCCCCTGAAGAAGCGGCAGGCGCTGCCGAAGGCGTTGCTATCCGGGGCATTGCAGGCCGCGCAGCTTCTTTGGCAGCGGAGGAAGGAGCCGTCGACGCCGGAAGCGGCGGATTTGCAGTCGATTCATCCCTGGCTGTCGCAGCAGGTTTAGGCGCGGCGGTCTGGGGCTGCATAACGGGTACTGTTAGCTTCTGTTCTATTTTGGGTTCCGCTTGAGGCTGAGGCTTCGGGTGGACAGGCGTTGGCTTCGCCGCCGGTCCGGGCGCAGACGCCGGTTTAACGAACATCGGCGGGGTCTGGCCTTCGGATGGAAACTCTTTTGCAGGAGGCTCGCTGAGATCAAAGCTCGGCGTGGGTGCGGCGGGAGCTGAACCAATCTGATCTTTTACCGTTACCGGGGAGGCCGTGGCCGGCGCTGGTTTCGGTTTCGGTTCAGAAGAAGGGACCGAAACTGTCGCTTTTGACAGGCTGTAGTGCTCAAACTCTTCCCGGGTGATCTTTACGTATTCGCCACACCGCGAACAGACAAACTTGATGCCCGCTCCGGTTATTTTGTCGTCCGAGACACGGAAGAGCTTGTTACATTTTCCACACCGGACTTCCATGGAGTATGACCTCCCGAGGTTACAAATCCTAAGCTCTGATATCCAAATCCTCAACAACCACTAATAATATATAAGTTCGGTATACGGATTTTACAACTGCCCTATTGTAATATATTTTTAAAAAATAATCTACCTCGTCGAATTATTTTTTTTCGTCTTATCATCGACGGGTAAATCCTTCTTTTCACCGGGGATACGATAGTCTTCCGATGCCCATTTCCCGAGATCAATGAGCCTGCACCGCTCGGAACAAAAAGGCCTGAAGGGATTTTCATCCCATCGGGCTTCTTTCTTACAGATCGGGCAAATAACTTTTGTGATTTTTTTTCCGCCTCTCATCTGTCCTCTGACCTCCGGCCTCGGTCATTTCAGCACATACGCCATCGGTACTTCGACCCAACCATTGACATAGGGCATGGGAGCAGCGCGATACACAGTCCGGATCGAAGCAGTGTCGAGAACATCATACCCCGAGCTTTTGACGATTTCAACCGTTTCCACATCACCCGTTGGCCTCAGCTTGAACCTTACGCGGACCACGCCCTGGATGCCCCGTTCCCGCGCCACTCTCGGATAGCTCTTTGACCGTTCGATCGCCGATTCAATAACGGCCCATTGTTCCGCGGAGATAAGACCGAACCTTGTTGCCCGGGTCCCCGCCTCTCCCTGCCGATGACCGGAATCAGGGACGTCGCCGGAACCCGCTGATTGGCTCTCCTGTTCCGCCGGAATCACGGTTCCCTCTCCCGCAGATGGTGTATGCGCCGGCATTTTCTGCTGTATTGCAGGAGAAATCGTCTTGTTTACCACAGCCGGCCGTGTGTCAGACCGCACCTCGTGATGCCCCGCTCTTTGCAAAAGCCTGCCCAACGATCCCGGCCCGTAACCTACAAGGGATACCATGATAACGTCCTGATGGCCCCAGAGCGTACCTCTGGCGTATCCGGCCACCGCGATCGCGCTGCCAAAGACCAGGACATGCATAAGAATGGAGAGGTATATTGAACGCTGAAACGTCATGATAAATATCTTACCACAGAGGATAGAGCGCGCGGAGGGTTCAAAAAAAACTGTCCCGGACCCTCCGCGACGCTACGGCTACATGGTTTTCTACTGCTAGAACTGGACCGAAACTCCCCCATACATTTCTTCACGA